>Ga0078972_1000578_pt1 | contig 151144 bp, 102 predicted proteins | sample YelNatPaOPGAMG01_FD_67568 | JGI IMG/M metagenome (GOLD analysis project Ga0078972, IMG submission 67568) | Hot spring thermophilic microbial communities from Obsidian Pool, Yellowstone National Park, USA - OP-RAMG-01 (SPADES assembly) (version 2) | ecosystem: Environmental > Aquatic > Thermal... | reverse complement strand
GTAAATTCGAAATGCTTAGAATAAACTCCGGCGGTTACTTCCAATCAACTAAAACAGCTGAAATATCAATATTTATCATCGCAGAAAAACTAAAAAACACCAAATGGTTTAAACCTATGCAAGCTTTTAACCATTGTATCTACGAAATTAATCAACTGTTTATTACCAGATTCCCTGAACAGACACATAATTTTATGTAAGTCCCTAGAAGACACTTCGGCGGATAAATGGAATTGTCCCGCCACACAACGCCGGGATGCGCAAAAAACGCGCAAAACTTGCCGAAAACACAGGCCTGATTATCTCATGCAATCAGATTTCCAAGGAATTTTTCTGGTAAATCAATCTCAACTACAGTAAGCAGGAGCTGAATCAAAACCTGACCTCGCTTGCTGAGACTACTCTAAACAAGCGAATGTAACAGTTGCTTCAAAAGCCTCAGTAACCGTTCTCGAACGTTCTCTAAGGAAGTATTGGCTTAATCGCCTTATCCGTTGAGAGCGGTAACCATAGTTTGCCAGCAAATATTGCATCCTCTTCTTCCTCCCCAAAGACATAAAAAACCATTAAATTTAATTATATGAAGGAACAGAGGGGTATAATAAAAGTTGGCTGCTGTGGTTTGCCTGTATCACTGGAAAAGTATGCAAAATACTTCAATTTAGTAGAAATCCAGAGCACCTTCTACAAATTACCAATGCTCGAAACTGCACATAGATGGCGTACTAAAGTACCCGAAGACTTTGAATTCACAATGAAAGCATGGCAGGGAATTACACATCTTACTTCATCACCTACTTACCGCCGCGCATTTTCGAAACTTCCAGGAGGAAACTCAAAAAACTATGGCCACTTTCAGCCTACAGATGAAGTTTTTAAAGCATGGGAAGACAGCTACACAACTGCAAAAATTTTAAAAGCAAAGGTAGTTGTTATTCAATGCCCACCTAACTTTAAACAATCCGAACAAAATATTAAAAACATCACAAACTTTTTTAAGAATATAAATAGAAGAGGAATTACAATCGCACTGGAACTAAGAGCAGATTGGGAGCAAGATTTCATTAAGAGCCTATGCAAGAAATTTAATCTTGTCCATTGCGTAGATCCATTTAAGGAAAAACCTTTAGCCGGAAAATTCAGATACTACAGGCTGCACGGCTCGCCTCCAGGTAAACAAATGTATAGATATACCTATCAAAAAAATGATCTTGATCAGCTGAAAGAGGTAATCAAACAGGATATAACGGAAGATCGAGATACATATTGCTTATTCAATAACGACACCATGTTAAGCGATGCTCAAAACTTCATAAAGTTGTTAAAAAATATTTAGATTTTTCTTCACATTATTTCATAAAAAGCTTGCATAGCAAATTATAATATTTTAGATTTGTAAGTAAGGCTTAAGCTATTTTGAATAAACCTTAAAGAAAGGATAATAAAATGGAAGAACAAACATTACTACCTCAGGTTCCATCCGTGAGAAAATCCATAACGGATGTATTTGTAACACCATCTGAATTATTCCAGAACTTAAAAGGTACAGCCCAGGCACCAGCGCTCTGGGCAATTCCGCTTATTGTATCTGCAATTCTCATCATATTGACCTTTGTGGCGTTTTCCGTTAATGATTCACTACAAGCTGAGTCAAGAGAAATTCAGCAAAGAAACCTTCAAAAAATGGCCGATGAGGGCAAAATAACTGAGGAACAGCTTGAACAAATAGAGGAAAGAACAGAGTCTATGGGCGCAATCAGAATTGTATTTGGTTCTATAGGCGGAATAGTTTTTCTCTGCATTTATTATTTTGCTGGCGCATTATTCCTTTGGTTGGCAAACAAATTAATACTAAAATCAAAAATAGGTTACGTGAAACATCTGGAAATGTATGGCGTTTGTTCATGGATTGGCGTACTTGGAAACATAGTAGCACTCTTAATGATGTTAGCTTTCGGAACAATGGCGGCAACACCAAGCCTTTCTCTAATATTAATAGGAAACTATGATCCTGCATTGAAATTACATAAATTTCTTTCTGCAATTAACATTTTCTCAATCTGGCAAACAATTGTTGTCGGCATTGGCTTGAGCAAGTTTTCCGAAAAACCAGCTTCTACAGGAATAACAGTTGCATTTGGCTTATGGATAGCATGGACACTTATTATATCTTTTGTTTCTCCTTTTTAGCATGTAGAGATTCAAAAAGCAATGTTTTTTCCCGAAACCTTTTCTCTTGCGTAATATTTGAAGGAGGGTTCATTCTAATACATTGTTATCCTGAAAGTCGAAAAATACTTGGCTTTAAATAGCCTTAGTGAGAGACCCCACAAATCGTTAGATTAACCAGATCTTCTATATTGCTGTGAGCAGGGTTTTGAGAATTGCGGGTTTTCTGTTTTACTTCACCCCTAACATATTGTACTAGTTCACCTATTGATATTATGTAGTCACCATTAAGATCTGCTTTTCCTCTTAAGCCATTAACCAAATAATATGTAAAAGCACCCTGCCCCAATTCTTTCACTTCTTTAGAAAGCTCGCCCGGAGAACTTGCGGTAAACACTATCACATCCCTCCTTGAATTGCCAAGCTCCATCAGATATTGATTCACAGGATTTTTCTTTCCTCCAACTGTCCCGCGTGTTCCGACTTTTGAACTAATACTTTGAGCATGACATACATCTGCAAAGATGATCACGCGATTCATTCTCAAATTTCTTGTTAATACTGTTCGTATATACCAAACTGGCAATGCTGTGTTACCTAAAACATTTAAATCGCTATCGTAGGCCAACAAGTAAATGTTCTGCGGATTATCTGGATCAAATATGCCATGGCAGGCGAAATATATAACTATCATGTCTGTATCTAATGCATTACTTAAAAAATTGTTAAATACGTCTTTTACTCTGGCAACTGTAGCCTCTTCGTTCAATAGTATTTTTATATGTGATGAATCATATCCACATTCTCGCAAAACCTCAGCGAGTGTTTGGGCATCTTTGTCAGCATATTTTAGTTGTGGTATTGCTTGATTTAAATATTTTGATATTCCAACTACAACAGCCCATTTTTGTGGCTCCCTAGAAACGGTATCGCTCCTCAATGAAATAGCAGGTCTGTAGGTAGCAGGTCCTGGAATTGCCACTCTGTTCAAACTTAATAATTTCGAAAAAATCTCGCCACTTTTGCTCGTTGCAAAGAGTTTTATCTGGTTGTATCCAGGAAATATAGAAACATATTCCAGAACTTCATCGCCAATTGAGTATTTTAAAGGAACCTGATCAACAACAATATCTACCATATTGTTTACAATCGAATATTTTGCTATGTCAAACCAGGCTCTGAATCTTAAAGGAATAGAAGCATCCGCTACCTCTGAATTATTGGGTGGTTCAATAATTTCTAAAGCCTGGGTTTTATCTAATCTTTGAACCTCTATTTGATATTCATTTGAATTATTAGCTTTATCTGTCAAGACTATTTTGAAACGATTTATACCGACCGAATCAAGATTAACGATTTTTTCAAAAACCTTGATATCTTTTGCATTGTCTAGATTAATATTTAGACTACCAATAGAAGCCGATTTCAAATCAACAGGAGTATTGTTTATCGTAGCGTTCTTAATTCCGAGATTATCGTAAACAATCCCTTTTAGTTGATAATCCTTTGCATATACCTTTGTCAAAATAACTCCATGCGGTGGATTTTCCATTAAAATACATGGTTTGATTGAATCAGGTGGTATAAGTGAGATTTTCCATGTTTCAATTTTTCCGTCACTTGTTCCGGTAAGAAGCGTATTATTGTCAATAAATTCTGCATAGGTAGAGTAATGTTCATCTTCTTTGATAAGTTTGATGTTTAGCATTCTTTTTAGATCATAAAAGGCGATGGAACTGTCAATAGATGTAGCAACTAACCATCTCATTTTAGGATCGAACGAAATAGCACAAATCGATCCACTTAATGTAAAAGAATTTTTAAACTCGTAAGATTTTGCATCCCACAAAATTATATTTCCGCTGTCTGTTCCTGCAACTAAATATTTGCCGTCGGGACTGTAACAAAGCTTTGTAACTTTACTTTTTGCATCCGAGAGTTCAAGTAATATTGAGAGATCGTCTATCGAGACAATACTTACTCCGCCTTGTGACAAACCCACTGCACAATTCACAGCATCTAACTGAACTGCAATTGCAGTAATATCGCCTGCCAGATATGGAACCGAACCAATCGTCATATCTGCTATAAAATCATATATCAAGAGAGTCCTCCCTGCACCTCCTGAAAAAATGAGATTTTCATCCTGTAGATAAACAGCATTCACCGGCTGTGAGTGCGCAGTAACTTTTTTAAAAACTGTTCCCTTGCTCACATCATAAACATCAACACGACCATTTTGAAATGCAATTGCCAAATATGCTCCCGATAATGAAAATGCTATATCGGCAACATTTGCGGATAGATTAATAACCTCGGATTTCGGTTTTAGAGAAGGAATACTAAAGAGTCTCATTGTTTTTTCATTTGATACCACTACAACTAATCCTTGTTTTTGTGAAAGAGCCCCATGTGAAACAAATGTTCTCTTAGTAGGTTCATTTTCTTTAGATGAATCTTCGCCCGATCTAAAAGCATAAACAGAATGCAATTTTTCCACATATAATTCATCTTGAGCATAAATTATGGAAATCCAGCTGGTGAGAATACACATAAAAAAAAAGCAAATTGTTTTTTTCATATAAAATGAGTCCCTTCTAAATAGATTCAACTGTAAACACTGAAATTTATACTAATAAATTAAGAAAATTAAAACAAATGTATAACATGGGAAAAATGAGAATCAGCATAATGCTAATTAATAAGAAGGTTATACAAAAAAGATATTATATGAGTGCGGCTTATTTTTTACAATTGCTATTGTGCCCCCAACGAGATTCGAACTCGTGTTCCAGGCTTGAAAAGCCTGTGTCCTAGGCCTCTAGACGATAGGGGCATATCATCTATCTTCGGGTGACCGGTGGGACTCGAACCCACGACCTCCAGGGCCACAACCTGGCGTTCTAACCAACTGAACTACGGCCACCATAACCAAAGAATAATAAAGCCCGTTATCTGAATAACAGGCTAAAGTATTACTAAATTTAGCAAAATATGTATGCAAAGGCAAGGTTCGTGATGGAAATGTTCAAGCCCTAGTATTGAAAATTGCTGGCTATATAAAAAGTTAAACAAGGAATTTCTGAAAGGGCTTTTCATAAATGGTTAACCCAGCCATTGTTCAATCCTGGTAAGAAGACAACAAAATATACAACCACCAAGATACACATAATCTATGATTACAAGACCTGAATTTAGATTTCCAAAACACATTTTTTAATTTTATTTAAGAATAAAAACTGGCTTAATTGGCCAAATTTAAAATCCTCTTTTTCCTCTTAAAATCGTGAATTTAATTTATTAAATTAATATGTTAATGAATTAGGATTTTGCTTTAAAGAAATATTCAACCTTGAAAAGAATATAATGAAAGGAAAGTAAGAGAATGAACCAGAACGAAAAAGAAATTATATACCTGGACCGCAACGAAAATAACTACGGCCCAGCTCCCAGGTGCTTCGAAATATTGAAAAATCTTAATGCTCAACATTTGAGTAAATACACAAGGATACATGAAAAAAAAGCAAAAGGTGAGCTATCACTGCGATTAGCCCAAGAGTACAATCTCCCAGAAAAACAAATTGTGATGGGCTACGGAAGCGAGGACCTCTTAAAGTCACTAATTCACTGCTACCTTAAAAAAGGAGATACTCTACTGATTCCAGCTTTCTCCTGGTGGTATTATAAGTCTATAGCCTCAGAAGTAGGTGGTAATACCATAGAATATCCGCTGTATCCAGGAGAAGAGAGCTACTATTATGATGTTGAAGGAATGTTCAAGGTATACCATAAATTCAAGCCGAAAATTGTCTTTATCAGTTCACCAAATAACCCTACGGGCAATAGTTTAACCCCTGAAGATCTTTATAAAATACTCAACGAGATGAGAGACTCTATAATAGTATTGGATGAAGCCTACGCTATGTTCAAAACCAAAGACAAAGCTTATGTTAAAAATATAGTTGAACAATATCCAAAGGTAGCAATAGTCAGAACCTTCTCAAAATTCTTTGCACTTGCAGGGGCAAGAATAGGCTTTGCATTAATTGGCAAAGAACTAGATTATTATGAATTATTGACATCTAAGTACTTGGGATACAATCGCATCAATGAACAGATTGCCATCGCTGCTCTAGATTCAATGTCATACTATGAGCAAATAACAGCTCAAATTAATAAAGACAAAGAAATGCTTTTTAACGAATTTCGCAAACTTCCAGGATTTAAACCTTACCGCTCAGATGCAAATTTTATGCTTGTCGATATGGATAAGAGCAAAATGCCCCTCTTAGACCAATTTCTTAGAAGTAAAGGAATAGTGATAAAATTTATGAATGAAAAGAATTTAGATTCGCAAGTTCGGATTACTATAGGGACACATGAACAAAACGTACAATTGATTAACGCAATTAAGGAATTCGTGGAGAAGGGATTATAAAGAACTTTTCTATGAAATTAGTGGAAGAGTATAAGAAATCGCTTAAACACATTGAGGCGGAAGAACCGCTCGATCTATTCTTTTATCGTATTATTTCCTTTCTATTTGTTAAAGCTATTCTACCTTTTCCAGTTACACCGAATCAATTATCCTTCGCTGCACTTATTGCAGGTATTATTAGTGCTATATTTTATTCCTTCGGGACTGAGAAAGCTTTTCTGCTCGCAGCAATTTTCTACGCAATCTACTATTTATTCGACCTTAGCGATGGACAAGTAGCACGACTGAAAAAAAATGGCACAAGAGCTGGTAGAATCATCGATGGTATTGCAGACTATGTTACCCACTTCGCAATATATATTGGCTTAGGCATTGGATTAGGAAACCAACCTAATACCTGGCTAATAGTAATTGCAGCCTTAATCTCTTTGATGGCGCAGGTAATTCTATTTGATTTTTATAGAAATCGCTATCTTGAATACACACTGGGCAGAGTAAGTCTTTTTGGAGAAGATTTAAAACAATTCCAAAAAGAATACAAAGAATTAATGAACAAACCTGATAGAACATTGGAAAAATTGATCTTCTTCCTATACTTAAAATACCTAAATACGCAACAATTTCTTATCTCTAAAGCTACCAAGAGTAAAAAAATCAAAACCTTTGATAGAACTGATTTTTTAAAGAAAAACAAACTCATAATTAGACTATGGTCTTTCATGGGTAGCTCTCTACACATCACTCTGCTAATTATAATGTCTGTTATATATCGCATCGACTTGTACTTTTACTCAATTCTTGTAATCATCAATATCTATGCTATAATCATGGTTATACTTCAAACAACTATTGACTCAAGAACAAGGTTAGCAAACAAGGATTCTGTATAATGCATGCTGTGATTCTTGTAGCTGGTATTGCTTCCCGACTAAGACCTTTAACAGACACTGTGCCTAAATGTCTATTGAAAGTAAAAGGAAAACCAATCCTCGGAATGATGGTTGAAAATTTACTCTCGTCGGGAATCGAAGATTTCGTTTTTGTGACTGGATATCTAGAGCACAAAATTATCAATTTTATCCAGGCGAATTATCCTGGTATGAAAGTTACATTTATTTCCAACGAAAATTACTCATCAACCAACAATATATACTCACTTTGGCTATCTAAAGATGCGGTATATTCAAAAGATTTCCTTCTGCTCGATGGAGATATTATTTTTGATAGAAAAATAATCGACTTGCTACTTAGTGTAAAAAATTACTCTTCCCTTGCATTAAGAACAACGGGACATGTGGGTGAAGAAGATATGAAAGTGATGATAGATGAAAATGGATTCGTAAAAGAAATCAATAAAACTATGGACCCAGCAAGAGCAACTGGTGAATCCATTGGTATTGAACTATTCCTAAGAGATTCATCAACCAGCTTATTCAATGAATTGGAGACAATGATTAAGCGCGAAAATAAAGTGAATGTTTGGTATGAAGAAGCTTTTCAGAGAATTATTAACCGAGGCACAAAGATCAAAGCAGTTGACGTAAACAATCTGAAATGCATGGAACTGGACACATTTGAAGATTTCAGAATTGCTGAAAATCTTTGATTAGTCTATTTCAAACACAAAATTGCAATCAGAACGCCGTTAAACTGCTATAAAGTGCAATAATTCCAAATATTATTAAAACTGTCCCCGCAATTTTATTAACAAGAGAAATGCCGTTAGTATCAATTTTCTTCCTGAAAAAATGGACTAATGCAGTTAGAAATGTAAACCAGCTCATAGTACCGACAAAGATTCCACCCACCAGGAATAACGCAAGAATGGGAAGATCCGAAATCTCTTTTAGCCCGACACTAGCGAAAACAGCAGCGAATGTAAATAACGTCATTGGATTTGTCAACGCAACGATAAAAGTTGAAAAAAAAGCGCGCAAATGTCCATTTGTCTTATTTATCTCTATGCCAATAGGACGATGAGACCGTATAGCATGATAACCTAATAGAATAAGAAAAGCTCCACCTGCAAGTCTAATCCATTGTTGTTCATTATATATGAAATCCGATATCAAAGTAATTCCAAATGCAGCGATAATTCCATACAGTATATCCGCCACAGCTGCACTAAGCCCAACCAATAAACCTCTCCTGGCACCATACGTAAGAGTTCTTCGAATACAAAGCACCCCAAGAGGACCCACAGGTGCTGCTAACAAAAATCCTATGACAATACCTTTTAGAATATAGAGAAAAATCATTTACCCAACCGACCGCTAATTATTGTCATTTTCTAGAAAAATAGAAACAAGTTTCTTAAAATAAACGTAGATAAAAGAAAAAAAGCAAATGTAAAATCAATTTTTTCCTATCTCAAAGCTCTAAAGCAACACAGAAAAAGCTAACAGGAGGTACATAACTAACTTATTTAAATTCGATAAGCCAATTAAAAGTTATGACCGAAAACCCAAGACCACTTTTAACCTTCTACAGAAATAAGAAAAATGTTGGGAACAATTACTAAAATTGTAAATTAGTCTTCAGAATGAGAAGGAAAGTATTTGTAATACTTCAAGACATCTGTGGTTTAGCCCAAAATTTTATTGGCATCTCGGAAAAATCTCAACGAATAGGACTATATTCTCAAAAAAATTTTTCTACCTTACCTCTATAAGGTAACTTTCTGAATGACTATTGAATTCAGGCGCATACATACACTGTATCTCTGCAATTCCGCTTTGATATTTACCTTTTAACTGAACTCTTAAATCATATTCAAAAACATACGTACCCTTAGGTAGATAATCTATAAAGAAATGAGTCGCGACATCTTTCGTAGATTGATAATACCCTAGCCTGTCCTGATAACGATAACATGATAAAACATCAACAGGTTCTAATCCACTACCCCTCATATCCTTAAGATGCAAATATTCCATGTCCTGATCTGCTCTCAATATGATTCTAACAGTTATAACATCCCCAACATTCACAGGACCATTCAATGGTTCTATCACCTTACCTCGCTTTGTATCCCTCTTCACAAATAATCTTTTCTCCAGACTTAAACCTGTCGAATATTGTTTCACATTTGACATCTCATCAAAATATTGTAGATGCACACTCGCCCAGGCTACTCCATCATCCTTCTTTGAAAAGGTTATATTTGCAAATTCAGACTTTATTTCCTTGCCTAAATAAGCTTTCTCGTAATATCCAGTTCCAACCTCGACATTATCAGGATGCAGAATTTCGGAGCCAAGTTTTATTTCTGCAACAGCATCACTAGAGATATAATCTTTTCCTCTAAGAATTAGAGCATATATAGCATCCGCTGTGGCTTTGGTTGTTTTCCAATTCTGTGTACGTTTCTGTTGTATTAACCATGTCTTACAGGCTTCTACCGCTTCCATATCTCCCATAACTTCTGTAAAAGCTTCTATCATCAACGCTTGAGTTTCAATTGGAGCTCTATACCAATACCAGTATCTTTCAAGATCGCGCCAGTACATGCCCATTTCTTCATCCACAACACTATGTTCTTTTATTGACCTAAGGATCTTAACCGCAGTTTCGGTTCTACCAAGTCTGTGCAATGCTAAAGCTAGGTAACCCTGCGACAGTCTCGAATTAATATTTTGCCATCTTATCTCCATTTTTTCAATAAGACTATCTATGAGTTTTTTAATATTAGGAGCTGGTGGATACTGTTCCATGAAGAAACTCCTACAATAGAGATACATCGCAGCCTCATAATTATTCGCCCTGAAATCTATATAGTACTTTTTAAGCAAGCTATCCAGATAAGCAAGAGCTCGAGGTAACAAACTCAAGTCCACATCTACACCAAGATGTTTAAGTTTGCCGAAACCTGCTACTATGTACATGGTTATATAAGGACTTGGCTTACAACCAGGAAACCAGCTCCAGCTTCCATCTGGATTCTGGTTACTTTTTAGTTTATAGAAAGAAGAATTCAAATTATCCCGCAATGTATTTTCCTGGAATAGAAGGCTTATATTTTGTTTAGCCTGATTTTCTCTTTGCGCTTCAAGTACCCACGGGGTTTCCATGAGGGTTACCGACTTTAAGTCCTTATTTTTTTCGAGATTAGATTTTAAGGCACCAGTTTGCATCCATTGATCAAATACCTTCTTTATTTTCGGATTTGATTTTGCTATATATTCTGCGAGAGAATTTGCATAATATCTGTTAAATATCTGCTCGTTACACTCATATGGAAAATCATTTAAATAAGGCAAAGCTTGTATTGCATACCATACAGGATTTGAGGTTACCTGAACAGTAAGTTTAAACGGCTCTCTGGTTTTACTTTTTTGTAAGCTTTCTATTTCCTTGAATGTGCAGGTTTTGGTTTTAGGACCCCTTACGCTAAATGGCTTAGATTCTATCAGGAATATCCTGCTCGATAGAACAGGGATTATAGCAGTTTCGCCATCAGAAGAATTGGTACTTTTTGCAACTATGGTATACGATAAAGGTCCTGTTCCTTTTGGCAATATTATTTTCCAATAAAATACTTCGGAGGAATTTGGCCCTATCTTAAACTTTTGAATATTATTTTCAAGCCCCAAATCCTTATTCATTGATACCTCTGTGACGGCATCATTAAAATCCAACCGTACAAAGCCACTCTGTTCTCTATCTGACACGTTCACAACGTTTGCTGTAAAATATACTGTGTCTTTTTCTCTTAAGAATCTCGGAACATTTGGCTGAACCATCAAATCTTTACGTGCAACAGTAAAAGCTGTTGCTATTCCACTTTCACATTCTTTGCCATGAGCAAACGCCATAAACTTCCATTTTGTTAAAGCCTCAGGAATTGTGAATTCAAGTTTTACCTCACCTTCTTTATTCATTAGTAAATGTGGATAGAAAAATGCAGTTTCATTGAAATTCTTTCGTACAGGAATAAGATCAACAGGCTCGTAATCTATTTTATTTTCCCGATCGAGTGATATTATCCTTTCTGATGAGACAACACAATAAGACGCGGCCTCTAATACAAGATGAGTTGGTGCAAGCTTGAAATTAACAACAGTAGTTTTTCCACCTACACATCCTATAATTTTATCAAAATTTTGATGGCCTACACGGGAAACAGATATAGTGTAAACACCTGGCTCGATATTGTTAAATGCGTATTCTCCATCAAAATTTGTCATAGTCTCAAACTCAGTATTAACTATAATTACTCTCACGCCAAATAAAGGCTCCCATGTTACTGCATCAATAATTTTTCCCTTAAGCTTACTATATCTTACTGTATCTGTTTTTGTTTTCTCTTCATCTATTATAAAAACCTCTGCTGAAGAAAATCCGCTAACAAATTCATCCACATATGCGGGAAAATGAACTAAACTAATTTCACTACGTTTTATAACCCTTTTCATTGCAATTATACTGCTACTCTTCACAGCTACATTTTCAGATTTATAATCATGACCTCTCCACCTACCCCATTTGAAGATGTTCAAAGTATTCCAAATATTTGGATAATACTGGTCCAAAGAATAATCATACATCGTAGCGAGAACCTCAGCCTCTGTTATTGGCTTTTCTTTACCTTTAACCCTCAACGTAACAGTTTCTTTTTCGCCCGGCTGTAGCTTATCCCGAAAATGTTCCACGATAACATCTAATTCCTTATTTGTCCATGGAACTTCTACAGCAATATTTTCTTGATACACACGATTCTCACGCACGTAAATAAAATTTACCACGAATCCACCACGCAGATTTTCAGTTACTTGAAAACTAAAAGAATGCATAGTATTGCCTGTGGGAGTCCAGAATTTCTTTAAAATTTTACCAGATTGCTCAATCCTAATGTGACATCTTCCACTGTCGTATCCCGTTCCCCAGAACGCCTCGAACCTATCACCAACTTTTAACTGTTCTTTCATAACTCCCGCTACAAACGGCAACTTTATATTGAATTTCTTGGATTCTTTTACTGGCCAAATAATTAGCGGCAGTATCGCTCTGGCTTCTTTACCATAAGAATCTTTGGATTTACACACTGCTTTATACAAACCACACGGCAATTTCAGAAATAAAGTATCAGGATTATTAACTTTAGTGCACATATCTTTTACATAAACAAGTTTATCCTCAGGCCAATCAATCCAGTTTTCGCCAAATTCTCCAACAGAATCTTCAATGATTTGATCTCTCCAATAATAGCTACTTGTTAGGCTTTTTCTTACAGGCCTGGAAGGCTCTTTCAGCCTGTAAATTTCAACTTTTACATTGGCTGGCACTTTCTCATCAGCCATCGTGCTGGTATTAACCACAAGTCCAAAACTTTTGTTATTAAGTAATATTCCATCGGTCTTTGAAATGTCAACCTTTATAGCAGTATAACCTGGACGAATATATTCATATGTAGAATGGGTTTCGCCATCAGGTGATATAACATCTGCGGTCACTTTAAAAATAAAAGTTGGCTCATTTTCTGGTAATACTTTTGGATCGGGCTTAGCGAAAAAGACTATTTTAAAATATCCAGCTGAGTCGGTTTTTATCTTTCCATGCTTTATCTTCTGCGTACTGCCAGAGTAGTTAAAAATCCAATATAACCATGAAGGATATGACACATCGCGCTCAACAGTAAACCTGACTTCTGCGTTGCTAATGGGAGCCCCAGTATACGAGATTGCCTGACCAACAATCTCTATATCACTATTTAGTTTATGTTCCCCTTTTGGCTTTTCAAGACTAACAACAAACTTTGGTCTTTTATATTCCTCAACCCTGAATTCAGTACTTCCACCAGGTTCTTTAGATTCAATTAACATTCTACCAGTAACCACATCAGTCGGTATAATAAAATGTCCACTAATGCTTCCAAATTCATTCGTTATTAGTACCTGACGAGCTATTTCCTGCCTATTAACATCCTTAAAAACCACTTCTATTTTTTTATTTGGAACAACATTGTACGTATTATTATCATGATCGACATCTACACAGATCCCCTTAAAATGAATAGTTTGTCCCGGTCTGTAAATTGAGCGATCGGTAAAAAAAATCACAGATTGTTTATTTTCATCCGAGCTTTCACCTCGAAACCAACCATATCTTCTACAAATCAACGAATTCTCGATACCGTAATTAACAAGCAAATAATAAAAGTCATAACTATCAGCAGGAACTTTGATACTGAAATATCCGTCGTTATCAGTCATAACACTATCCAAAATTTTGTAAGGTTCATAATAACCCTTTTTAATTATAGTCTTTACAAGCGCACCTTCGATGGGTTCACCGCTTACTGCATCTAAAACAAATCCGCTAATACCCCAGCTGTGTTCACTAAAAATTACGGTAAAATTACATACCCATAGACCTACGTCTTCTTCAATGACCCTGTCCCTAGTATCGTTGAAATCAGGTTGGCAACTAGCAAAAATCCAATAGAATCCAGGCTGAAGTTTTGGAGCTTTTATCATTGCCACTCTTTCATTCAAACTATCTATCTCAGGTGCTTCCCACACCCATTCAGCATCGGGCTTGCTGACTAAAAATTGTCTCCTTTTATTGTCGTCTAGGGAAAGAGGTTGCTTATCACCATTGTGTAAAAATTCGTCCCATTTATCTTTGTAGGCCTTAAAATAAACTTTTGACACATTCTTATAATGCACTTTTAATATAAAAGTATCCGAAGGAACATAAGACTCGCTTATAACTTTCAACGATTGTTGAGTTAATTCGGCCATATAGTCATGGCAATAAGCACCTCCTAAAGAATTAGGATATGAATCATAAGTTTTTTTTGCAAGTTCATATGCCTTATTATTATCACCTTCTTCAGCCAGTGCTTTTGCGAGGTAATATGCTCCAAAGCTACTTATGCTATAATTCTTATTGTGTTCTACCAATTCTGTCAACCTTTTTATGTAAACTTCGTTTTTATCTTCTCCATAACAGACTTTTTTAATATAATTCAACCTCCGTATATCTATATCCAGGTAAGCCTCGTAATAACCTTTCTCTTTATAATATTTAATCAACGCTTGAAACAGCCTGATTACTTTGTAAGTGAATGATAGAGTATCATCTGTTGGAGGATCATAATGGATAAATTTTTCAGCTTCTGCAAACGCATCAGAATTTGCATCAATTTCTAATTTGTCTTCTGTTCTAACTACATATGACTCAGCATTTTGATAGAAACCCAGTGCCTCTCTCAAAGCAAAATCGTACAAAGTTGGTGTGAGCTCTATTGGCATATTACCTTCTTCAAGAAACCCTATTAGAGAGCTCGTGGAAATATTAACTAACGACTTTCTCTGTTTTATTACATCCCAATATATTGAATCAATTTCCTTCAAAATACGTTGACCATCCCAGGTAGTAAAATCTCTATCATTTAGCCCTTCTGTTACAGTACGATTTAACAATCTCCATCTGTTCTTTTCAAAATATTTCCAGTACCATCTTGCAAGCATAAGTCCAAGCACAGGTTTTATATTTTCATCTGCTTTATCTATCTCTGGTTTTAGTTTGCCTATTCTTTGCTCGGGCTTATTACCTTCGATTGACACTTCAAGGATTATCTTCTTTGTCAAAGCAGTTAACCATTCGTTGTATAACTTTTTCTTCTCCGTAATTTTCAATATTACATTTAGATTTTCTATTGCTGTTTTAGGCAATCTATTGTTAATAGCTGTATCTACTTTTTTCCAGTAATCATCTGTGTCTGAAGCGTATGATAGACTAAAGACTATCAATGAAATGAAAAAGGATGCAATAAAAAAGAGTTTTGATTTCATTGTGTAAGCTCCATATTTATTCTTAAAGCAGTTATGAATAAATGACAAAAAAAATTTAAAAAATATAGATATATAAAAATTTTTAAATATTTAATAAATACTTGGCTAAGCTATATTAACATAAGCATCATTAAATTAACATTCCATACTGGAAACAAACAAAAAAGAAATAATAAGCCAATTTTTAACAAGTTGGCTTACAATGCTTCAACAAGATTAGAACTCGCATTCTAAACAAAAGGTTTTATAATGCAAAGTTTATTTAGAAACCATAAAGTCTCTTGATTATTGAACAAAATCTAAAGTTTAATTTGGCAAAATTATGTAAAGAAATGCAAGTATTACAAAACAAAGTAAAATAATTCTTATATTTATTGGAATTTTTTCGTAATATACTTTGTTTTATATAATAGAAGCGACGATAATTGTAAAAAGGCTAAGTTAAATAATGTTTAGAATCGTAAACAAAGAATATCTTGCACCACAAATAGCAAAATTCATAATAGAAGCTCCCTTTATAGCTCCTAAAAGAAAACCTGGAAATTTTGTAATCCTTAGAGTTGAGAAAAACGGTGAAAGAATTCCAATAACCCTTGTCGACAGCAATCCAGATAAAGGAACAATAACAATAATCGTACAGGGAATTGGAAAAACAACAAAGTTGTTATTAGGTAAAAATGCAGGTGAATACATCGAGGACGTTGTAGGTCCATTGGGCAATCCCACTCCCATACTACAGAACAAAACTGTTATCTGCATTGGAGGTGGAGTCGGAACCGCAGAACTTCTACCAATTACTAAATCATTATTCGAAAATGGATGTACCATTCACTCAATTATCGGCGGACGAACAAAAGATCTTGTAATACTAGAAAACGAAATGCGCAAATATTCCAATCAACTTATTATAACAACAGATGATGGCTCCTACGGTGAAAAAGGAATTGTTACAGATCCTTTAAAAAGATTACTTTCATCAGGAACACATTACGATGCGGTATATGCTATCGGTCCATTGCCTATGATGAAAGCCGTAGCAGATGTCACAAGAGAATATAACGTTAAGACATACGTAAGTTTGAACTCCATCATGGTTGATGGAACAGGTATGTGTGGTGGCTGCCGAGTCACAATCAATGGAAAAATAAAATTCGCCTGCGTTGATGGACCTGAATTTGATGGACATCAAGTTGATTTTGATGAGTTAATAAAACGCAATAGATACTATGCTGATAAAGAAAAGCAAGCAATAGAACTTTATGAACATCAAGATGGTAAATGCAAAATAGGATTGAGATAATGAATACACTTAAACCATCTGAAAGAATGAAAATACCAAGAACCAAAGCTAAGGAACAATCTCCTTCTGAGCGCATCCGCAACTTTAACGAGGTATGCTTTGGATTTGATGAAGAAATGGCACTTACTGAAGCTTCTCGCTGCCTTGAATGCAAGGACCCATTATGCATAAAAGGCTGTCCAGTAAATATCGATATAAAAAGATTCATTCAACTTATTACTGACAAAAAATATTTGGAAGCTGTTAACAAAATTCGTGAAGCAAACTATTTACCTGCAATATGCGGAAGAGTCTGCCCACAGGAAGAACAATGCGAAAAAGTGTGCATACTCGGTAAAAAACATGAGCCAGTGGCTATTGGCAAGCTGGAACGATTTGTTGCCGATTACGAAATAAAAACTGGCGCTTTCGAAGTTCCCTCAATTAATTCCAGAAAAAATGAAAAAGTAGCTATTGTAGGCTCTGGTCCTGCGGGATTAACCTGTGCTGCGGAACTTGCTAAAATGGGTTATCAGGTAACTATATTTGAAGCATTGCATGAGGTTGGTGGTGTATTGCGGTATGGAATTCCAGAGTTCCGTCTACCACGAGGAATTCTTGACATAGAAGTGCAAAGAATTAAAGCATTAGGCGTACAAATTTATACTAACTTTCTAATAGGAAGAACAGCTACCGTCGATGAACTCTTTGATTCATGGGGTTTTAGTGCTGTCTTTTTGGCTACAGGAGCTGGAACACCTCATTTTATGAACATTCCCGGAGAAAACCTTAACGGCGTGTACTCAGCAAATGAATTTTTAACTCGAGTTAACCTTATGAAAGCCTACAGGTTCCCAGAATATGATACTCCTATAAAAGTTGGTAAGGAAGTCGCTGTTGTCGGCGGTGGAAACACAGCAATGGATGCAGTTCGTACAGCACGCAGACTCGGAGCAGAAAAGGCATACCTAATATATAGAAGATCTCGATCAGAAATGCCTGCAAGGGCTGAAGAAATTGAGCATGCTGAGGAAGAAGGTGTTGAGTTTTTGCTACTTACAAACCCAACAAAGATAATTGGAAATGAAAAGAATGAAGTAATTGCAATTGAATGCAAAAAAATGGAGCTTGGTGAACCAGATTCATCGGGAAGAAGACGGCCAATTCCAATACCAAACTCAGAATTTACACTTGAAGTTCAGAACGTAATCATGGCAATAGGTCAATCTCCTAATCCAATAATTCAGTCAACAACACCAGGCTTACAAACAGCGAAGAACGGAACAGTGATGGCAGATGACTCACAAAAAACAAATCGCGAAGGTGTTTTTGCAGGAGGTGATCTGACACGCGGTGGCGCAACCGTCATTCTCGCAATGAGAGATGGTAAGGTTGCTGCAAAAGCAATACATGATTATATACAAAACAAATTAAAGAAACAGCTCTAAAACTCGTAAATCCCTGATCTAAATCTTACAACTTTAGAATAACTAGAAACCTAATTGTAAAATATACGTCCTATAAATAAATCCTGGGGATGTCAAAATTCCAATTGCAATATAGAGACATCCGAAAGGTCTTTTATTATAGTCATTGTAAGGGCTCCCGAAGAGACAACGAAGCAACCTCTTAAATCTGAATGAAAAAATAAGATTGCTTATCCACCTGCGGCATATCGCAACGGCAAATAAGATTCAATATTTCAGAGATCTCATATAACTAAACTTTATTCTTGACTTTAATCCTTTGCTTTTATATATTTCAAATAATAAAATAAAAAGTTTGAAATTTATGGTTACACACGGATCTGACACAAAGCGCGAGCTAATTTTAAAAACTGCTCGCGATGTTTTTGCAAGGAATGGTTTTGCAAAGACTACTTTAGACGATATAGCCAACGCCCTTGGTATGAACAAGTCTTCCCTTTATTATTATTACACCAACAAGGAAGCACTAATAGACGATGTTATAAAAACCGAAAGAGAAAAATTTTGTTCGTTAATAAATCAAGCCATGGAAAACGCAGGCACTGTGCAGGATAGACTTATAAATTATGAGAAATCCAAAACAAACTATGTAAAAGAAACAATAAGAATATATGAAATCACGACCACAATATTTCTGGAGCTCAAGCAAAAACTTTTCGAGCATATTAAAGCAATACAGGAAAAAGAACATCAAATGATAAAAGCTATTTTAGATGAGGGAATTAAGAAGCATGAAATCAAAAAATGTGATACCAACAAAGTAGCAGAGTTAATACAAACTATATCTGAGGCTTTCAGACACAGAGAACTTTACTTTGCTTCATTCACTTTAGACAAGAAAATTAACTTCGACAAAGCTTTCGATGATATGGTATTTACTCTTAAGCTAATCTTTGAAGGTCTGGCAACAAATAAATAGCCAATATCCAAAAAATACTATGAGGTATATAATTATGAAAAGGATTTTTATTCTAATATTTCTGCTACCGGGTATTCTTATTGCTCAACAGCCAGTTGAAGATACAATCCACTTAAACTTGGAGAAAGCAATAAACCTTGCTCTTGAGAGAAATTCGGATTTAAAAATTGCAGAAATGGAAGTAAAAAAATATGAAAAGAAATTCCTTGAGACCATAAGCGGCTTGCTTCCTCAAATCACTGCTAATGGACAATATCAAAGATATATTGATTTGCCTGTTATCTTTTTACCGCCTGGTTCACCATTTGGAACAACATTAAAAATTGGTGCTGACAATTCTTATGTTGCCTCTGCATCGCTTTCACTTCCGGTGTTCTCTTGGTCGCTGTATAAGGGAATTGGATTAGCATCTGATGCATTGGAAATTTCCAAGCATTCTTACATTTATACAAAGAATAAAGTCATAACAGATGTAAAGAAAGCCTTTTTAACTGCTTTGCTTGCAAGGGAAACCAAGAACGTAATGCAACAGAGTTTAAAGAACGCACAGGATAACTTTGAAAATGTCAAACAACTTCGTTTAGCTGGAACTCTATCGGATTACGATGTTTTGCGCGCAGAAGTTCAAGTGGAAAACCTTAAGCCAGTAGTATTACAAATGGAGAATAATTATCAACTAACCCTTGATAACCTAAAAATTGTCATAGGACTCGATGCTAGTGATAACATTGATATAATTGATGAAATTGAATTTGATGAATCATATAAAATTCCATCGGAAAAAGAGATCTTAGAAGAGCTACTTAAAAATAATCCTCAACTTGCAATTCTCGAAAAACAGGTTGAATTAAATAGATCAAGTGTTGCATTGGAAAGGTCAGCATACTTTCCCACATTGGTTGCATTTGGAAACTACCAGTACCAAACGCAGTCTAATGATCCAGTAAATTATTCTAAACTAAACTGGGTTAAAACAACTGTGGTTGGTCTACAATTACAAATCCCTATATTTAATGGATTCAAAACATACGCTAAAGTATCTCAGGCAAAAATTGGGCTTGATCAATCCATTCAGCAAAAGAAAACTACTACAGAGGCAATAAAAACACAAGCAATGAGTATTTTGTACAAAATTGAACAGGCAATTAAGAGGATTCAAGGTCAAAACAAAACAGTTAGTCAAGCTACAGAAGGATATGAAATTGCCAAAAAAAGATTAGAAACTGGACTTGCAACACAACTTGAAGTTAATGACGCAGAACTCGCACTGCGTCAAGCCAAACTAAATAGGCTACAGGCTATCTACGACCTTAAAGTTGCAGAAGCTGAATTAGAAAATATTTTAGGTAAGAATAAATAATTTGCAACAAAGGAGATAAAAATGCGAAAAGTATTATCGATATGTTTGATTGCTATACTGATAATTTTAGTGACAGGTTGTTCAAAAAAGAACAACGAAGATAAGGAAATCCCAATACCTGTAGAAGCCATAAAGGTAAAAACTGCAAACATCCAGAGAGAAATTGAATTGGTTGGCACATTGACCGCATGGAAAGAGGCAAATCTCGCTGCGCAGACTACAGGAAGAATTGACCACATCTATGTGGAAGAGGGTTCAAGAGTAAAAGAGGGTGATTTGTTATTCGAAATGGACGACACTCAGCTCGCCCAAACAAGAATTCAATATCAAGTAGCAAAGGATAATTTCGAAAGAATCAAACCTCTATATGAGTCTGGTTCCATATCGCAATCGCAATATGATCAGGCAAAAGCCAATTTTGAATCAATCGAAAAGACATATAATATGCTTTTGAAAAATACTCAATTTCGTGCCCCATTTAGTGGGATCATTACTGCCAAAAGATATAATGATGGAGAAATCTTCTTGCTCACTCCAACTGCAACAGGAGCTCCATCCGTGGTTACATTAATGCAAATTAATCCTTTGAAATTAATATTAAATGTAAGTGAAGCAAATTTGCGTGAAGTCAAGGTTGGGCAGAATGTTGAAATACAAACCGATTTGTATCCAGGAGAAATTTTTAAGGGTAAGATAAACAACGTCAATCCTGCTATAAACCCTGTAAGCAGAACTTTTCAAGTAGAAGTTAAAATTCCAAATAGTGATGAAAGACTAAAACCAGGAATGTTCGTAAGAGCTAAAATATTCACGGGTATGACGAAAGGGATATTGATTCCTCGATCAGCTGTGCTAAAGCAATTAGGAACTTCAAGCTTTTATGCCTTTGTCGTAAATAACAATACTGCGAAAAGAGTTGACGTCCAACTGGGAAAAGAATTAGACGCTGAGATTGAAGTAACAAAAGGAATAAATGAGGGTGAAATATTGATTACAAAAGGACAATCCTTGCTTAAGGATGGAAGCAAAATAGAGATTAAGAATAAAATAGAATAAAAGGAGTTATCAAATGAATTTACCGGAAATATCCGTAAGAAGGCCTGTAACAAGCGTAATGCTTTTTTTAGCAATTATAATTATTGGCTTAGTATCTTTTCAAAGATTGAAGATTGATCTTTACCCTGAAATTGAGCTCCCGATGATTAGCGTTTTGACTCAATATCCAGGTGCCAGTGCGCAGGATGTTGAGTTGAATATTACAAAACGAATAGAAAGCGGATTAAGTGCTATACCAAATCTAAAAAGATTACATTCAACATCGATTGATAATCTTTCCATTGTAATATTGGAATTCGAATACGGCTCAAATCTGGATGAAGCATCAAATGATATCCGATCTTCTTTAGAATTTGTTAAGCGTTATCTTCCTGATGATGCTGAAACTCCAGTAGTTTACAAATTCAGTACAAATATGATGCCAATAATGGTACTTGCTGTTCAGGCGAAAGAAAGCTACCTGGGTTTAAACAAACTTGTTGAGAAAGAAGTAATTGATCCTTTGAAACGTATAAATGGTGTTGGCAATGCATATGCATCCGGCGGACCAATAAGACAAATACTGATTCAGGTAGACCCAAAAAAGTTAGAAGCTTATAATATTACCGTCTCGCAAATTGCCCAGGTACTTCAGGCGGAAAACATAAATATGCCTGCCGGCACACTAAAAATGGGTGACCTTGAGTATAACATACGCGTACCTGCAGAATTTCAAAATACAGATGAAATAAAAAATGTAATCGTAAGTGCTCAAAGTGGTAGAATCGTATATCTGAAAGATATAGCTACTGTAAAGGACAGCTTAAAAGACAGAAGCATTAACGTAAGGTTAAATGGTGGTGTCGGACTGCAGATAATTGTTCAGAAACAATCTGGCGCTAACACTGTCGAAGTTGCAAAACAGATTAAAACCAAACTTGAAGACTTGAAAAAGAACCTACCTTCCGATGTTAAAATCGATGTTGTCTTCGACTCCTCTGAGTTTATCATTGACTCGATAAATAATCTTGCAGAAGCTGTAATACTCGGAGGACTACTTGTAGTTATCGTTGTTTTGATTTTTTTAAGAAAATGGCGAGCAACTATAATAATAATAGTAACCCTACCAGTTTCTTTAATTGGAGCGTTCATCTATTTATACTTCTCAGGAAATACCATCAATATAATCTCTCTTGCTGCACTATCCATAGCCGTTGGAATGGTTGTAGATGATGCAATTGTAATTCTTGAAAACATAACCCGTCACGTCGAAAGAGGTGCACGACCAAGAGAAGCTGCTGTGTTTGGGTCTACTGAGGTTGGACTTGCAGTTACAGCCTCTACTTTTACCATAGTTGCGGTATTCTTTCCGCTTGTGTTTATATCCGGCATTGCTGGTATATTATTTAATCAGCTCGGCTACCTCGTAACCGTAATGATACTCATCTCGTTGCTTGCTGCGTTAACTCTTATTCCAATGATGTCATCAAGAATTTTACAATCAAGAAAAGAAGAAAAACCAATAACAAACCCATACCTAAAAAAAATAGACTCGTCTTTAGAAAAGATGTTGATTGCTATTGATAAATTTTACAAAAACGTACTAGAGTGGTCTTTAAATCATAGAAGAAATGTTTTGATAATTAGTCTTTCAATTTTCGGTTTTTCGTTGTTGTTAATTCCATTCTTGGGCACAGAGTTTATGCCTAAAGCGGATTCATCACAATTAACAATGACCTTAGAGCTTGAGTCAGGTAAAAGGTTGGAAGAAACAATAGAGTACGTTAAACGGATCGAAGAAATCGTCAAGCAAGATTTTCCGGAAATCAGATACATGTCTGTCTCAGCAGGCATAAATGATCAGGGATTTTCAGGTGCAATTTTTGGAAGAAAAGAAGGCTCCAACGTTGCAACTTTTATGGCAAGAACGGTAAAAATTAAAGAAAGAAAACGCTCCATATTCGCAATAGCTGATGCATTAAGAGAAAGAATAAGTAAATTTGCAGGAGTAAAAAACCTTACTATCTCCACAAGTGGGTCTATGGGCATGCTATCTGGTTCTCCAATCGAAGTTGACATTATTGGCCCTGACCTGGAAAAATCCTATGAAATCGCTTTAAAATTGAACGAATTTATGAGCAAACTGGAAGGAACAAGAGATGTTAATATTAATGTTGGGGACCCTCGACTTGAATTGCGTATTTCATTGCAAAGAGATAAAATGGCATTATGTGGATTGAATACAGCCATAGTAGCAACAACATTAAGAAATTATTATTACGGAACAACTCCAACCAAATTTAGAGAGCTTGGTGATGAGTACGATATTTTCATTAGTTTACCACCTGAGAAGAAAACCAGAATCAGCGATATCGAAAATCTGCCTATAAAAACATTAATTGGCACAACTGTAAAGCTTAAAGACATAGGTAATGTCAGCGAGGCATTATCTCCACAGACCGTAAATAGGAAAGAACAGGAAAGAGTAATAGCTATTGTAGCTGATTACGAAGGGCGTTCTCTGGGTGACATAACAGCTGACATTAAGAAATTCGCTTCAACACTTCAGTTACCTCCGAACACAACAATTAGTTATGCAGGCCAAATTGAAATGCAGACTGACACCTTCAAGGATCTATTCTTCCTGCTTATTTTAAGTATTGTACTAGTTTATATGGTAATGGCCTCTCAATTTGAATCGCTTATTGATCCATTCATCGTAATGTTTTCAGTTCCTTTTGCTTTTACTGGTGTTTTCATAGCATTGCTAATAACTGGTACATCCTTTAGCGTTGTTGCATTCCTTGGAAGTATAATGCTTGTTGGTATAGTAACCAAAAATGCTATTGTACTTGTAGACTATACAAACATAACAAGGGCAAGAGGAATACCATTGCGTGAAGCTATTATTCAAGCTGGAAGAAATAGATTGCGACCCGTTTTGATGACCACTATAACAACATTATTCGGTCTACTGCCATTAGCAATAAGTACAGGCGAGGGATCAGAGGTATGGAAACCTCTTGGAATCGCAACTATTGGTGGTTTGTTTTTCTCATCACTAATAACTCTGGTTCTGGTACCAGTTCTTTATTGCATATTTGAAACCAAGATAAAGAGAATGAGGAAAGAAATCGACTGAACAAATTTTTTTAAAAGGAGAGAACATGAAAGCGGTATTGATAGTTTATAACCATGGCATCACAGAAGAAGTCAATGAAGCTCTTGAGAGTTTAAATATACGTGGCTATACAAAATTCTTGAATGTGCATGGTCAAGGTAGCGAAAAGGGAGAGCCTCATCTAGGAACACACATATGGCCAAGCCAGAATGCTGTTATCCTAACAGTCATCAAGGATCAACTTGTCGGACCATTACTTGATAAAATTAAAGAAATAGATAGAGAGGCAGAGGAACAGGGAATTCATGCGTTTGTATGGACGGTTGAAAAAATGGTATGAGTCCATTGCTGTCCATGATACTTTGAGAAATAGAATAAATTTTTAGAAAACAACTCAAGAACATCAGATAACATAAAAACCTTGAGAGTAAGCCCTTATATTTTAACTTTAATTCGCCACTATGCTTATCGACAAATAATTTTACACAATGTGTCATTTCTTCTGTCTTGTCCAAAGGACCCCCTTGAGGACATCCCGATGAAAAACATCGGGATGCTCATTTCAACTATGAATTTAGCATCACCATGCTCGCTAAGTTCAGTGAAAATGGCAAAATTCCCGCTGCACAGGATACCCCACATTCATATTTTTAATTGATAAGGCAAAAAAGCCAAGACTGTAGGAAAATATTGGTAAAATTGTAATTGATGCCGCAAAACAACTTTGCGGGATGCGTATTCGGACAATATACTTAGCTGCAATGCATTTGGTAAGTATAGTCAGAATGGCAATACGCTGCACAGAATAGACTCTGCCGCACAGGCTTCGTCTGTTTCGGGAGCAAACAGTATTTTGTACGGACGCTTTTCGCTCGCCTTGTTTTATTACTGCCGAAGGCAATGGATTATCACATATTTTTCTAAGATCGTTTATTAATTATTTTGGACAAGGGTAGTATGAGTTACTATTTTAGTTTCAAAATAGATAATGGTGATATGAGAACCTTGATCTATTTTCCCATCGGTATGGAAAAAAAGGACGGAAGAGACCTATTTTATAATCCCACCAAAAAGATTAACAAGGTTTTACAGCTTAGCTAGCCCTACCTCTTCAATTTGAAATTGAATGGAACGAGTATAGTTGCAGTCACCGGGCCTGTGGACATCATTGCAGGTTCGTACTGGGATTTCATAGCTGCATCAACAGCTGCATCGTTGAATATTTCATTGTCACTTTTCACTACTTTTGCTTGTATGGGCCTTCCCTGCGGATCAACAGTCACTTCAACAACAACCTTACCTTCAAGTCCCAACTTTATTGCGAAATCGGGATATACCGCAGCTTCCTTTTTTACAATCTTCGGAGGTGATTCGATCGGAACAAATACCTGAGGAATTTCGCTCTCAGGAGTTTTTGCTTTTTCCGGCGCATTATGTTCGGTGGTTGTAGTTGCAGGTTTTGTTTCGGTAGATTTTGTTTCAGCTGGTTTTGACGCTGTCGCTTTGGATTCAGTTACAGCTGGTTGGGGTTTTGGTTCTTCAGAGGGCTTTTTTATTTTCGTCTCAGCAGGTTCTAATGCTTTCGTCTGTTTAGTTTCTTTATCAGTTTTTTCCTGCTTAACAGGAACATTAGATTTTGGTGCTTGAGTTGAGGGTGCAGGTTCCATATTTTGCGAAGGAGTTGGAGTCTCCATCTGTGTAATTGCTGGAACTTCTGAGGGTTGTGTGGGTTGACTCTCCCCTCCCTTTTTACTAATAATCAACCAAACCCCTAATACAATTGCCAAAACCACAACAATACCTATGGATAAATATACCGGTAATTTTGATTTTGGCGGTTCTTCTTCTAAAAGCAAATCTTTTAGTCTCTCCTCAGTTACCTTTGGGCGTTCCGACGGTACTTGTTCTCTTACTATTTCCTCTATTGGCTTTTCACCCGTAGTTATTACTTCTGTAGTTCTTTTTTCCTCGGCTTCTCCACTTCTTTGCAAGCTCATTAATTGGCTGATTTTCTGTTCATACTCTTTTGCAACCTTGCTTTCTGGTTCAATAATGTATATTCGTTTTATTTCTTCAAGTGCATGTTGGTATTCTTTTTTTTCAATGTACTCTGCAGCTCTCTGTATATATTGTCTTTTTAGTTTTTCAAGAGCTTGTTCTTTTTCATCCTTCCCTTTTTCTTCAGTAGTCGTTTTTGCCATTGCTGGCCTTCTTTGAACATCTCCGATTGCTCTCTCAATCATGGCGGGAATTGATTCCAGAACTTCTGCTTTCTCTGCTTCAATTAATGCCTTATCCAGCAATTTGGCTATTTGTTTTTCTATCGCAATTATATATATGTTTTTACTGTCAGCAGCTTTCGCTTCTCTAACTAAATCCAGTGCCTTATCGTAACCTTTTGCAGAAATCTCCTTTTGTGCGCTTCTTAATTTGCTTACAACAAACTCTTGAGTAGTCAATTTTTCTTGTGGTTCCATTTTCCTAACTCAAATAGTTTTATTAGATAAGTTAAAAATTCTATTGTTTACCGCCTATTGCTTTCTCATCGGGATATATCAATTTTAGTGTCTGGCCAGTTTGTTGAGCATATCTAGCTTCATTCTGACGTATCCTTGCTTCTGCTTTTTTTATTTCTGGATTTAACGGATCTATTGTATAAGCTTTTGCTATTTCATCAAGAGCCTTTGCAAATTCCTTTTGCTTTTGAAATTCATCTGCGGCATGCAAATGTATCCAGATTAGCTGGGACTTTTCATCAGCCATCAACTCACTCTCTTCTTCCTTAGCTTCATCGGATTCAATTTGTGCTTTTCTGACTTCCTCCTCCAGAGCAAGCAATTCCTTATTCCCGGGATCTATGGACAATCCAACGGCTATTTCCATGAGAGCTTCTTCAAAAGCCTTTTTTGCAAAGAACTCTCGTGCTTCCTTAATATGTTCTTTTAAAGATGATTCTTTTTCACTCTGTTCTTTTTCTAGTTTCCATCGCTTCTCTTCTTCAATTACTTGATTTTTTAATTCAATTATGTCTTGGTTTTCAGGATCCAGCGCAAGTGCTTGATCCAGTTCAGCTATTGCATCCTTGTAATTCCTCACCAACCTACTTTCTTTAGCTTTGAATATATGCTTTTCTACATCCTTTCCAGCTTTCTCTTTTTGTTTTCTCTTCTCCCATGCATCTTTAGCCCTTATTATTTCGCTTTCCATGCTTTTAAGCGTTTCTCTCTTCGGATCTAATGCAATAGCTTTTCTTATAGTTTCCAGTGCCTCATCAAATAGTTCTTTTGTCAATTGAGACTTAGCTGCTGATAAATAATCCTCTATTTGCTTATTTCTTTCTTCCTCTGCCTGCTTTTCTTTCCACCTAGCATAGGAATTTCTAATCTGTTGCTCAAGAGCTTTTAGCTCCGAATTATTTGGATCATATGTATAGCCTTCGGCTACTTCGGCTAAAGCTTCATCAAATGTTTCTCTCTCAAGAAATTCTTTCGCCCTTCTTATACGCAAATTAACAGCATTTCTCTTTTCTTCTTCCTCCTCTTTTCTCCGCTTTTCTTCTTGATATTCCTGAAATTCCTTTTGAAGTTGCGCCTCAAATTGCTGAATTTTATCGTTTAGTGGATCCAGGACAAATGCTTTTGCCACTTCATCTAAAGCCTTACTATACTCCTTTTCCGAAGCAAGTCTGGAAGCTTCAGCTAATAACTCTGCAACCTCTCTTGCAATCTCCTCAGCCCGTTTAGCTTCTTGTTGCCTTCTAAGCTCTTCTTCTTCCTCAGCCTTTTTCTTCTCCTGTGCAGCAATAATTTCCTGCTCCATTTGCTTAATATCTTCATCGAACGGATTTACTATGAATGCAAGCGCAACTTCTCCCAATGCATCTTCATATCTTCCTTCCGACATGTATGTGCGAGCTTTTGCAAGGTAAGCAAGGATTTTTTCTTTATCAGACCTTCTCTTTGCTTCGGTCTCAGCACTTTCACCTAATAAAGCTCGTTCACGTTCTGCCTGCTCTAATTTTCTTAATTCCTCTTCTTGTCGCTTTCTTATAGCTTCTTCCTCTAAACGTCGTCGTTCTTCTTCTACTCTCATTGCTTCTTCCTGAGCAGCCAGTATTCGCTTTTCACAAGCTTGGAGGGCCTCGTTCACCGGATCAAGAACATAAGCTCTGGTAATAACTCTCAAAGCTTCTGACCACTTGCCCTGGCTTGCAAGCTTTTCGGCGTTTTCGATATGCTTCTGTATTGCCGCCATAATCGCTTCTCGTTTTTTCCTCTGCTCTTCTTCACGGCGGCGATATTGTTCGAGCTGCTCTGCCTGCTCTCGTTCCTGCGCATCCCTTATTTTACGCTCTAAAGCCAAAACCTCTTCATTCAGTGGATCAATTACCACTACAAAGGCTAATTCACTTAATGCCTCATCATATTTTCCATTCTCGTAACATTCCTTTGCCTTTTGCAGATACTGCGATACCTTTTGCTGCTGGGCGATTCTCCGAGCCTCTTCTTCCCTTCTTCTTCTTTCTTCTTTTTCCTGCTGTATGCGCGCTATTTGCGCCTTTAAGAGTTCCTGCCTTCTACGCTCCTCAGCTTGCTGTTTCAAGAAACGTTCTTGCTCTTCTTTAAGTATTGCCTCTTTTTGTGCTTTACGAATCTGATTTTCAGTGCTATGGACTCTCTCATTCGCAGGATCAAGTAAATAAGCTCTCGCAATTTCATCAAGAGCTCTATCATATTCACCTTTTTCCAGATAATCATTTGCACGCTTCAAGAATGTTGAAATCTTAGTCTCTATTGCCTGGCGTCTTAATTCCTCGTTCCTTCTATGCTCTTCTTCAGCTTTTTTACGCATCAACAATTCTTGTTCCCTCTTCTCAGCTACCGCAGCAGCACGCTGAGCTTCAACTATGGCAAGATTAGAAATGTGTTCCAGTGCAGCTGGAACGGATTGTGGTTGAACTGTTTGTTGCTGGACTGGACTTGAAGCAGGTGCCGTTTCAGGTTTCTTTTCCTTGTTGGCTATAACGAGTGAACGAACTCTTTCTTCATAAGCTAAAGCATATAAATTTCTTGGATCCCTCGCTCTCGCCTTTGCAATTTCCTCTAATGCAGCTGAATAATTTCCTTCCCTTACATACTTGTCAGCTTGCTTAAGAAAGCTTGCAACCTCTTTCAATTGCTCAGCACTCTTGAAGTTATCTGGTGCCTTTCCCATGTATTACACTCCAGCTTATAATTTTTTTGAGTCCTGGAACGACTAAGATTTCCTCAAAACAAGTTATATAATTTCTTACTTATTGTCAATTAAGTTAATAAAAGTTTTAAAATGACCCCTTGGGCAGGGTCGCTTCAAACCCCCTTTCGTCGGGGTGAGAGGATTCGAACCTCCGACCTCCTGCGCCCAAGGCAGGCGCTCTAAACCGGACTGAGCTACACCCCGCAAATACTGCATCAAATAATTTAAGCAAATGATTCCCTCAAATCAATAGTATAACCATTAAAAAACGAAGTAATATAATAGCGATTCTTTAAAGTTAAGGTCATGGACCCATAAGTTTCTCTACCATTAAAAATCCTAAATGTAAAATAAAATTAATGACATAATAAAAAGTAATCCTTTCTACAAGCTCTCAAGAAAAAGTTTACACACAATTAAAAATTTTTAATCCGCCAATTTAACTACCAAATTTGTCTGAAAAATACTGCCATAAAAGCTGGCATGCTAAGTTAGGTTTGTTAAAGGAAGAACGGACTCCAACTATCCATGCTCGCGATTTACGCTTATTGCGTTTCCAAAGAAAACTCATTAGGTTTTACGTATTATGAATTAAAAAACTACTCTTGTAAAAGAATTTGGAGCACGAATTAATCGAATAGCTACAGGAGGGAAATTTGAGAAAAAATAGAAAAACCCAGGAACGATGGGGTACACGACTTGGATTGGTTCTCGCAATGGCTGGCAATGCCGTGGGCTTGGGAAACTTTCTTCGCTTTCCGGCTCAAGCAATCCGCAATGGTGGCGGTGCTTTCATTATTCCCTATCTTGTTTCGTTTGTTCTTATGGGAATTCCTCTTCTCTGGATTGAATGGGCAATTGGACGTAATGGAGGCCGTTATGGCCATCACTCCACACCTGGAATGATGGACGTTATGGGAAAACAAAAATGGCTCAAGTATATTGGAGTATTCGGCATATTCACTAACCTTGCAATAGCAGCATATTACTGCTACCTCGAATCGTGGACTCTTGGCTATGTATGGCATTCACTGATCGGAACTTTTAACGGAATGACTGCACAGCAAGTACGCGACTTTTTCATTAAATATGTAGGAGCAGAAGGAAACCCGTTATTTAATATTTCAGGAGAAGCAATTCTGTTCTTCATAATTACTTTGTGTTTAAATCTGTGGATACTCTCACGAGGTCTGAGCAAAGGAATTGAAATAGCAAGTGAAATCGCCTTGCCATTGCTTGTGGTTTTTGGTGCTTTTCTGGCTATTAGAGCACTTACCCTCAATGCAGGTGAGCTCAATGCCATTAACGATGCAATTGTTGGGCTAAACTATCTCTGGGAACCACGATTTGAATCTCTCGCTGATCCTAAAGTCTGGCTTGCAGCTGCTGGTCAAATTTTCTTTACACTTTCTGTTGGAATGGGCACAATACATTGTTACTCTGCTTACCTCGGCGAACATGATGACATTGCATTAAATGCTGTTTCTGCAGGCTTTACAAACGAGTTTGTCGAAATAGTACTTGGTGGCTCTATTATCATACCAATTGGTGTTGCATACTTGGGTCTGGATGAAGTTCAACGTATTGTGGGACTCTCAATGGGATTTCAAACCATGCCGACTCTTTTCCAGAACTGGGGACCATTATTTTCTGCTCTGGCAGGCTTTGCATGGTTCGGGTTATTATTCCTTGCAGGCATCACAAGCTCACTCGCAATGGGACAATCTGTAATGGCTTTTTTCCAGGACGAATTTAATTTTAGCAGAGTTAAATCTACTTTGACTTTTGGTTCTATACTTTTATTGCTTGCAACACCTTGCATAATTTTCTTTTCGCATGGTGCGTTCAATGAATTTGATGACTGGTCGGGCACTTTCTCACTCGTTGCTTTCGCATTGTTAGAATCTTTGGCTTTCGCATACGTGTTTGGAATTGACAAAGGATGGAAAGAAATTAATCTTAATGCTGAAATTAAGATTCCAAAATTCTTTAAATTCGTAATGAAGTATATAACTCCACTTTTTTTGCTTGCAGTCTTTGTAGGATCTTTTATATCCCCACTAAACGGGGATTGGAAATCCGCAATAGCGCAATTGTCTGCAGGCAAGGGTTGGCCACTTGATCCAGGCAGTATAATTGGGAAATTGTTGAAAATCGGAATCGAAGACACAAGGTATTTCATAGATGGAATGCCAACATCAGTTTTTATTATAGACATGACAAGATTGCTCTTGCTTATGACATTTTTAGCTATTGGATTAATGGTTTGGTACGTTTGGAAAAGAAAATTATCTACTAATGAGAAAGGACCCTAACAATGTCTCTATCTGCATTATTGATTATGATTCCTACATGGTTTTTGGTTATATTCTTTACCACAAAATTTTTTATAAAAATATTGAAATCGCCACTTCTTTCAGAGCATGTTGAACACGATAAAAGCAAAGAAAAGTAACTCAAAAGTTCCCATATAAATGTACTTAAAAAGACCATAACAACCATGAACACATCAAAACTCCGTTGGCTTGTATCATTAATAACCACAATCTGTATTCAACTTTATTCTCAAACAACAAACTTCACAATAATTGTAACCGACTCAACAATACCAATTAGTCCTTACATTTATGGAGCAAATCCCGAATTTACAGAAAATGAAAATCTTGGTGCACGCAGACTTGGTGGTAATAGACTAACAGGCTATAACTGGGAAAACAATGCTTCCAACGCCGGCTCCGATTGGAATCACTCAAGCGATAATTACTTAACATGGGTTGCCGGTATAACAAATGAGAATGAACCAGGCATCGTTGCCACAACCTTTCATAATAAAGCCCTAAATGCGGGTGCCTATTCATTAATTACACTACAAATGGCTGGATACGTCGCCAAAGACAAAAATGGGCCAGTTACGGAAGAACAAACAGCACCTTCGTCTCGATGGGCAAAAGTCGAATACGCAAAAGGTAGCCCTTTCTCGCTAACTCCTAATACTTCAGATACACTTGTATTTATGGATGAATTTGTAAAATTTTTAACACAAACTTTCGGACTGGCAAATACAGCAAATGGTGTCAAAGGATACGCCCTTGATAATGAACCCGCATTATGGCCCAGCACCCATCCTCGTATTCATCCTAATAAACCAACCTGTACGGAACTTATACAACGCAGTGTTTCTCTGGCCTGTGCTATTAAAAATGTGGACTCTACCGCTGAAATTTTTGGTCCTGTATTATATGGATTCGCAGCATATAACAACTTTCAAGATGCATCGGATTGGAATTCCGTTTAAGCAGGTAAAAGTTATACTTGGTTTATCGACTATTATCTGGATGAAATGAGAAAAGCAGATTCAATAAATGGCAGGCGTTTACTAAACGTACTCGATCTTCACTGGTATCCGGAAGCTATCGGTGATAATAGAATAACAGAAACATATACTAATACGGCAAAAGATAAACTGGCAAGAGTGCAGGCACCAAGAACCCTATGGGACTCAAAATACAAATATAACTCAACTAATCCAACTGTTGGTGAAAACAGCTGGATTTCTCAATGGTTCGGTTCATATCTTCCACTTATACCAAAACTCAAAGCATCAATAAACAAATATTACCCGGGTACTAAATTAGCATTCACTGAGTTTACATATGGTGGGGAAAATGATATTACCGGCGCCATTGCCATTTCGGATGTTCTTGGAATATTTGGGAAATATGGCGTCTATTTTGCAACCTTCTGGCCCTGTGCTTCTAACTCATCTTACATACAATCTGCCTACAGAATTTTCAGAAACTACGATGGGAATAAATCGACATTTGGCAATGTCTCAATTCCTGCATACACGAGCGATAGCGTATGGACATCAATTTATGGTTCAATCAACACCGAAAATAATGACATTCATCTCATCGTCATTAATAAGAATTTTGATAGCAGTAAAGCAGCAAACTTCAATATCTCAGGACATCTAACAGCAACTAATGGCAACGTGTGGATATTAGATAGCACAAGCACGCAAATTCGATACGCTGGGACAATTGGTACAATAACTGCAAATTCTTTCTCATACACAATTCCTCCATTATCAATTTGTCATTTTGTTTTGAGCACATACACAGGTTCAGACATTTTATCAAACAGAAATAACATCCCGACCAACTACACATTGAAAGTCTATCCAAATCCTTTTAATTCTTCCTGTAAGATCGATTACAGAGTTCCAGATAATTCTAAGTATGAAATGTTAATAATCGATATTCTGGGAAGAACAGTAAAAAGATACAATAATAATTAAAGGTGGAAAAAATAAAGCAATAGCAAACAGAGTAGTTTATCTCAAATAATTTTCATTCAAGATCTTTAAATTCCTGTCTACGTCTGATAACTCTCACCCGATCGCCATTTACCAGTATTTCAGCGGGTTTTAATCTTGAATTATAATTTGATGCTAAAACATAGCCATAAGCACCAGTTGTAAGTACTGCCAGGTAATCTCCCACGTTTACTCGATTTAAAATTCTATCTCTGGCAATAAAATCACTATTTTCACATATAGGTCCTACAACATCAACTTTTTCTCGCTCATATGTATTGATTGTAAGAGGTACTATTTGATGGTATGACTGGTACAAAGCCGGCCTCAACAAATCGTTCATTCCGCAATCTACAATAATAAATTTTTTGTTCTGATTTTCTTTTATTGAAATTACTTTTGTAATAAGTACTCCCGCATTTGCAATTATAGAGCGACCTAGCTCAACAAACACAAAACAATTTATAGACCGCAGTAAAGGCAAAATAGCAGAAAAGTAATCTTGAACAGAAGGTATATTATTCTGAGATTCTTCTTTTGGCAAAGCTTCATGAGTAATCACATTCACATATTGTACGGCAAATCCACCTCCTATGTTAACATGAGTTAGAGTCACATTTTCATTTGTCAGCTTATTTATTAGGTCTGTAATAAAATTAACTGCCGTAATATAAGGTTCCACTTTACTGATCTGCGAACCAAGATGGACATGTATTCCTATAACATTTACAGACGGAATTGTTGATGCTATTTTGAAAGCCTCGTACGATTTTGAGGCTTCAATTCCAAATTTGCTACTTGCCAGGCTAGTTGCAATATAAGGATGGGCTTGGGTATCAATATTAGGATTCACACGCAATAAAACATGTACTTTCTTATTTAGCCTTAACGCAATGCGAGAAATCATCTGTAATTCGCACACCGATTCAACACTGAAAGCAAACACATTCTGTTGCAATCCATATTCAATTTCATCTTCTCTTTTTCCCACACCACCAAAAATAATTTTATCAGGCGCAAAACCTGCCTTTAATGCCAGGTATAGCTCACCAGCAGAAACCACTTCTGCCCCTGCTCCCTTTTCTGCTAGTGTTCGCAATATATGTATATTAGAATTAGCTTTTAATGAATAACAGACTAAATGATTTAACTCGCCTAATGAACCATCTATTAATTGATAATTTTCCACTATTTCATTTTTACTATACACATATAATGGAGTACCATATTCTTGTGCAAGTTCTTTCAACAAAACTTCCTCACAAACTAGGTTATCATTCTTGTATGATATATGCCTCATATGAAAGATTTCCACTTAGATTAAATATCCAATTAAAAGATTCAAAGGTGTATTTATTATACTAACCACAAAAAACAAAAAGTTTCTAACCGGCTCAATTCTAAATAATGCTATAATAATTAAAATCCCCAAAAAACCTGTACGTCTATATGCATCCCCTATTTTCCCAGGTAATAACGATGACAAAATATGCGAACCATCAAGCGGTGGAATGGGTATCAGATTAAATACAGCAAGAAAAATATTCAAAGTAATACCTGCAGCAAACATTTTAATAATGAAAAAACCAAAATCTGCCATAATCTCTTTAGAAGGTTGTAATACCATTTTCACAAAGTAAACAGAAGCTACAAAAAACACAGTGCATAATATCGCCATAATTAAATTAGAAACTGGTCCTGCAGCTGAAACAAGAATATCGTCACGGCGAAATTTCTTAAAATTGTTTGGATTAATAGGCACAGGTTTTGCCCATGCGATAAATATTGTTCCGGCCGCGATATAAGAAATTAAAGGTATCATAACAGAGCCCAATATATCTATATGTGGAAATGGATTAAAAGTAATTCTTCCTGCATCTCTCGCTGTTGTATCACCAAGCTTTAAGGCTACCCATCCGTGGGCAATTTCATGAACTACAATTGAAAAAAATAAAACCGGTAATCCGTAAAGTAAATCCAAATCAGCACCCTAAATTATTGTACATTACCTGTTCCCTATCAATTCTATACAATAATTATCAATAAAAATGTTATGTAATTCAAGAAATTCTTGTTAGCACTCATTATTTAACATAATTTAATTTAGTATTAAAGTAAGTGCAAAGTGCTATTTAAAGGAAAGACAGAGCGAGTACAGTAAATGAAGAGTTTCCTCTATTGCCATTTAAATTCAGAATATCCTAATGATAACTTATCTAACGAGACTTCCTCATTTTGTAAAGAGTTTCTATACATACGCAAAATAGTTCGATTTTCCACCTATGAATTCGAAATGCTAAATTTAACTACTAAAAGTCTTGTTATTTTTGCAATTTTATTCAGGTTGACATCAAAACAAATGTAACAAACAATCAAGTCACTGCTTTACCAGCCCGTTTGAAGCATAAGAAGGCATTTGGTAGTATACTAAACGGAAAGACAGGAAAATGTTTTATGAGCTTTGCCATATTAAATAATAAGAAACCGACGCTTTTGCAGGCGAATAATTAGCATAACTTCCTGAAGATAAAGATAAATTTGTGATGTTGATAACTGAGGTTCACTAAGTTAATATTTTAAACCGTGAAAAAGTATTTCTTGAAGTAATGTCTTAATATATATTTTAATTATTGATAAAGATAACTATGCAAGAGTGATTTTAGATGATGCTATTCGCATAAGTTTCAGAAATTCTGATAAATTATAAGCTACTGATAACATTTCCTGAGCTTTCAAAAAAACCAACCATCACAATCATTACTGCTTTGTACAAATTTAGGTTAACTGGCAAAGCTACATTCGTTGGTTCTGAAACACAGGTTGATAAGATGGAAAATTAGGATGTTGGTCGCACATGAAACAACTTGCTGAATGTCTAGGTCTTAAAGCAATAACAAAGTTACATTACCTAGGAAAAATAATTCATACTATTGATATCGATGTACAAATAGTTGCAAACGAAAATATTGATGGCTTAGAAAATCAAGAATAATTTAATTTAACTATTTATGGAAAAACCATAATTTCATAAAAAACTTTGAATACGATCCTTTTTATTTTGCCTATAGAATTCATAGAAATTCGCAAGATCGAAATACTTCTAAATATATTCTTATGGAGATTAATTGAAGATAAAAAGCCAGAAAAGTATATTCAAAAATTACCTTTAGATTCTAATCTATATTAAAGAAAAAGGCGAACCGTTTTACCGATTCGCCTTCTATTATCAATACAAATTAGCAATTCTACTTTTGGAATAGCATCTTCTTGACCATCGAGAAATTTCCTGCTTTCATTACACAGAAATATATTCCACTGGTAAGATTACTCGCATCAAACATCACCTCATGTGTTCCAGCAGAATATTCTTTCCCTGCAAGCTCAGCAATCTCTTGTCCTAATGAATTATATATTTTTAGCGATACGAAATTATCCTCAGGCAAACTGAACTTGATCTTTGTAATTGGATTGAATGGATTTGGATAATTCTGCACCAGCATATATTTACTCGGAATGGAACCCTTGACTTCTGTTTCCTTCCCCTCTCCTGTCTTCCCAATTACGTTTCCAAATGATATATATCCATTGCAATACAACCACTCGGATTTAACTCCACCACAACCGCTTGTACTCGAATTCCAAGAACCCGTATTCGTCGCTTGATCCTCTGCCTGACGGGTACTACCATTTACCGTTATGTAATCTACCTGTACATCTCGTCCACTGGCATCGTTAGTAAATTGTACCCTAATTTCTCCCGTAGAATTCGTCATCGCTGTATAATTAGCCATACTCGTGGTCATCGTCCATGTCGCTATCGTACTACCACCAACCAATAGACTAACGCTTTCACTCCCCGACGTCCCTCGCGCCCTTACCACTATTGTATTTGCACTTGAACCACCTCCACTACTTGAACTTGAACTCGAGCTACTACTTGTTCCACCACTTACATTCCCAAATGATATATATCCATTGCAATACAACCACTCGGATTTAACTCCACCACAACTGCTTGTACTTGAATTCCAAGAACCCGTATTCGTCGCTTGATCCTCTGCCTGACGGGTACTACCATTTACCGTTATGTAATCTACCTGTACATCTCGTCCACTGGCATCGTTAGTAAATTGTACCCTAATTTCTCCCGTAGAATTCGTCATCGCTGTATAATTAGCCATACTCGTGGTCATCGTCCATGTCGCTATCGTACTACCACCAACCAATAGACTAACGCTTTCACTCCCCGACGTCCCTCGCGCCCTTACCACTATAGTATTTGCATTTGAACCACCTCCACTACTTGAACTTGAACTCGAGCTACTACTTGTTCCGCTGCCGCTAGATTCCGTAAATCCTGCAGCTCCAGCCATTTGAACAAAATTCCACAAACTAGGTTTCCAAACAGACCAATCATGGCCCAATCCTTGGAGAAGCCATTCTGTGTAAGGGATATTATTATTTTTACAATAATCTCTCACTCGATTGTTATTCGATATAAGGTTGTCTGCAGTCCCACAAGAAAGAAACAACAATTTTAAATTCTGCCTTGCTTTTGTTCCACCATCAGGAAATAACTCGTTTACTGGTTTTGTAATGGGTGACGAGGAAAAACCTCCTATATATGGAAACTTATCCACGTTTGGCAATCCAATATTTAAAGCTTGAGCGCCACCCTGTGAAAGACCAGCAATTGCTCTGTGTTTGGCGTCTGTATATACAGAATAATTTTTTTCGATGTAGGGTATAAGACTATTAAGCAAATCATTGGTAAAATTTTCCCAACCATCTGATATTCCCGTTCCAGTTGCATTACCATTTGGGAACACACAAATTATCGGTCTAATGCTGCCTGCAGCAATGAGATTATCAAGAATATAATGAGGAGCACCATTATTGTACCACTCGTCTTCATTCCCACCGATGCCATGTAATAAATATAGAACGCTGTATTTAGCGCTCGTTGAATATCCTGGCGGTAAGTAAATTCTTGCTCTGCGAGTGCTATTTGTTGCCGTTGAATAGTAACTAATATAACTTACCTGACCATGGGGAACATCCTTGGCTTGGTCATATCCTGATGGTGGCATCGTTGGAAGTGCTTGCCCAAATAAAAACATCGGCATCAAAAATGCGAGAACAATTATTACTGCACTATTTTCTCGCTTTAACGCTGAAATTAAACTATTCATAGTATGTACCCTTTTTAGTTGTTATACATTTGGTTATCTTTTATACTTCTATTCAAAAAGAATAATTTAGTTACTGGCAAACTTCTCAAGAATTAAAATGTTCTTTTGCCAATATTACTGCATACTTATGTCTATCTCAACTTTACAATCACTATTGATCAAGTGTTTCCCACAAAAACATCCAATGAATCCTTTTCTAGAAAACTATTTTCCTCCTGCTTACTTGCTCCTTTATAGCTAAATATCTTTGCTAATAGCTATTGTATAATTTCCATTCCAGAAATTAAATTTCGCTTTTGACTAATACACCTACAGCAGTATGAGATTATAATTTTTTTTTAACCTAATGTCAAATAAAAAATAAAAAAGCAATATTAAAATATCTTAACAATTATATCATATGATCAATACCCTTAGTTCTTGATATATATTATATTAGATTATTCAATATTCTTGATCTGTAGAATATTATATCAACCTCTTTAACCTATCAAAATATTAATGGTGAAAAAATCTTAAAGAAAAACAGACATCATTAATAATGATAGCTAAAAGAGATTTCTACAAATAATATCTTCAATCATTTTGGCGAATAAATTTCCCTTTCCAATTTTCAGGGCTCTTAAAGATAAAATTCAGTAATTGTTTCATACATAAAATTCTCATATTTAAAACACAATTAACATGCTTTGTATTGATTAACCATAGCTGCTAACTTAATATTTAAGGCAAAATCTCAAGTTAATTGTTCGCGAAAAGCGTTCTTAAAAAATATAGACTTATACTTCCAATAACACTTATTGTACAAGCACACAACGTAATTTCGCATATCTTTTGGCTGTCCACAATTAAAAATTTTGCCTAAGACACAATAAACCTATCACCTCGCCGAATCCTAGTGATATTGTGATGACATTCAATTTACTTGCCTCTGGATCATACCAAAAATTCAACCCTTCTATTTACATACGCTTCTCCAGCTTGTTTGCACTGCATTACATTCAAATATTCGTTAATTTATGTAATTCAAGAAATTCTTTTCCAAATAATTGCTTATGCAAAACCGTTTTTCTATATTAATGCTAAAATATGGAATGTTCTATCTTTTAAACTGATTAACCATTATGTGTAAAACAAAAAAGCTTTTACTAATCTTATGTTTCCCTCTTTTGTATCTTCAAGCGCAAAAAGCGCCTTCGGTTGATCTGTTAATCAAGGAAACTTCGGGTTTCTTAGGATTGGGAGGTTCCCGAATTATCAAGATTGAACTTTCCAACAAGGAGCAACAATTACCACTTAATTCACAAAATGTAAATGGTAACAGTCTGTTTTTTTTCTTACTCTCTCCATCTAATGATTGGCAATTGACTGAAGATTTTATTGAGGAAGAACTTAAAAAGATATATATACTTCAGGACGGAGAAAAAACTCTTTTAAACTGGAGAAGCCCATTAATCGTAAAAGGTAACAACTCAGTCTTGTTTGGATTTCCGAAAACTTTCAAACTCTACCGACCATTTTATTTCCAGTACCAATTTGATAAAGAAATAATCAGAAAAGCTGAATTTAAGGTTCCACAGGAGTACTGGCCAGGGTACGATCGTTTTACAAATCTGGTTGAAAATGCAGAAAAGGCTTTTGCTTTAAATGAATACAAAAATGCCATAAGATATTACGAACAAATTTTAGCAGATAGTAATCTATCTATTTTTACACAATTTGAAGATATAAAAAACAAGCGCAATAGTTGCTTTAGAGCATATTCCGATGAACTGGTGGATTTATTCCAGAAAGTCAAAATAGACACTCAATCTAATATCAGATATAGAATTTCTACAATGGATAAATATCGAAACGAGGTAAAATACATTATGGATTCACTCCCCAGATTAGAATGGGAAATATCTTCTCTCGATACAAATGTATCACCAATACTATCAAAATGCAGAGACATTTTCTTCGAAATAACCACTTCGCGAGATTCATTACAACAAATACTGGACGACCAATTGACAAGGTGGATTGTGGAAGGGTCGATAATAGGAAAAGACGAGCTTCTTTATACTTGCATTATAGAAGCCCTGGCTATGGCTTTTTCTTCTCTCGATTTTGCTGACACCTTGGCAACTTCACTCAATATAGTAACTCCAGATGAGTATATAGCGCGATTAGAAAAAAACAATATACTCGAATCGTATAACACTTTCATCCGCATTTGTCAGGAACGGTTCAAAATGCATCTTCCAATTTTTCCGATCAATTTTTTGCCCAATCTCAGAAAGGACACTTCATTATTTTCATTACCTTACTATTCCATGCTCAAAGCAGTTAACGATTATTACTACGGTGACTGGAATAGTGCAAAAAAAGAGATACTTCAGATTTTCAAAACTTGCTACGAGCCGAGTATCAATAGCGCATTTGATATGATGCGAGTCGTCATAAATCAAAGAGAAAAACCTATTCCTGCTGAAGTAACAAAACTGCTTGCTGAAGCTATTGAAATGGAAAAGGCAAATAACCTTGAAAATGCTAAGGAAAAATATCAACAAGCTCTTTTAATTGCTCCAGATTACGCATATGGATATTTCCTTCAGGGCAAATTTTTTTCAAGAATCAATGATTATATTAGAGCAATACACTCATTTCAACAGGCATTTAAATTCGACACGCTGTATCTTACTGCATACAGAGAATGCTATCATACTTTCTTAAAACAAAGCAATTTTACCGAAGTAATAAACGTATACACTACCGCTCTGTCTAAAGGAAACAATTACTACGAGGTTAATTATAATTTGGGAATCGCATATCTTGGTCAAGCTGATCCAGCAAAAGCCATTCATTATTTCCAGCAGGCATTAGCATTAAACCCGAAAAGCTATAGGGCAAACATACAACTTGGCCTTGCTTACCAAAACATGAAAAACTACCAGAAAGCACGTGAATATTTCAATAATGCCATCAGTCTTGATCCCATGCGCCAGGAAGCAATAGATTATTTAACAAAGCTTAACGAAATTCAAAGAGCTTCAAAGTAAAAGTCTATTTTGCATTTAAACAAATCGGTTTTTATATTGAAAAAAGAGCGGTTAAATTGGTCTGGCCGGGTAGATGGCGGAACTGGTAGACGCGCTAGCCTTAGGAGCTAGTGGAGCGATCCGTGGGGGTTCGAGTCCCCCTCTACCCACAAGGTTTTAAGTCTGTTCCTTTTGTATGGAACATAAAGAAAGCAGTTTAACGTCTTATATACAAACAAATTATTGGAAATATAAAAGTGGAAATAAACGTTCAAACAATATCAGATGTTGCAAGAGAAGTAGAAATTACGGTTACGGCTGAAGAGCTCGAGCCTCATTTCGAAAAGGCTTACCAGAAATATCAAAAAGATATCGAAATAAAAGGTTTTCGAAAAGGAAAAGCTCCTATAGACATTATTAAGAAGCTATATGGTGATCTCATAGAGCATGATTCATTGAGTGAAATAGCTGCTGAATTTTACAAAAAGGCTGTTAAGGAAAAGGAGCTAAAACCTATAGGCGAACCAACGCTAGTTGATTTGGATTACAAAAAAGGCGAACAACTTAAATTTAGAATTCAATATGACGTTAGACCTCAAATTCAGCTAAAAGACTATAAAGGTTTTGAGGTTCAAAAAGTAATTCACACCGTTACGGAAGAAGAGTTAGAAAACGAGCTATTGCGTCTGCGCCAGATCAACGCAACTCTGAGCGAAGTGGATGAAGTAACTGATTCTGAGCATGTAGTAACTATTGACATACAGGATCTTGATGAGACAGGTGCTCCTATAATTGGTAAAAAGAGTGAAAATTTAAAAATATACCTGGCAGATGAACAACTTGATCAATCCATAAAGGACGTATTGAAACACGCAAAGAAGGGTGAAGAGTACAAGATAAAATTTGATCGTAAAAATGCTAATGGCGAAACTCAAACAATAAACATTCAGATTAAGGTAAATAGAATCCAGAAATTTATTCTACCACCAGAAGATGACGAATTTGTTGCAAAAATTACAAAAGGAAAATTCAAATCCCTTGAAGAATTTCGCAAACACATGAGAGAGGAACTAAATTCTTATTGGAAAGAGAAAAGTGAGCGTCAAGTCATCAATTCCATAATATACGAAATCATCAATAAACACGATTTCCAGGTGCCAGAATCTTTGATAAGGAACGTATTGAGCGCATTACTCGATGATGCAAAAAATGAATACCCAAACAGACAACTTCCTGAAGACTTTGACATCGACAAATTTAACGAAGAATATCGTACGTACGCTATATATCAGGCTAAATGGGCATTACTAAAAGAAGAATTGATTAAAGCGGAAAACATTACAGTTACTGATGATGACATTGAAAGTTTTGCAGAAAAGGAAGCCGAAAAGATTAAGATACCAAAAGAACGTCTTATTCAATATTATAAATCTTCAGAACAAGTAAAAGATAGAATAATCGACGAGAAACTGATCAAAATTTTAGTAGATTCAGTAAAAATTAAAGAGGTACCAGAAAAAATCTAAACAAATATTAATCAAACTGGAGAACTATGGGAAAAGATGTATATAACCAGTTAGTACCAATAGTTATTGAGCAAACAGGACGTGGGGAAAGGGCATTCGATATATTCTCACGCCTTTTGAAGGAACGCATAATATTTCTTGGTACACCAATAGACGATAACATTGCAAGTCTTGTTATAGCTCAATTATTATTTCTTGAATCTGAAGATCCGGATAAAGACATCCACCTTTACATAAACAGCCCGGGTGGAACTGTTTCAGCTGGGCTTGCCATTTACGATACAATGCAGTATATTCGGCCTGATGTATCAACAATTTGCATAGGGATGGCATCGAGTATGGCTGCGGTAATATTGGCTGGTGGGACTAAAGGTAAAAGAACATCGCTACCCAATTCAAGAGTAATGATTCATCAACCATGGGGTGGTGTACAGGGCACAGCCACAGACATCAGTATACAGGCCGAAGAAATATTAAAAACTAAAAAGCGAATCAATGAAATACTTTCATTACATACTGGACGCTCGTTAGAGCAAATTGAAAAAGACACTGATCGGGACTACTATCTCTCGGCATATGAAGCGAAAGAGTACGGTTTAATAGATCAGGTTTTAACAAGAAGAGAGATTGACACTAAGAAGGATAAACAATAATTTTAAGGAAACGACCATGTCACAAAAAGGCAAACAGCACGAAAAAATAGCTTGCTCATTTTGTGGTAGAACACCTGAAGAAGTCAACAGCATAATCGCGGGACCAGATGTATATATATGCGACTTATGCGTTGCAAGTTCCGTTGACATAATTAAAAACAACCTGGCTGCAATAAACGCAAGACGGTTTGGTTATAGAAGATCCCTTACTCCGGCAGATATAAAGAAGGCACTCGATGATTACGTAATTGGTCAGGAGCAGGCAAAACGTATTCTTGCCGTAGCAGTTTATAACCATTACAAGAGAATTGAAGCTGCTGATGAAATGGCAAATTTTGATGACGTTGAAATTGAAAAAAGCAATATTCTTCTCATAGGTCCAACCGGCACAGGGAAAACTCTTCTGGCACAGACACTCGCTCGTATACTCGATGTTCCTTTCGCTATTGCAGATGCCACTACGCTTACCGAAGCAGGCTATGTTGGCGATGATGTTGAAACAATACTGCTTTACCTTCTCCAGAATGCTGATTATAATGTCGATAAAGCTGAACGGGGTATAGTATACATTGACGAAATAGACAAAATAGCTCGCAAGGGCGATAGCGCTTCTATTACCCGAGATGTTTCAGGAGAGGGTGTTCAACAGGCATTACTAAAAATACTTGAGGGAACAATTGCAGGTGTTCCTCCCAAAGGCGGGCGTAAACATCCCGAACAAAGCCTGATAAATGTTAATACAAAAAACATTCTTTTCATCTGTGGCGGTGCTTTCGATGGGCTGGAAAAGATTATTGAGAGACGCGTAAGTCAAAATCCTATGGGATTTGGTGCCGATGTAAAAGGTAAAAATACTAAAGACAGACTAAAATATTTACATCAAGTGGAGCCTGATGATCTATTAAAATTTGGTTTAATTCCTGAATTCATCGGAAGACTACCTGTAGTCGCAGCATTAGATCCACTTGATGAAAGTGCCTTGCTTAACATACTTACCCAACCAAAGAATGCTATAGTTAAACAGTATCAAAAGCTTTTTGCTCTGGAAGGTGTCGAGCTTGAATTTGAGGAAACTGCATTAAAGGCAGTCGTCGACAAAGCTATTGAAAGAGGGACTGGTGCACGTGCCTTACGTTCTATAATTGAATCGGTTATGCTAGACGTAATGTTCCAGTTGCCTTCTAGAAGAAATGTTTCAAAATGCATAATTACGAAAGATACCATCCTTAAAATGAAGGAACCAATTTACCTTTACGAAGAGAGGAAATCAGCATAGGTTAGAAAAAACTTATTTCAGCGAGAATAAATACCTCTATTGCTACTTTGTTTGGTAACTCTCACATCCTGTAATTGAGATGCTTTAACTCTTAATTCAAATTTATAACCTTCCATAAATCCCATAGGACACCAAGAAAAACTCATCTCCCAGCAATGAAGATCCCTTGTTACAGAAACCGAGTGTATATAATGCTTTTTACGCACAAAGTCGTACGATAGACCTTGCAAAGATATCTGCCATTTTTCGGTCAGGTTAAAAGAAAGGCTACCACTAACAGAAGAAGAACGTGAAATCTGTGCACCTGGGTATGGTTGAGATTGCGAAAAGCTAAAGGATATATTAATGTTCCAGGGTATACTGAAATCTGCCTCTTCAACGTTATAAATTGAATATGCACCTATCTGCCCCCCTAGCATTCCTCTTCTGGAAGTCTTTTCTTGTTCCTCTATAACCTTTTCAGGAATCCCTGATTCGTCAGATTTTTGTTTCTTCTCACCACGGAAAGAACTTGACAACATGAAAATAAAATTTGTAATGTGCCCTAATTTTCCTTTCTCCTTTATCCAGAGTTTGTTCACTCTACTACGAGCCTTAGAATCATACATATAGGGATCATATACTGCACTGCCTGAAATACCGAGTATCCTACCGACATCTGTACTGAAACTAGTATTAATAGGAGAAAGACCCATCGAATCTGCAGCAAAATTATAGCTCGCATTTATATTAAGATTAAGTAGCTGTACTTTTTCCTCAGTGCGAGCACTATCGTTTTTCTGATACTTCATCTCAAAGTTATTGCCTATACTTAAAGACCCTCGCATAGCATACTTCTCCATATTTTTTCCATAGACTTGCTTATCATAAGAAATTGTAAACACAGGAGTCAACGCATGGCGAATTGCTTTAACACCAAATATATTTGGCTGTATTATGCCATATAATTTTGTGCTACTGCTTATACCAGCACTTAAGTTTCCTCTGGTAAGATGATCCTTATAATCTTTATACTCCTTAAGGCTATCCTCCATATTTCTAACAGGATATTTTTTCTTGACCCATTCTCTATTGTCTGTAAAAGAAATTGATGGTGATACAGTAAAATAGCCAACTTTGGGAGATAAAGCTAACGATACATGTTGTTTAAGGAACTGCTTGTATATTCTCTCATAATCATTTGCAGGTTCTAATTGTGTAGCTTCGGGATAAGGTTTGACGTAATCAGACCAGAAAACCCTGGAGATATTATTGTTAAAGTCAGCTTTATAATCAAAACCCAGCAGATCAAGAAAACTCTGTTTTTCTGCCAAACTTGTTGACAACCCTCTTGTTTTTACTTTCTTTCTGAAAGGAAAAATTGTACCCTGCCAAAATGATACCCTGGGCAATGCCATATCGATTGCACCTGTCATAAGTTCCTGATTACGGCTAACACTAATTGTCAGACTGCGATTAGAATTTTCCCAGCTTTTGAAATAGGTAGCATTCGAATAGACATTCTGCCTTAATACCTCATCAAGATTGAAACTGTAATTCCTATAATAATCCTTACTCATGAAAGTGAAGTCCACATCCAAATGTGACGTTGGTGAAATGACTTGATTATGAGACAAATGCGCATGATAATCACGCTCCTTGGTATAACCAGGATCCGTTGGTTCACCTGTGGGTTTGCTGGATATGCTCGCTGATGCAGTTCCATCAAAGCTATCTCTAAGTTTGTATCGAATCTCTGTTTGATTTTGCCATAAGCCACGTGAATAAATATCAAAAAGTGTAGTTATGTCCCAGTAATCGCTAGCTGCCCAAAAATAGCCCAGATGAACCAAATACCATCCATATCGTGCGTCTTCCCCATAAGCCGGTGCTACTAATCCCGACGATCTGCCACCATGTGCTGGAAACACACCAAATGGCAATGCAAAAACCGGCACGTCAGCTACATAAAGGTATATAGGTTCTGCAACAACCTTATCACGAACAAACACTTTCATTTTGGGACTGGCAAAATAGAAATGCGGTTCTTTTGAATCACATGTAGTATAAGTACCATCAGAAACGCACAAGACCTCGGGTTCAACTTTCTTAATTTCTTTTCCCATGTAATATCCGTTATCCATGCTTGTACTTCCAAGTGTAACTTTACCTTTCTTTGTCCTAAAATTGTACATAACAAAACTACCAAAATATGTATCTCCACCATCTTTCATCACAGGTTTACCTATTATAGAATCTGGATTTATCGTGTCTCTTAATCCATATCCATAAAGAGTAGCATTATCCCAATTTACATCTATTCTTTCTGATTGCAATTCAATTGCCTGATACTGCATTTGACTTTTTCCGTATAAGTGCATATAGTGAGTGCGCAGAGAATAGACAATGGAATCTTTAGCAGAATAGTTAATAACTGTATCCACTCCTCCAGCCCTTTTGCTTGTTTCGGATGCCTGTACGGCTTTCGGTGCAGAGACAGAATCTACCTTGCTGGCTTGAGCATGTATTTGCTCCACACCAAAGAAAAATGAATTGATAACTAAAAGTATCTTAATTATTTGCCTGCTCACCTTATTAATTACAAATAATTTTATTACTCCTGTTTTTCGAAAATGTACAATCATTATAATTATAATAATTTGTTTGGTTACCTGCTATTTAAAGCATTCCTGCTTGTTTACGTATAAACCATTCTGCAGATAAAAGTATTACAATTAAAAATAAAAACCATTTTGAATTCCATATTTCGATCTGTCTGGAATATTGTAAATCGTGAGGTTTAAAGTATGGTAGCTCCACAATATCTTCCGGGAGTCTAGAAATATCGCTTGCATTGTAATATTTACCGCCATTTTGTATTGATATTTGCTGAAGCAATAATTTATTCATCTTCGTTTCCATAAATTCTATGTTTGTTCCACCCACGCTAAAACTTCCAGTATCCTTGCCAATTGTGTCACTATTTAATACCACACTTGCAACATAAGAATAATCTCCCTGTGGTAAATAATCATAGACACCTTGATACTGCCCATTACTCAGAGGATTCATCAATAAAGGTAAAACCTCTTCTTTATACTTTAGATTAATTATTACCGATGCGTTATCAATTGGTTGATAATTATCGTCATAAATTTGAGCTATAAATTCCACAGGCTCCTGTGGTGAGAAAATGCTTTTAACAGGTTCAATTCTAATTTTCTTATCATCTTCCTTAGTAGTGAGCCATCGAATTGAGTTACTAATAAAACTATCGAGAATTTTTTCACTCTCGCTATCTTTATCAGTTAACATTTTCCACCTCCATAATCCATACCCAAGCACCACAATACTTTTTTTCTTATTCATATTATTCGCAATTATAAAAGGTGCATCAGTATCGAGATTCTGGTACCTAATAGTTGCCAGCACCTGTGAGCCAGCCCTTGGCTTAAATTCCCCAATTACTGTAAACACAGGCGGTAGTTTAGACCATAGCTCTGGAATATTGTAATTTGAACCAACTTTAAATATAGCATTGTTCCTTTGAGTTTCAGAAATTTTAACAAACACCAATATCTCTTCATTACGTATATTGCTAGCATCAAAAGGTAATATTTCACCCAGCATGTTCAATTTTCTAAAATCCATTATCCTGCTAATCATCAAATAGAAAGGTTTACCTTCTCTTAATACATTAGCTACTGTTTCAATAGAGCCCGGATTACTATATCCAGTAGGAAAACTAATTAGTAAAATGCAGTCAGCAGAGTCTAGCAATTGTTGTGTCAATCTATTACTGTAGAATGTACCATCTTTTTTCTCTACAAAAGATATTGTTTCGAGATTTTTGTCTGATTTCAATGTTCTTTCAATGAATGCATAATCCTGACCGGGTGAGCCTGCAATTAATGCAACCTTTATTTTACTTTTCAGAACTTTTATAATGAAGCTAAATCTGTTATTCTCGTAGGTTAATTCATTTGGTAGCTTGGAGATATTTACATTCAATTTATGCATACCTTCAGTTGTCGCAGAAAAATAAAATTGAGCAAAATTATCTCCGCTTTCCAATAACAAAGTCCTTTCATCCAGCAGCGAATCTCCATCAAATAAGCTAACCTGAATTCTGTTTCCATCATAACCATTATTATGAATTCTAACATTAACAGGCACTTTGGTGTCCATGTAAACAATTTCATTTGTAATAACTTTCTTGATTAAAATATCTTTCTTTTCACTTGTATCTCCTATTCCTATTGCAAATACGGGCAGGGCTAGATCCTCAGCAGGATATAACGGATTCCCACCGGAATTTGCGATACCGTCCCCCATAATCACAACAGCTTGTATATTATATTTTAGCTGTAACTGTTTAGCTAAAGCAAACGCAGCTGAAATATCAGTGCACGCACCTCTAAACGTCAGTGAATCTGAATAAAATTCCTTGACAAAACGAGCAGTACCATCGAAGACAACGTATACTAGATCTGCATTGTTCTTGAGTCGGTTCCAAATCGCAGAATTGAGCAATTCTTTCAATATGTCGCCACGTCTTTTGCCCTTTTCCATGATCATCATGCTCATAGAATTATCTACTAAAACACAAACAACCGGTTTTTCAACTTTATTGAACAGTATTGAAATAACAGGTTCACCAAGAAACATAAATATCAGAAATATGCTCGTACTTCTCAGTACTATCAGCAGAACACGTTTTCTCTTAGAAATTGGAGGAATTGTAACTCTATAAACAAGGATTGACAGAACGACAGAGACTATCGCACCAAGAAAGATGTATATAATGTGGTGTGAAATTGAAAAATGAATTTCTGGCATCCTAGTAGACGCCTATTTGAGGTATAACATTTTCTTTGAAATTACGCCATTTGGCGTTTTCAATCGAGAAATATAAATCCCACTAGCTACACGTATTCCTGCAGAATTTGTACCATCCCATTGAAATACTCTTGTCCTCGCAATTGTACCTTTATAAATTGTAATTATTTTTCTCCCAAGAATGTCATAAACCGCAAGTTCAACTTCACATTGAGACGGTGCTTCTATTCTGATATTTGTAGAAGTATTAAAAGGATTAGGATAGTTCTGGTATAATACAAACTCATCAGGTATTACTTTCGGCAAAGCTTTAACTTGAGACAGCAGATGAAACGGAGAGGAAGTATCATAGGGCGCATAATATACATTTCCGCTACTATCATACGCGCAAACATAACCAATTGAAGAAGAATCTATCTCAGTTAAAGGCAAAACATTTTCATACTTATAGTTTCCTTTGTATAACAAGCCAATCCTTTTGTATTCGCTGTCATTCCTGTAATAAAGATAAACGGAATCCATTGGATTAACATCTTTACCCATAATCCAGATTGATATATTATAAACTGTATCCTTTAATTCCACAAAAATTGTATTACTGAATACAGGACCATAATACAAAGCCGCATTTAAAGCATTAACAAATCCATATCCATAATAGTTATTTGGATAGGAACTCGTTTTTTTAGTACCATCATCTATTACGATTGCTGTTTTTAACAGTGCATCTCTGACTTGCATATTAGTAAGATAAGGATGTGCCGATAGTACCAGCGCAGCTGCACCTGCTACCAGAGGCGTAGAATATGAAGTTCCAGATCCAAACTTATAACCATTACTGCTGCCTTCCGAGCAATATACACTTGTTCCTTGAGCAACCACGTCGGGTTTAATACGTCTATCAGCAGTGGGACCACAACTGCTGAAGTATGCTAGATACCTGTTAGGGTATGTTGCTCCTACTGCTATTATACTATCAGCATCTGCAGGAGATACAATTGTTGAATCCATAAAACCGTTTCCTTCATTTCCCATTGCTGTTACAACAAGCACGCCCTTTCTTGTAGCTATTCTAGCCGCTTGAGCAACCAATGTTGTATTACCGTCAAGAGCCTGAAAATTATAACGTAATGTGTCCCTTTCCGTAGCTGAAGAATTCCAGAACTCTCTATATCCAAGAGATGATGATGTTATATCTACACCCATTCTTTCCATCCACTCCAAAGCAGCCACGTAAGTATCTTCCTCGCTTTGAAAATCGTACATATTACCACTGCTATCCATTTCAGTTTTTGCTAGTATAAAGGACGCACCATAAGCAGCCCCAACGATTTTTCCTGGGTGGAATCCTCCTATAACCGATAAAACCCCGGCGCCATGTTCTCCCTGGCCTGGGTCCTCCCACGGCTGACAATCTACATCACCCAAATTATGTATGAAATCCGAATCAGCAACAACATTTATGTCTTTTAGGGCAGGATGTATGCGATAATTATTGAATCCATCATCCAGCAGGCCGATTAATACGCCGTAACCACTTACACCTATATCGTGCAATGCTATTACCTGCATGTTGTTTAATTGAGTATAAGAATTTCCATAGACTGTGCTACTACTCTTAGGAAGCAATAATTCAACTTGCTCTTCAGAGCTTATCGGTTGCGGGTGCTTCATCTCCTTCACCAGTCTAACTGATTTTACCTCAGGTAGAGATTTCAGGTTTACAATTGATTCTGCATCAGCTTCTACCGAAATTGCGTTAAACCATCGGCTAACTGTTCTAATTTTTGCGCCCGAATTTTTAACATTCAGTATAGCCTTCTGAGAAACAGGCAAGTCTAATTCATCAATCAAAATGTCTTTTCTAATAACCTTTGATCGTCTTTTTATAGCCCTTTGAGATATACCAATATCTTCGGGCTTTATCGATTTAAGATCGCACTCCTCCTTTTGTCCTAAAAACAGCCAGACACATTTCTTCTCACCTAGGGCTTGTCCAAACGCAAAGTCTAAGAGCAGTAAACACAGAACTGAAAAAATGAATAATTCCCTAAACATATTATAAACTGTAAAATGATATTGATTTATTAATTAATGAAAAACTTTTAACACTCGGTAAAAAAATATTAAAACTTCAAACTACTTACCAATTTCTCCACTATTTGAACTGTCGAAATACCTTCCGCTTCTGCGTTAAAACTCGTAACCAGGCGATGACGCAAGACAGGAATTGCAAGTGCTTTTACATCTTCAATATCGGGAGTATACCGACCATGAATGATTGCCCTTGCCTTTGCACCCAGAATAAGGTATTGTGAAGCACGCGGACCTGCTCCCCACCGGATCCAATGCTTTATATAATCAGGTGCATTTGAGTTACCAGGTCGTGTTAGATTAACCAACTTCACCGCATATTCGACCACATTACTTGCTACCGGTACACTGCGAACGAGTTCTTGTAGTTCAATAATCTCCTTAGCAGACAAAACTTTTTCTATTGTTGCATCATACTTGCTTGTAGTTGTAGTCACTATTTCAACTTCTTCTTCAAAAAGAGGATAATCTAACCACAAGCTGAGCATAAATCGATCGAGCTGAGCTTCCGGTAATGGATAGGTGCCTTCCTGTTCAATTGGATTCTGAGTAGCCAGTACAAAAAAAGGTTCAGCAAGCACATATGATTGTCCAGCAGCTGTTACATGATGCTCCTGCATAGCTTCCAACAAAGCTGACTGCGTTTTTGGAGGCGTTCTGTTTATTTCGTCAGCAAGTATAATATTAGCAAAAACTGGTCCTTTAACAAATTTAAAGATTTTTTCTTTCGTACCTACGTTCTCTTCAATTATTTCAGTTCCCGTAATATCACTTGGCATCAAATCAGGAGTAAATTGTATACGACTGAATTTGAGATCCAATGCTTGAGCAAGAGTTTTTATTAGAAGTGTCTTAGCTAGACCGGGAACTCCGATAAGCAGGCAGTGTCCTTTTGCAAGTAACGTTATGAAGAGATGTTCAATTACCGCTTTCTGTCCTACAATAACTTTGGCAATTTCACTGCACAATCTGCTATAGGACTCTGCTAATCGAGCTACAGATTTAGCGTCACTATTAAACTCATTCTTTTTGCTCAATTCTTTATACCCCAACAAGTTATGTTTTCTTATAATCGCACGTCAACATAAAAGTTTTTTTTCAATTCCCCTATCCATTCTTCAAACAATTTATTCCTTTTCAAGTAAAGCGCCAATTGTTCAATTCTATTATAGTCATCCTGCAGATTTAGTACGTGTGCCGGTGTTCTTTTATTTAAATATATTATTTGATAACCATATGAAGAACCGGTATATCTTTTTACAGGATCACTAACTTCACCAGATCTCATATTTTTTACAACATCTGCAAAGTCTGGGCTTAATTGCTCCAAAGTTAATACACCCAGTTTTCCGCCTGAGTATTTTGTATCTTCGTCTTCAGAATAAATTCTTGCAAGCTCAGAAAATGACTCTCCTTTTAGCACTCTTTCTTTAATCATCATCAGAGTATCCACAACAACTGAATCACTTGCAGGGCTTGGTTCCACCTTCATTAGAATGTGCCTGGTTCTGACTGATTCACCACGTCTCTCTACCAGTTGAATAATATGATATCCAAATATAGTCTTAACAATGTCTGATATTTCTCCTTCTTTTAATCGGAAAACTGTTTCTTCAAACTCTCGAACAAACGAACCTCTTTTTTCCCAACCAAGGTCACCACCATCTTTTGCAGTTGCAGCATCCATTGAATATCGTCTGGCAAAATCTGCAAAATCAGCACCAGCGCGTAAGCTATCAAGTAAAAGCTTCATAAATTCAATAGTCTTTTTTTCAGCTTCTGGATCTGCTTTACATAAAATGAAAATATGGCTCAGATCAAACTCCTCTGGAACCTGAGGCAGACTATCCTTATACATTTCATAGAATTTCTCAACTTCACGCTGACTAACCGATAAATTAAGCTCACGTTGTTGACGCATTTTCTGTATTAAAATCTGGTTTCTCATTTCATTTCGATAATCCCTTTTGATTCGGCTTATGGATTTACCGTACATCTGTTCCAGTTTTTTCTCAGAACCTACTCTCTTGACCAGCTCTGTGATCCTCTGGTCTAATGTACGAGATACCTCTTCCTCAGTAACTTCTACACTGTCAACTATAGCCTGCGCCAGTATCAACTTTTCGGATATCATTCCATCCAGTATTTGCCTTTTTAATTCTGGACTTACAACATCTATTTTGTTTTCCAGTGCGTAAAATTTTAATCTTTCTTCTAGCTCAGATTCAGTAATAATCTCTTTATCAACTACAGCAACTATTCTATCTAAAACAGTCTGGGAATAGCAAAATGTGAAGAGTAAAAGATTAATAACTGCTATGTATTTTAGATTTATATATTTCATTCTTTTTTCTCTGAATTAATAGTATCAGCGGTTGTTTTAAGAAATACCTGAATCGTGTGCTTCGAACGAAGCTGATTCATATAGTCTTCAAAAAGTTTTTGGCGGCGTTGAACCGTTAGGCGATTTAGAATTTCCTCTCTAACAATTGGAAGATCCGCTGTTTGGCCCTGTCTTAAGCTTTTCCACACAACTAGTACATAATAGCCATACCTTGTATTAATGGGAAATGAAATTTCGCGACTAACAGCATTCGTAGCCACTCTCCAAAGTTCAGAAGGCACCAGAGAAGCCTGTGTCTCGTAAGAGGAATCAACCACCGCCAAAACGGACGGCAACATTTGTTCCACAGCCGATTTCCAATTTGTTCCCTTCAAAACCAGATTGCGAAACTGCGTAGCAGCATCACGATCCCTGAAAAGTACGAAGCTTACCAAAACAACATCATTTGTAAGATTGAACTCTTTTATATGTTCGTTATAATATCTTTTAATCTCCTCATCAGTAAAATTTCCCGGTTCTTTAGAATAAACCTCTTTTTCCAGCAAGGCATTTATGCTTAACTGCTTCCTTACATTTTCAACTTTCTGGTTTATCTCCATTGTTCGATCCAGTCCTTTTTCAACAGCCTCTCTATAAAGTGCTTCTTCTATTAACCATCGCTGTATATATTGATAAATAATTGCATCAGTAAGCTCAATAGTAGTATCTACGTTTCCCCGTATCTCTTCCAATGTCAATACCTTGTTGTCCAACTTCGCAACAACTGTTTTCCCCTCTTCTTTTCTGGAACAACCAAACAGAATCAAAAGTAAAACCAGAATAATCTGGGTTCTGTTATTCATTTCCTTGCAAATGCTCGCGATATTACCTCCTCATTAATTTTGATAGGATACTTTTGTTTCAGAAACTCAACAAACTCTTGCTCGCGTTTTTTTGAAGCTTCATCCTGATACGCACTTGCTACTTCAGGCATTGCTTCTTCAAAAGTTTTCACTCTCGCACTGTCAATCGCCAGATTTTTAACTATTGACCAACCATTCTCGTATTTAAAAGGTTCGCTTATTCCACCAACTGGCATCGTTGACGCCTTGCGTGAAAGCTCATTATAATCAAAAGGTTTTAAGCCCCACTCGCCTTTTTTATCCTTATATCCTGCTCTATTGGTGCATTCTTCAGCCATAGCCATAAAGTCTTTACCCTTTTTAAGTTTTTTGTAAATTGCCTTTGCTGCACTATCGGACAATACGAAAATCTCAGCAAAGTTAACTCTATTGGGCCATCTGTAATTATCTTTGTGGAGTTCATAATATTCCTTTAGAACAGAATCATTTACTACAACCTTTTTCCACACTTCCTCTTGTTCAATATGGAACAACAATATTCCTTCTTCAAATTCCTTTAACATATTATTTAGCGCAGGATACTTTCCCGCGACATTCTTTACATGATTCTCTAGAACTACTTTATCAATCAATTTCTTTATTAACAACCAGGTATTGTTCCTATTCATCTGATATAATTTTGTTTCGTCGTTCTTTAAGCCTTCTTCGAATAACTTCTGCGTCGTCCATATTACATTCTTGCTGGTGATAACTGGTTTATTCAACAACTCATATGGAATAGATTCCCGCCATGTTTCATCTTTTATTCTCTTTGTACTATCTACATAAGACAAAGCTTTAATAACCGTTGCTGAATCGATAGACACCTCATATTTAACTTTCAAATTATTTAAATAGTTTTGATAGTCAGTTTTCAGATACTGCTGGTATTGTTCCCTAATATCTTTCTTACTTTCATCAAAAGATGGTATAGGTTTTTTATCCGTAATTTTGAATATTTGATATCCATACGTGAATTTTACCGGCTCAGACACCCAGCCAACAGGCATCTTATAGAAATCATCTGCCAGATTTTGAGGAATCCTTACGTACTCATAATAGCCTAAGTCACCATCACGCATAGCTGTAATGCGATCCTCGCTATAAGCTTTTACCAGGTCTGAAAAATTTCCACCACTTTTAAGTTTTTCATAAATCATCCAAGCTGTATCTTTTTTAGCAACACTATCGTTAGCTGATTCATCAAATTTTACAATTATATGACTAAGGCGCACATAACCTCGATTAGGTCTACGATCAGTAAGCTTTATTATGTGATAACCGTATGTTGTACGAACTGGTTTCTTGGTATATTCACCAACCTTAAGTGAATAACATGCATCCTCAAATTCAGGCACCATTCTACCTGCAGTAAAATAGCCAAGATCACCATAATTTGTTTTTGCACTTGGATCCTCGGAATAATTATATGCCAGGGTATCAAAAGGAATGCTTTTCAATTTCGATATTATATCTACAGCACGTTTGTATGCTTCAAGCGTATCATCTGGTTTTGCCCCCCTGCGAAGCTGTATCAAAATATGAGAGGCACGCAATTCTTCACTTCGTCTATCATAATATTTCTTGAGCCCTGGTTCGTAAACCTCTTTCTCTATTATGTAGGTCTGTGCAACTATCTGATTATTACTATCTATTTCCGATCTAATTTCGGGTTTTTTATCCAGGCCCCGGGCATATGCCTCTTTAACTTTCATTCGAAACTTCAATAGTAAATCAAGGTATTCCTTCCTTTCTTCTAATGTAGAAGTAGCACAACTATCCCAATTTCCATAATTCTTAACACAACTTTCTTCAAATTCCTTGAGGGTAATTTTTTCATCACCAAATGTCGCTAATGTGGAATTTGAAACTCCACAGCCAGCAATAAAGAAGACGCAAATTATAACAACAATCAAAAAAGAGCAATTTATGCGTACCATAACCTACTTTCCTCCGTATTTTAGTTTAAATGTTTTAGAAAAGTAAACAAAATTGGTTCAGCAAGCAAGAGCTTATTATTAAACTTGACCTACAAAAACTCAAAGCCCTTCAATATTCCTTGAAGGGCTTTTTGCATAGGCAAGTTATTAAATTTATGAAAACTTCAATTAATTCTCTTTTTATCGTTTAATAATATCGTTCTTTTGTTTCAGTATTTCCTTAGCTCTCCATTCTTCCACAATATACCACTGTGCTGATTTAGATGTCTGAACATAGTATTTTTTTAAGGCATTGTTATACGCAAAGCGTAATTGATTCCCATTAACATCTATCGTAGCTGTTACCTTAGGAGATATTGTACTATCCACAAAATCATCTGCTGTAAACGTTGCTAACGATGTTAGAATACGATCAACCGTGTTCTTATCAGCTAGATCTTTTCCAATATACCATGCCGTATCCCTGAGCTCCAGCTTGAACGAGATATTCCCATATTTAAATTGAATACTTTTGATTAATTCTTTGGAAGTAGAGAAAATCTCTTTATCACGCCAATCTTTCAGGGAACGATCAAATATGTGACTGTATATTCCTTCGGCAAGAACAACTTCGTTCGAATTCTTTTTTCGAATAAAATAACTATTATATCTATCCGCCATCTTACCAAGTATAAAAGCGGTTTTCGGATCTCCCTTTTCATAAAGAACTATCTCCGTTCCCTTTTCATCTACTCTGAAAATAGAATGCTTTTCAGGCTTGTTAGACACTTCACCTTTGTTTTCCATTATTTTTACGTAATGAATTACCTGATTCACATTTGTCTGATTTGCTCTATACTCAATAGGCTTAGTGATAAACCATTCTTGACCACGCTTTTCAAATTTAATCGCTAAGGAAGATGTCTTGATTTCTATTTTATCCACAGAAGCAGAATCGAGCTGAAAAACATTCCCCTCAGAAACTTCACTAACACTTTTCTCACCCGGCTTCTGCAGAACAATAATTGCCAAAATAATAAGCAAAACACATATGACCGATAAGTATATAATGCTTTTCTTCATGGCTCTATTTGAATGGATTATAGTTTATATCTGTTTTTCAATAGCACGTTTATAGATTACCCGTCTTCTCCACCTGATTATACCATAGATAATAATAATAAAAGGTGGTAACAATATATTCGCATATTTTAAGACTTTTGTAGTTCCTTCCGACAACTGTTCCAGAGGAGGAGGAGTAACATTTTTCGACCGAATTGTTATTAACCCAGCATCATCAGCAAGATAATCTATAATGTTCGTAAAAAAGATTGCATTAGAAGGGTTACCCGTAAGTTCATCCATCATAAAATCACCATCTCCAACAACAATTATCATTGTTTCAGGGCTTCGAGATATGGAAGAAGTAAACGCCCTCGTTCCATTGCCTGAATCGGCATAGAAACTCTGGAAAGAACCACTAACAATTGCTGCAATTGGAATTCCTGATTCAAGAAAATCTTCACGCGTGTATTGATAGAATGGATTTATTAACAAAAACCCTTGCTGACGACCGCTATACTTTGAAGACTTAGCCAATACCTCTATTTTAAGTCCTTTAGAACTGGCAAGCGTTGTATCAAGAGAACTTACAAAGTAAAAAATTATACCTTTCAAGTCTTTAACTATGGGATTCGATTTCTCTACATTCGTAATGTTAGGAAGATACGGAAATGGAATTTGTGTTTGAATTTGAAATCCACCCTGCTGCTGAACTACGCTAATGCTAGCACATTGCCTATCTCTAACTATGTCTTCATTAACCCGAACGCCATAATTCTCCATCAAATCTTCAAGTCCTGTATTTAATGGCCTCGCCATTGGCCTTTCATAAGGTCCCTTAGCCTCAAGTGACGCATCTATCTTGTTTATAAGAAACGCCACTCTACCACCTTGCATGATATACTGGTCAATTTTGTATTTAGCTGTATCGGAAAACTTATTTTTGGGTGCAATAATAAGTAACGCAGCCAGGTCCTGTGGAATAGCACCATCATTGCTACTTAAATCAACAGGCACAACAGTATATCTCGTTATAATATCTTGATAAACACGCCTCTGCTCTGGCAACGACAATTCACCATGACCTGTAGTATATCCAATGCGCTTTTTTGTCTTTGTTATCAACTTTTTAATTGCCGAACTTACATCATACTCGAGCGATGCGATATTTTGTATAACAGGAAGAACTTCCTTTTTGTCCTCATACATCATTATCATGCCCATGTAGGCTTTCTTTACTTCGAATTTATCTTCCTTTACAACCTGTACTTCTACAGGAGGCACACCCGATTGCTGGGCTTCTTTTTCCCCTTTTTCCCCTTCCGGACTTATAAATTCGAATTGCAAATTTCCTTTGGAATAAGCTCTATAATCATTCAGCAAGTCCAGAACAGCCCGCCTGTTACTGTTATATGGAGCAGGCAGGTCTTCAGTGAAAAAGCATTTGACGATGAGCTTATCATCCAGATTTCTCATCAGATTCTTACTCGCTTCTGAAAGCGTATATATGTTTCCCTTTGTCAAATCAAAGCGAGTAAAAACGCGAACCGATATAAAATTAACTAAAACAATTATTACTAATACAAGTATAGCTTTTATTAATGCTTGTGTTTTTAATAACTTTACCTTGCTATCTGTTTCCATATTTAACCCAGAATTAGTTGCCTTTATTGATTATTCACCATTTTCTCTTTTCTAAAGAATATTCAGTAATGTATAAAGAAAAACCTATAATTGATAAAAAGTAAATCAAATCCCGCGTGTCCAGAACTCCTCTGGCAATATTGGAGAAATGATAATGAACGCTTATGAATTGTAACACTCCGGCGAGAAATTCAGGCAAAATAATCAATGTTTTATCAATAAAGAATAAAACAACACAAAGAAACAACGAAAGAATAAATGCTACTATTTGATTCTCAGTTAGACTTGAAGCTAAAATACCTAATGCGGTATAAACTCCTGTCATCAGCAATAACCCAATATAACCCCCAATTACCGCACCATGATCAACTTCACCCAGTATAGAAATCGTGATGTAGTAAATCAAAGTGAGAAGAATCGCAACTGCAACAAAAGCCCATGCTGCAAGAAATTTACCAACTACAATTTCCCAGTCTTTTAGTGGTTTAGTAAGAAGAAGCTCTATCGTTCCCGACTTTTTTTCTTCTGCAAATAGTCGCATCGTAATAGCTGGCACGACAAATAAGAAAATTATACCAGCTGATTCAAACATATCTCGCAAGGTTGCAAGATTCACAAGAAATATCGTGCTGGCATAAAACCATCCCATCAGAATGAAAAAAACGGTAATCACAATGTAAGCAATTGTGGAATTGAAATACGAGCGAATTTCTTTTCTGAAAATAGTTCCCGTATTCTCAAATACTTTAAAATAAGTTTTTAATGATTTGATACTTAAATTCAACTCCATTTTGCATCAACCTCAATGTTTAGTTTTCTGAGCTGGTAAGTTTTCGGAAGACTTCTTCCAAAGAAATAACTTTATGCGACATCTCCAAAATAACCCAACCTTCAGCTATAGCTTTATGAAAAACGGCTTCCCGTATATCGCAACCTTTGGCAGAATAAATTGAAAATCTATACGCACTTCCTTCCATTCCATCATATTCTACAGATTCAACATCAGGTATTTCTTTGAGCTTTGGATAAATTTCAACCATTACATTTGTTATTGATTTCTGAGGAATTTTTATCTCAAGGGATACTTTTTCCGAACCTCGAAATTCCTGCTGAAGCTGCGCCAATGTCCCGTCAGCAACAATAACACCTTCATTAATAATTATAACCCTATCACAGGTCGCCTGAACTTCGGAAAGAATGTGAGTTGAAAGAATAACAGTCTTTGCTCGTCCAAGCTTCTTAATTAGATTTCGAATTTCTATTATCTGGTTAGGATCCAATCCACTCGTTGGCTCATCTAAAATTAAAACCTCAGGATCATGTATCATAGCCTGGGCTAAACCTACTCTTTGCCTATATCCTTTTGAAAGCTCCCCAATATCTTTATGCCTTACCTCAATAAGCCCACAAACTTCTATCATCTCCTTCAATCTGCTCTTGAGAATGCCGTCTCTCAGACCACGGAGCCTCGCCGAGTATTCCAGAAATTCAACTACATTCATATCTAAATAAAGAGGATTTAACTCAGGCAAGTATCCTATCTTTCTCCGAACTTCCAATGAATGATCAAATATATTATAGCCTTCAACTTCAACAGTACCAGACGTCGGAGGCATATAGCAGGTAATTATTTTCATTGTGGTCGTTTTACCTGCACCATTCGGACCAAGAAAACCAAGTATTTCACCTGTATTAACGTTGAAAGATATATTGTCAATCGCTTTCTCAGTACCGTAATATTTAGTTAGATTTTTAACTGTGATCGCCATATTGTCTATAATGTTTAATAATGAAACCTAATCTTGTTTCTTTCAAAGGTTTCAATTTTAACAAAAAATTCGATTTTTTCAATAGTAAAAATTAGTTCTAGGAGTTATAAACTTAATTTAATAAGTACTGACGGAAACGAATTATTACATGTTCCCAAAGTTTCAAAGAAAAAAGTTTTCAATAACAAAACTACCAACAATAACGATTACTTCATTCTTAATCTGAGAAGTAAGAGCCACCACATTAGCTTCTACTTCAATTTAAACTTGAAAGGTACTGCTACCCATACGGGAACTGATTTGCCGTTCATAATTGCAGGTGTAAAGACCCAATTTTTTGCTACATTTAGAGCAGGTTCAATAAATATTTCATCGGTAGCATATTGCACCTCTGTTTTTTTCACTTTTCCCGCCCTATCAACAAGCAGCTTGACAACTACTTCCCCTTCCAAATTTGCTTTTATTGCCAAAACCGGATATTCTGGTGATGGAGCAATTACAGGAACAGGCGGCTTCTCCACTTGCGCTATTTGTTTTATCTCTGAATTATCATTGTCAGGTGGAATAACCAATTCTCCTTTTAACAAAGCTTCGGTTGCTTCTGTAAATCTAATGTTCGCAACATTCGACAGATAAGTTTGCGATGGAAATTCTACATTCGTATCAACTTTTGCATTCTCCACAGGAACTGGCTTCGCATTTTGAACAAACTTTGATGTTGCCTCATTAATTATGCCACCTCTGCTGTAATCTCCTATAGGAGGTTGAAAATTACCGATATCGATTATACGTTCTTTTACAGATTTTTGCTTATTCTGGTGCACACTCAATGAATCAATATACCTGTAAAATTCAGTGAACATTAAGTGCAAAACTGTTGCTGTAATCAATGCAATGGTCATATTTCGCTCGTACACATTTTGCAATTCCTTATAACCGTAGTCATTCAAGGAATTTATCGCTTTCATGGCTTAATCCTCCTTTCTTGACAGTTTGCAAATATTTATCATTCTTCGTAACATTTTACATATCCATTCACTTTCTACTTATTTATGATATTAACGGATAAAAGGTAAATGAAATACAGGATTTATTTTCTTAATGATGATTCCAGACTCCTAGCTTCTATGAGAAGCGGAGATGAAAATGCACTGATTGAGCTTTTTAACAGAAACAAACAACAAATAATGTCATTAGTAATGCAAAATAATGGAACCAAAGATGATGCAGAGGATGTCTTACAGGAAGCTCTTGTAGTATTATGGGAACGCGTCCGCGATGGCTCTTTCGAATATAAAGCAAGACTCAACACATTCATCTACGCAATTGCAAAGAACATCTGGTTTCGCAGACTTTCACATTATGGGCGCGAGTTTAAAAGAATCGATGAAAAGAAGGAACTCCAATCTGAAGAGATTTCTGTAGTAGATGAAATAGAAAAGAATGAACGAATTTCTGCTGTCCAAAAAGCCATGCGTGAGATTGGAAATCCATGCCATGATATATTATTGCTATATTACTGGGAAGAGCTTTCAATGGATGAAATAGCAAAAAGACTCGGTTTTGCAAATGCTGATACGGTTAAGGCAAAAAAATATCAGTGTAAGAAAATACTGGAAAAATTAGTTAAAAAATTTCTTGGAGAATTATAATGGAAAGAATGAATGGTCAACACTGGACATTTGATGACGAAAAACTAGAAGCTTACGTGTTAATGAATTTAAACAGTCAAGAATATTCGGAACTAGAAGACCATTTAAAGCAATGCAAATTATGCCAGCAACGAGTTAAAGAAGAAAGAGAATTGATTGCCGACATACGTGAATACGGTAGAAAAAAATTGAAAGAAAGAATAAAAACTCAGTTATCACAAGTACAGGAAAAAAAGGTCGACTGGATTCACCTTGTAAGCATAGCTGCATCTGTATTAGTAATTCTCAGTGTTGCCTTTCTAATCAAACGGTTTTTGAATCTTGATGGACAAAAAACTAATAAGCGCGAAATGGTTTTGCTCGAGCAAACCGAGCATCAGCCCAATGCAGTATGGATAATAGGAAAATTAATTGAGATAAAAGGAAAGCCTAATAAAGTAGGAAAAACACTATCGGAAGATAAACTTGCGCTCCGTAAAACAGAATCAACACCTCCCATAGCAGATAGGGAGAAAGATTCTGGGCCTAGTCTGGCTGAAAATGAAAACATCATTCAAAAACACACAACAAAAAATATTCTAGTTAGGCAGGGAAATTTGAATGAACTGCCTGATTCGTTGAAACTGGATGATCATTCAAAAATACGCACAAGGCTAGAACATACTGAAGCCGGAATATTGCTTACTTTTTATACGAATACTATAAAGGATTCATCAGTAGAAAAAGTATTATTTGTTGGCGAGGATTCCATAATAGTAAAGTTTTCGGAAAAAATAATCGCTTACAAAATTCCTTGTGAGTTTATGAAAGGAATGTAACGCTTAAAAAAGTAATGTAAAGATTTGTTTCTTTTGTTAGCATTAACGGGCATTATCGCTCTTTCACAGGACTAAAAAACAAAAGCACTAATTTCACCCGATACAAGTAAAGGACTACCGCTAAAGCAGAACGCAAATAACATAGAACAAGGTACAACAAACTCGAATGGACCGTCATACTCCCGCATCATATCTGTCATTTGAAAATTTTTAAGCTGGAATCCAGAACATTGAACGCTAAACTGAATTCCGTATTAAATTCCGCGACATGAAAGGTTCATTACTCTATCTAATTTTTTATCCTAACATTATAAACCTATGTACGTAATGGGTTTTTGAATAAATTCCGTTTTAAATATCATGGCTGGTAAATTGCAAGCAAACTATCCTCTCCTGATTGTATATTTTATAGCCTCCTGTATCAATTTTTCATCCACATCCTCCACAATTTTGACATCTCCTATCTTGACTGGCAGTGCGAAACGAGATTTTTTTAGGGTACGTTTTTTATCGCGGCTAATTGCTGAAAAGATTTTATTAATCTTTAGCGAAGACATCTTCACCTTCACAGGAACCTTATTTACAAGCGCCAATATTCTTTCAAATGCATCATTATCCAGCAAACCCATTTTGCTAGCAATATAGCTTTCGGCAACCAGACCAAGCAAAATTGCCTCTCCATGTTTAAGCAATTTATAATTCCCTGCGGATTCAAACCCGTGGCCAATTGTGTGCCCGCAGTTTAAAATCATACGTAATCCACTTTCTCTTTCATCCTGCGAAACTACCTCTGCCTTTATTTTGGAACATTGTTCTACCACAAACAGTATGGATTCCTTATCAAGTTCCATAACCTTGTCAAGCGTTGATTCCAGAAATTCAAACAATTCCGCGCTTCGGATTATGCCGTATTTAACAACTTCACCTATTCCACAAATTATCTCGCGTACAGGCAAAGTCTTTAAATAATCTATATCCGACCACACAAAGAGAGGTTGATAGAAAGCACCTATCATATTTTTGCCAAGAGGGTGATTTATACCAACCTTACCACCTATTGCACTGTCAATCTGTGCAAGTAGTGTGGTTGGAATTTGCACAAGTCTCACTCCACGTTGATATATTGAAGCAACAAATCCTGTAAGATCGCCTATTACACCTCCCCCAAAAGCAAGTACCGTAGCACTACGAGGTATTCTTTTCTCCAGCATCTCTGTTATTAAAGTATGCACTCTCTTGATATTTTTCTGAGTTTCGCCTGCAGGAATTTCAAAAGTAAACAGTTGAAAACCTGCGTCTATTAATGATTTTTTAAATAGTTTCAAATGAAAATTTGCAACGTTTCGATCTGTTATAACAACTACAGGATCCGAAATAGAATGCTGGCGACAAACATCAGAAAAAATGGAATGCATTGCCTCGCCTAAATAAACAGGATATGTTCGATCCTTAAGATTTACATTTATTTGTTTTCTTATCGGCATTTAGCTTTTTTTCATTATTTCCCGTAAACGCTTAACAATCTCATCAACTGTTTTACCTACTTGAACATTTTCAGTTGGAACTATAATATCAGCACGTGAGTAATATTGTTCTCTAAAATCCAGTAGCTGGTTAATTCTTTCACGTAACTTTGGTGGTGGCAGTGGATTACCATACTCATCTTTTAGCATAGGTCTATCATCTTTATCCTGAACTCGTTTTATTATCTCATCGGGCGAAAGTTTTAAATAAACAAGGATTCCATTATTAATTACAAGCTTGCAGTTCTCTTCATTTGCAATCGTACCTCCACCTAAAGAAATCACACAATTATCAAAATGTACAAGTTCTCTTAATACATTCCTTTCCATAGCCCTGAAAGCTTGCTCTCCTTCGGTCCTAAAGATATCAACTATTTTCTTATTTGCTTTCTTTTCGATCAAAGCATCAATGTCGATGTATTCATAACCAAGTACATTGGCAAGGATTGGTCCAACGGTGCTTTTTCCACTGCCCATGAATCCAGTTAAAAAAATTAAGGACTTCTTAGCTTTGTTTTCCCCGTTGTTTATAGCACCAGACATTTGCATCTACCGATAATATAAGCTCCTGTTATCAATTATCTTGGCTTGCTCACGCATTGCCTGTAGCCACTCCGAAAAAGTACGATGTTGCTTCTCCTGAAGTTTTTGTCTGTAAATTGCATCTTTCTCAGAATTGTATTTTAAAGTATCAAATTCTGTTCTAGAAATAAGTTTGATAATATAATAACCATTTTCACCCTCAACCGGCTTAGAAATATTCCCTGGTTGTAACGATAACGCCGTTCCTATAAAAGCTGGATCCCTTCCAATTCCGGGAATCATATCCACCGGTTTAAAAGGACCTGTGTTTTTTGCTTCAACCCCGGGAATCGATTTTGCCACAGAAATAATATCGGCATTGGGAGTTAACTTATTATAAAATTTATCTACTTGCTCACGAAGCAGATTCATCTTCTTCTCTTTCAACGTCATAGCACGTAATGCTGGAACAACCTCCTCATAAGATCTCATGTTTTCATCTCTTATTTTAGAAACCTTAGCAACTACAATCTCATTCCTTAATCTAATAGGTTCACTAATTGCATCAAGTTTATTATTCCATGCAAAACTCGACAGTGCATCACTCAATCCCAAGCCAGGAATGTAGCTTCCCTTGTTAAATTCTGGTGTTTCTCTAATTTGAATATTCATAATGCTCGCAGCTTTTTCAAATCCTTCGTCTTTTGCGAGGTATATGAAATCCTGAGCTTTTTCGTAAGCCTTATCTATTGTTTCGGAACTGGATTTTATTTTCATCGCTAAATCAAGTATCTTCACTTCACGGTTATCCTTAGCAAGAACCTTTATTATATGCCAGCCTAGTTTCCCTCTCAAAGGTCCAATAATTTGGCCTTTGCCTGCTTTAAAAGCTGCGTCGGTTAGTGGTTTTTCCCAACCATTTTTTGAAATCCAACCAATTTCCCCACCCTGGTACGCAGTAGTATAATCTTGACTGTTTTCTCTGGCAAGCTTTGCAAAATCCTCTCCCCTTCGTGCCTTTGCCAGTACATCCTTAGCTTTGCTAATAATCTTATTGCTATCAGCACCTGGTATGGCTCTTAGCAGAATATGACTTACTCTTACAAATTCTTCCGTTCCCTTTTTCTCGTCAACAATTTTTATTAGATGAACTCCATCGTAATCGATGATCGGCCCAACGATATCACCTTTCTTCGCCGAAAAAACAGCATCCTCTTTTTGTCTGCTTAGCTCGTTATGTTTAAAATAAACATCAGGTGATGGTAATTCAGAATAAGTACCCACGAGATCCTCAAAACTTGCTACTCCCGATTTTACCTGGTCTAACAATCTACTCATCTCATCCAACACTACATTTGTGTCTGCCGAAGAAGGGCTCAAACTAAAAGATACATATTTCAGTCTTCTTATCGGTTTTGATTGAAAATTCTCGGGATGAGATTCATAATAACCGCGCATATCATCTTCTGTTACGCGAACTGCGGTATCAGAAATCATAGTATGCACATTAAAAAAAACGTAATCAGCATTTAATGTAATATTCTTTTCAATAAAAGATTTCTTCAATTCAGATTCGCTAACCTGTACAGAAGCCAGTATGAGTCTCTGTAATTTAATGTATTTTAATTGCCTTCGAATTCCTTCTTCAACATTTATGAGTATCTGTTTATTTTGAGGATCCATTATTGCAGCAATGTACGCATCACGGTGAAATGTACCTGTAGAATCTCTGAACTGACTCGTCAGAAACTCAGGGGGGTTGGGACCTGTTAAAATGTCTCTTATTTCTTCATCCGAAACCTTAATGCCCAATTTCTCAATCTGCTGCTCCTGTAATATCTGGTCAACCAGCTGAGACCATACTTCTGAACGAATTTGTTCCTCTATTTGTTCATCAATATCTTCTTTATTGTTTTGTTTTTTCCAGTTTATTATAGCCTGATTCAATAAATCACTAAACTCCTTGTAAGTAATTTCTCTCCCATTTACCTTTGCAAACACCTCACCTTTCAAAAAGCCTCTACCCTTTCTGCCGGTCAAATCCAATCCCCAATCAAAAAATATATAAAGAATAAAGAAAATAGCTAAAACCATAAAAAGTTTTGCAAGGTTATTACGAATTTTTGTCATTAGTGCCATATTTTCATCAATCCTTTTTTATTTTTAAATTATTGTAACTTTATAAATAAAGGTTTAAAATAATAATCAATATAATTTACAGTCATTTTATAAGCAATGAGTTTATTGTTGATTTTGTTAGCATATCAATTTATATTTTTTACTCATTCATTTTTATGAAACTAGCTTTGCAACTTAATTAATAAGCATTGGAGAATAAACCGTGAAGAAGTATTTAACAAGAATCATTTTAGTCTTATTAGGCGTTGGACTTGCCATTTACTTTTTAATTCCCACCTTAAAGGACTATAACTACCGTAAACAATTAAGTGTACTCTCAGGAAAGGATAGTGTAAATTATATAGAGCAGAACAAGGATAAAATGCTTGATGCAAAAATGAAGCGGCTGAAACTTGGTCTGGATCTGCAGGGTGGAATGCGCGTAGTACTTGAAGTTGATATAATACGACTACTTGATGACATGGCAAAAAACAAAGACGACAAATTCAACGACATTATAAAAGAACTTAGAAACGAGTCAATTACTAATGAGGTCTCTATTATATCGGTGTTCGCAAAAAAATGTCAGGAAAGAGGAATAAGACTCAGCCGTTATTACGGAAGCATACGGGACACTGACGATAAGATTGTAGAAATGCTCGAAAATGAAGCCAAAAAAGCAGTGGATCGTGCCAAAGAGGTTGTAAACAACCGAATAAATCAATACGGTGTGTCTGAACCTTCAATACAAAAACAGGGTTCTCAACGTATAATTGTGGAACTACCCGGAGTAAAAGACGAAAACGAAGTTCGCATGCTTTTAAACAAAACAGCAAGGCTCGAATTTAAATTGGTGAAAGATCCGCAAATTGTGTACAGGGTAATGGAATCAATCGATAAATATCTGACTGGCAAACTGGCTACGGACACCTCAGAAACAAAGAAAGGAAAAAAAGAACCAGTAGAGTCAACCGAAAAGAGAAAAGATGCTCTTTCCGAATTACTGGGTACAACCAAGGTATCGGAAACTGATACGTCGCAAGAAGCAAAATTCACACGTGAACATCCTTTCTTTACCTACGTCAGGCCAGATCAACGAGGCAGTGGAGAAGGCTATGTTCTGGAAACAGACAAAGACCGTGTGAATCGACTATTAAACAATCCAGAGGTTCAGCGATTGATTCCTGCAGATTTCGAGTTTCTCTGGTCAGCAAAACCACTGGAGTTTATTGATAGCAGAACAAACGAAAAGAAAAAATTTTATATTTTATATGCCGTAAAGAAAACTCCAGAACTCACCGGTTCAGTGGTCACCGATGCAAGAGCAACTATTGACCCCGAGGATAATCGTCCGATAGTCAATATGGAAATGAATAGAGAAGGGGCTCGTGAATGGGCACGAATAACAGGTGCAAATATCAACAAACGAATTGCAATTATAATGGATGACGCTGTTTTTTCAGCACCTGTAGTACAGACAAAAATTACAGGCGGTAGATCAAGAATAACTGGGATGGATTCTCCCGATGAAGCAAGATTACTGGAAATTGTCCTAAAAGCTGGTGCTCTACCAGCTCCAGTTTCTATAATTGAACAGCGTTCTGTTGGTCCTTCACTTGGCGAAGACTCTATCCGTTCCGGTCTAAATTCAACATTAATTGCATTTATACTCGTTGTTCTATTTATGATTTTTTATTACAGAACAGGCGGGGCAATTGCAGATTTTGCGCTATTATTCAATATCCTTATCATTCTTGGAGCATTGGCAGCATTTCAAGGAACACTTACATTACCAGGAATAGCTGGAATTGTATTAACAATAGGTATGGCAGTCGATGCAAACGTTCTGATCAATGAACGTATTCGAGAAGAACTGGAAAGCGGAAAAACATTAAGAGCTGCTATAGATGCTGGTTACTCTAAAGCATTTTCTGCTATTTTTGACTCCAATTTGACGACATTTATAACCGGCCTTATATTGTACCAGTTTGGCTCAGGACCCGTACAAGGATTCGCTCTTACACTAATGATTGGTATTGTCGCAAGTATGATCAGTGCTATATTTATTACACGTATAATCTTCAACGTTATGACTGAAAAAGGAAAAAATCCAAATTTCGGATAAGAAATTAAAATGTTCTAAATTCAATAATAAGGAGTACAAATTCAAATGAGATTTATAAAGAAAACAAACATTGACTTTTTTGGAAAAAGAAGAATTTGGTACACGCTATCTACATGCATGGTTATAATAGGTGTAATATCAGTACTTTTTGGAGGAATGGATTATGGAATAGACTTCAAGGGAGGAACTGAAATTGTGATAGCTTTCAAGGAAAGAGTAGACATTGGCAGTATTCGTAACGCTCTGGCTAAAGTTGGACTTGGTAAAAGCGAAATCAAAACATTTGGAAGTGAAAGTAACATATTAATACGAACTTCTGAGCAAGCCGAAGGTACAATAATTGGGGACAAAATAAAAACAGCTATTAAAAACGCTTCCCCTAATCAACGATTTGAAGTTTTGAAAGAAGATAAAATCGGTCCAAAAATAGGCCAAGAATTAAGGAGAGATGCTCTTTATGCCGTTTTATGGTCAATTCTTGCTATGCTTATTTACATCGCATTTAGATTTAAGTTTGCTTATGGACTTGGAGCAACAGTTGCATTGGTACACGACGTTTTTGCAACATTCGGCTTCCTTTCAATAGCTAATAGAATTATACCTGGACTTAATATTGAAATCACTCAAGAAGTACTGGCAGCTTTTTTAACATTGGTTGGTGTTTCTGTCAACGATACCGTTATTATTTTTGATCGTATAAGAGAAAATGAAAAAATATACAGAAGCATGCCATTAGAACAAATAATGAATAAAAGTATAAACGATACATTAAGTAGAACATTAATCACTTCTGGCACTATATTGCTAGTTCTATTCGTTCTATTGTTTTTCGGAGGAGAAGTTTTACGCGGGTTTGCATTAACTCTAACATTTGGGTTAATAACAGGCACCTACTCATCAATATACATAGCGAGTGCATTCGTACTCGACTGGACAGAATTCAGAAGCCGTAAGAAAGCTCAAATTGCACCTGTTTCTTAAGTAAGCTATCAAAAATTTATATAGGATTTTTGGCTCTTTTAGTTTTTAACGAAGAGAATTTTGTAAATTAAATATGGCTTCTAATTTACGATTAGGCCTCGTTTCAAAATTTTATCACCTGATAAGCTCTACATTAATGTTTTCTAACTTGAGCATGTCTAATTATCTCAAGGGTTTTCTTGGCTTCAATTCTTGCAGATTCCGCAAAATCTGGACCTGATGTGGAATAAATGATATTTCTGCTCATATTTATTATAGCCAAATAGCCATTTTTATTACTTCCATAATTAACAGCTTTTGACAAATCGCCTCCTTGTTTACCTACACCTGGAATTAATATTGCCATTTCAGGAACCATTGCCCGTATTTCTCTAAGTTCTTTCGGATGAGTTGCACCAACTACAAGGCCTACGTTGTCTTTTTTGTTCCATCTTTTGGCTGTTTTGACAACCTTTTCGTACAAATGGTATTTTCCTATTTTCAAACGCTGAAAATCTTTGGAACCCGAATTTGAGGTAAGTGCAAGTATGAATACTCCTTTATCAACATATTGCAAAAAAGGTTCAATTGAGTCATATCCCATATAAGGATTTAATGTAACAGCATCAAAACAAAAATACTCAAAAAAAGCCTTTGCATATTGCTGGGAAGTATTACCTATATCTCCTCTTTTCCCATCACCTATAGTTATGATTGATTTTGGCACCAGCTTAAGTGTTTGCAAAAGCGTTTCAAAACCAATAGATCCCATCGCTTCATAAAAAGCCAAATTGAACTTATAAGCGCAGACCAGATCATGCGTAGATTCAATTATTCTTTTGTTAAATTCAAGAACCGGATTCTCACAAGCTCTCAAGCAATCAGGGATTTTATTAACATCCGTATCCAATCCAATACACAGTAGTGAATTTTTGCCTGTTTGAGAATCTAACAGCTTTCCGCGAAAAGTCATAATTAAACACCTTAAATAGTAAGAGAATAAATTATTTCAACCGATAATAAAATAAAAACGAAAAGCGCTACGAGTGCAAACCTCCAATCCTTTCTCTTAATAAAGGAAAAAAATAATGTGAAAACACGAAGAATGGGAGTGGAAACAAGTATAATAATCCCGGAAAAAGTCAAAAAAATTCCTATCGAGTTATTACCTTTTCCAAATATTTTTCCAGAAATATTAGGCTCAGCTACAGAACTAAATGAAGAAAAAGAAAACAATACGGAAAGGACTAAACCTGTAATCATTAATACAGCGCTGCAAATAACACCCATGCGTACTATCCGTATGGTTTTTGCCTCCAAATCAAAATCATTACCAATTTTTTCTTTTGATAAATTAATCATCTTAACCTAATTAATCTAGTTGAAGTATTAAGACTTCTGCTCTCAAGCTCAAAACATCAATTTCCCAGAATTTCTTTGATTTTTTTCCTCCAATAATGTTCAAGGCTATCAATATCTTTCATTGTAAGAGGTTCCTTTCTTTTGGAAAGAATACGATAATAAACATTGAAATTTGGTTTGTAACTCTCAATATAACCACGAGGTGCTATGCTGTTATGAGCCATTAGCCTGAGCGGATGGCGGGATTTCGGCATACGTGCTATTACATAATCATTCAAGCCCAGAAGGTCCAGAATGTACATATGTGGATAAACCCAGCCAGGTACACCCACACAATGCACCCCCGCAATTGGACAATCATCCTGTGGAATTATGGAGCCTATGGCTCTCGGTGGCAAAGAGTTTGTTTGACACTGCCAAAAAACCTTATGCTCCTGATGCCTCATACAAACATGGCGAAGTATCAACCATGATTGCATTGAATCAAAAAGAGCGGCGTAAGGTTTCAAGGGCTGAGGGAAGAAAGGTGAAACAGCAACTCGCATAACGTGAGTCTGTTCACGCGTAACTAAATCCTTCGTCAGAAACCAGTGCGTCCATTGAATTGGTAAAGAAATGACAATCTGTAACAATAGAAGTCCAAGTGTAACCTTAAACCTGCATCGAAGTTTGCTTAATGACCATAGGAAAGCAATGAATAACAATGGCAAAATGTGATGATAAACTCTATATTCAAAATGATCCCCTCCTGTTACAAACGTATAAAAACAAAAATGCAAAAACAGTGTAAAAACAACAATTGACAATATAAGTACGTCAAGATATTTCAACTCAATCTTTTTGCCTGTGATAATCTTTTTTAAAATAGTCTCAAAATCGGGCCTAGATTTCCATAAACCTACTAATGCTACTAAAATTAATATAATTGCAAACCATAGACCATATTCTAACAAGAAGCTCGAAAAATAAATTACCCCACTAATGGGCCAAATTCCATCATATTTAGCATAATATGTATTAGGCAACCATTCACCATAAAAGGAAACACGCCACAACAGATGGGCAACAGCAATAATAAATGGCATAAAACCATAAATAATAACTCCTTTTTTCCTTTCCGCCAGAAAAATCAATAATATCATTATAATAGACATTATACAGAACAAGTAACCATCTGGACGCGCAAGTTCAAGAAATGAAGCTGTTAATGCACCAAAACCAGCACGAAATACGGGCTTCTTAACAAAGATAAACACTCCTACCCACAAAATTAAAAGAAAAGAAAACATTGCCGTTTCAAGTCCAGAACTCGTCCAGGCAAGAAAGGTCCTATTCAATAGCAAGAAAACCAGAAATATAGAAACAAATAAAAATCTTTTCCCATTTAGATACCGATTTAAGTTCATCTTTAGTATGAAAAAAGAACTCAGGACCAAAATAGCGAATGAGAAAATCAAGGAAATTACATTAGCACTTTTTGGCGGTTCAAGATTGAAAACCCTCCACACAACATCAAGCACAATAACCCATAGAAAGCTTGTATAACCTTCTACAGGCAAAAATGGAGGTGCATTCCAGACGTAACCATATCCTAAAATGCTATTACTAACATATCTAAAAGCAATAAATGCATCATCTGTAAGAAACCAAAAAGTTTTCCACCCCAGAAAAAGTAAGACCAGAGCAAATGCGAATATTAATGATAACTTTGCAAACTTTGTTTTTTCCATTCTCTTTTATCAATTTATTTTAAAAATAACTGAAAAGATGTAATTAGTAAAATTATAGTGAACAAATAAACTATCCACATATTTTCGATTCTTCGATTGATTTTAACACCAAGAACCGCTCCACATAAAACTCCCAGCGCAGCGCTTGATGTAATATATGGATTGATATTACCATGTGCAAAATATATGAAAGCGCTGGCAGCCGCAGTAACACCTATCATAAAGTTGCTTGTAGCTATGGCTATCTTTATTGGAATATTACTTAGAACGTTCATTGCAGGAACTTTTAAAATTCCACCTCCTATACCCAGTAATCCAGATAAACTCCCTGCAACTAGAGATACTACCATAGTAAACCCAAACTTGTCTACACGATAATTTGAAACTAGGTCCAAATTAATTGGCTCTTTTCCGATTTCATTTTTGCCCTTATCCTTCCTGATATTTTTGTACAACATAAAAAAAGCAATTATTAATAACACAACTGCAAATAATTTTGTTAATAAATTAGCATTAAGTTTGTTAGCAGTAATTCCACCCAAAATAGCCCCGGTAACAGTTGCCATTTCCAAGAGCATACCCAAACGAATATTAACCAAATGCCTTTCAAGATTCATTATAGTTCCTGCACTCGATGTAGCAATAACTGACACGATACTCGTAGCAATTGCTTGATGGATTGGAACACCTACTACAACTACTAAAAATGGAATCAGGAAAACCCCACCCCCAAGGCCTAATAAAACTCCCAATGCCCCAGCTATCAATCCCCCGAAGAAAATATAAACTAAATCAATAATCAATTTAGTTCTCTGCAATAAATCTAATTATACGATGTTACAAAAATTGAGATTCAATATCAAATTTAAAAAGTTTTTTATTTTTATATTGATTCTATCATAAAAAAGTATTACTTTTTCAAAAAAAGTAACACCATCAATAAACAAAAAGAAAGGGAAAATACAAAATGAAAAAATTGTTTTTCTTTATTATATCAATATCTTTCATTGCAATTGCTTTCTCAAAAGATAATAACGATTCCACAAAAACCTACTATTTTGACCCAGTTACTGTAACTGCAACACGTACGGAAGTCAAACGAAGCGTGGTAGCACCTTCTATTAGCGTGGTAACAGAAAACACACTTAAGTTAATGCCGCAAAAATCAATCCTTTCAATTATAAGTCTTCAGGTGCCGAGCGTCTTTGTGCAGGAAAGGGGATTGATTGGATTTGGAGTGACCACTTCTAACGCTGGACAACTCTCAATACGAGGCATTGGAGGAAGTCCGACAACACGTGTATTAATGATGATAGACGGACGACCTCAATTTATGGGCATGATGGGACATCCTCTGCCAGATAGTTACCTCTCAACTAGTGCTGAGCGAGTAGAAGTAGTACGAGGTCCCGCATCAGTACTTTACGGATCAAACGCAATGGGCGGAGTAATAAACATAATAACGCATTCTGCAAAACGGAAAGGGACTTCAGGTGAAGCGTCTTTTTCCCAAGGCGGCTACAACACTCAACATGTCAACTGGAAATTAGGATATAATTCTGATAAGTGGAATCTTATCTCATCATATACTTATGGTCATACTGATGGTCATAGGCCAGAATCAAGATTCGATGCTAATAGCGGTTACATTAAAAGCTCATATGTACCTAGTAAACAATACACCATTACAATAGACGGAAGTTTTACAAAATTTCTCACTTATGACCCCGGTACAATCTACCAACCAAAAACCAATAACAATTTCATTGATATTTATCGGGGGTATGGAGGAATATCAATAGATAATGATTACGGAATTTCAAAAGGCACCCTACAATTCGTTTATAATTTTGGACACCATAAAGTTTTTGACGGTACTGATTGGGTGTCGGATGACTATAATGCTATAGTAGCTATACATCAAAATGTTAGAGTTTTGCCTAATAATGTGATTACTGTTGGTGCGGATTTTAATAAATATGGTGGTAAGGGAAAAAACAAATCCAAAGATTATGGAGCTCCATCGGTATACGAGTATGGAATTTATTCCAATATTCAACAGACCGTATATGAGCTAATCTCTTTAAATGCGGGTTTACGCTATACAAAACATGAAGTATATGGTAGCGAAATAATACCACAATTTGGTATTAATTGCAAATTAAGCGAGGGTAGTTCCATACGCGCTTCTGCTTCGAAAGGATACAGGAGCCCAACAATAAGAGAATTATATTTATTCCCGGCACCAACACCTACATTAAAACCAGAGAGATTATGGACTTATGAAATTGGTGCTAACCAAGCTTTTGGAAGCAAGATATCTATGGATTTAACATTGTTTCAATCCGAGGGCGACAATCTGATACAGTTTATAACTTCACCAAATAGGATGTTGGTAAATTCTGGCTCATTTATTTATAAAGGAATCGAATATTCATGTTACTGTTTACCAATTGCAGATATTTTCCTTCAAGGAACATACAGTTTCATCGAGCCAGGGAAAAACACAATGTACGTCCCAAAACACAAAATATTCTTATCAGCAGAATACGAATATTCTATTTTCATGCCTTCAATTTCCGTACAGCATATAGAAGGTTTATATGCAGATAACAATAGTAGAAACAGGCTACCTAACTATACACTGGTCAATTTAAGGCTTGGAATTAAGGTAAGCCAAGCTATTTCCCTATCGTTAAGCGTTGAAAACTTGTTGGACGAAACTTACTACACATTGTACGGTTATCCAATGCCAGGTATTACAGCTTTTGGAGAAGTAATGTTAAGGTTTTAATAAATGAATATGAAAGGAATAAGAATATGAGAACAAGCATATCACATTCTATAACTTTAAAGAATGTAGCTATTAAAAATAAGGCTGTTCTGGCATTTCTTGCTGTGTGGTTTGGGATATACTTACCACGAATTTTCCATTTCTTCAACCTTGGCCATGTTTTCTTGCCTATGTTTTTACCTATTACAGTAGTAAGCTTATCCCTGCCTCTTCCATATATAATAATAGTATCAAGCATTACACCTCTACTTTCAAATTTACTTTATGGTATGCCTTTATTGAACACAGCCATTATCATGTGTGGACAGCTTATAATAGTTGGTACTTCTCAACGCCTATTGTTGCATACTCGCATTTCAAGATATGCAATTGTGCCTATTTCAATTTTTATTGAGCGTTTTCTAACACTGGGAGTTTCTATATTACTGCCATCGCTCTCTATATCCACAAAGGCAGTGTTAATGTCATATCCCGGAATAATTATTTTAACAATCGTTGGTTTAACAACTGTGAGGGCATTTTACATTGATTGAGATTTCAACAAAAAATCCGCGACAGTCATTTTTCGATGAATTAGCTACAAGCTGGAATGATAACCTGACAGCTGAGAACGAAATATTCATAAAAACTATAATTGAGAAAGCTAACACTATAGAATCAATAGGTAAGAAAGTACTTGATCTTGGTTGTGGACGCGGAGTTCTATTTCCTTTTTTAAAAGATTGGGAAGTAGTAGCTTTTGATATTTCAGAGGAAATGTTAAGACAAGCACGGTTAAGAGCATGCCAAAACGTTGTGAAATATGTTCAGGGAGATGCTCACAACCTACCATTTCCATCTAATTACTTCGCTAAAGTGTTTATGCTTTCAGTATTCCCTCACTTTGATAATCCGCAAAAAGTACTCCAGGAAATCTACCGAGTCCTGAAACATGAAGGCATTGGAATTCTAATCCACCTGATGGATGCTCATAAAGTGAACGAGATTCACAGATCCATAGGCGGCGCAGTCAAGAACGACACGCTACCCGAACCGTATGAGTTACTTAAGCTAATCAATAATAAAGGTTTTGACATTATATATGAGAACTTTGATGGTTGTGTCGCGGTAATATTTAAAAAGCCATTAGTTGTAAAAAATATAATAGGATTGTCAAATTCAAGCACAATAGTCAAGCAAAAGGAAAAAGTTCACAACATATATTAAATGTAGTGTCTCTATTTTTATATTAAAAATTGCGCACTGAGTAGCATCCGCTTTTTGCGCTTCAAATCAGGGTTTCTTGTTAATTATCAAAAATTCATTAATGCTAAATTTATAGAAAGCTCCCGGAAAATTTTATCCTGTCATTTCTCAACAGTTTTAATTTCTACTTCACCCTTAAAATATTTTTTTATTCCTTCAGCATCCTCTTTTGAGCCAACTATGCTACCCCAGTGCATTGGAATTAGAATTTTAGGCTTAAAAGTATTGGCAGCCTCTCCTGCTTCTCTTGCTGTCATCGTGTACGTTCCACCACATGGTAATAGCGCAATATCGGTTTCGATGGTTTTCATTTCTGGAATAAAATCCGTATCACCTGCGTGATATATCCTAACGCCATTGGACAGAGTAATAATATAGCCCACCCATTTTTTCTCTTTCGGATGGAATTTCTTATCAATATTATATGCCGGAACTGTTTTTATTTTTATTTTTCCAATAGTGTACTCTTTCCCCGGAACAACCGTTATTTTATTTCCATCAGCATTTACGTCTTCGGGAGCTAATATTTTCGTGCTTTCTTTTCTTATCTTCTTGATATCCTTTTCCGAAAAATGGTCGAAGTGAGAATGAGTAATCAAAATGATATCTGCTTTAGGCGCGCTACTCGGCAATTCAAAAGGATCTACATAAATGTGAATGGAATCATCATCAATGCGAAACGCAGCATGGCCGTACCAATGAATATTTTTTGTATCCATATGTCCTCCTAACAATATGAATAATAGAAAATAAAACAAAATGTTCATATATGTTAATCTCCTCTATTTGTTAATAAAATTAAGAAACTAATTCTTAAGTTCAAGGTATGCACCGCTCTGTTTTACAGTAGGCGGTAATCGGTTAGCAAATAGCTTCAAATTTTTTAACAAATTTTCCTTCTCTTCTGCTTTTACAGCGTAAAACGAAACCTTGCTACTGCCACAAACCACATTATCGCTTATAGTCCAATTACCAACCATTACCCAACTCTCTGGTATTCCTCCAATATCTTCGAAGTAGAACCATACATCATAGAGAATTGCTATATCAACTCCATTTCTTCTACATATTTCTTCAATCTTATCTTTTTTATAAGAGCCTTCGAGCCTTGATTTAAAAACATCATTACTTGCTAATCCAACCAGATCTACCAAACGCACGTCTGTTAAAAATGAAATAGCACCTATATCATTTAACGCAACTGTTGCCTGTGGATAAAATTCCCGTAGAAATAATGCCATTTGATATTGTTGTTCATAAATATTCTTGCTTGCCAACGGTATTTGAACAAATGCATTGTATCCACGGCTTACAAGTGCAGTTAAACCAAAAGACATAAAATAAAGCAACCCCATAAGCAAAATTATGCTTATAGTTTTATTTCTGAGAATCTTCTTCTTTAATTTGTAAATTTCTATTCCTCCAAAAAGATTTGCAATTAGTCCAACTGGTATCAAATAAGCCTCATAACGGTAGAAATGTCCTATTTTTCCAAATTGTAAATGAAGCGAACCTGTAATCACAAAAAAAACCAAGACAACGATAAACTTTGTCCACTTTGGCCGGGATATCCAGAGTAAAACAATTAACAATAAGATCGCAAGCAATACTAATAAACTCAAGTGTTGAGCTGTAAAAAAATTAAAAATCAAATTCGCAAAGAAAACTCTCAGTCCATATTTTGCTGTATTTATTACCATAACCTGCTGGCTGTTAAATAATTCATATTTATATATTTGTGATCGGATCAAAATCGAATTTGGTAGAATAGGCCAACCATGATGAACTGAAATCATTTGATATATTACTAGCGGTAAAATCCCAGCTATAGCTATAAGAATGGTAAGCTTCCACTTTCTTTTTAGCAACAGAAGAATACAACCTGAAAGTATTATTGCATAACTCTCAAACCTAGTCATTGCTATAAAAATAGTAAGAAAAAAAAGTAGCAAAGAATTTTTCTGTGCCTTGCGTTCATTTTCTTCGAGCATTAATGCTGCAATTACCCAGATAAAAATAAAACACAATAGTATATGAAGTACATGTTCCATTCCGGTAAATATTAACGCAAGCAATGGTGTAAAATATATGGCTATAATAAGCATTACGAACACCAGGAAATTGCCCAAAGAACTGCTCTTGAGAATTCCATATATTACAATAAGTAGAATTACGGACAATGCAGAATTTATAATGAAGGGAACGGATTCATGAATTCCAAAAATGAAATACACAGCAGCAATCGTAATTGTCCATAGTGGAGAAGAGGAAGAAGAAGTAAATTCATATTGCGTAATCCCGTAAATGCCATATTTGGAAAGATTTTTCGCCATTGACATATGTATATAAGCATCATCAAGTGTATAGATAAGTTTCCCCTGAGTTTTATGCAAAGAAAGCAATAGCAGAGACACTAAGGAGATCAGTAATACGACCAGAGCAATAAATATAGGCCAATGTTTTTTTATTAATTTTTTCATACAAAAAGCAAGAAAATCAATGAATAACATATTTAAGTTAACCAAATAATGTGTTTTAATCTACTAAACATCAAAAATTTTGACTTTGCAAAAAATTTGTGAGATTTTTCTAACAAGTAGATTGATTTTTCAATCGAATATAGTTAATATTTTCAACAAGTAAAGCGAATCAGGGTTTAGGCTTTTTTGCCTTGAGTTTTATAATGAGAATAATTTAGAGATGACAGAAGAAAAAATACACATCTTGATAGCCGATGACGAAGACCCGCTACGCACAACAATTGCAGCATGGTTAAATGATGAAGGTTTCGTAGTTGACGAAGCTGCTGACGGAAATGAAGCTATAAAAAAATTACAGGCCAAAGATTTCGATGTAGCGCTAATTGATATAAAGATGCCTGGTACAAATGGACTTGAAGTTCTGAGGTATTTGAAAAAGAATTCTTCCCAAACCGAAGCAATAATGATAACTGGATTGAACGATGTAAATCTGGCTGTAGAAGCGATGAAACTTGGAGCGAAAGAGTATTTAACAAAGCCAATTGATCTAGAGCTTCTAGTTCCTCAGATTAGAGGCATAGTTCGTGCGCGCAATGCAGAAGAACGGATAAGGCGTCTTCAAGCTGAACATACCGCAAGATTACTTTACGATTTGCATAATCCGATTTCCGGTCTGCGACAGAGCATTGGATATTTATTAAAAGGTATGGCTGGATCGTTAACTGATCATCAGAAGGAACTTCTTGGATACATGACGAACACTATAGACAAGGTAATTGATTTGCTTACAGATATGATGGATTTAACAAAGCTTGAGGGTGGTCGAGTTCGCTTGAACAAAGGCATTGGTCATTTACCAACAACTATTCAGCATATATTGCAGGAATTCAGGGTTCCAATTCAATCAAACAAAATTAATCTTGAATTCAAAGCGGAGCAAAATCTACCTCCAATTGAATATGATTCTGAAAAGATAGAACAGGTAATAAAGAATTTTCTCAGCAACGCAATATCTGACACGCCTGCTCAAGGTTCTATAATTGTTAATGTTCGGAAAGTAGCACTTCTGATTGAAGAGGGGCGTGACCCAATTGAACATATATTGGTTTCGGTTTTCAACAGCGGTCAAGGAATACCAAAAGAAGAATTGCCTTTAATCTTCGATCGCTATCGCGATCTTACCTCAGGGACAACTAAAAAAGACAGGTCCTCCGGTCTTGGATTAATAATATCTCAAAGGATAATAGAGGCTCATAATGGTAAGATCTGGGTTGAATCTGAAGTAGGCAAGGGAACTACGTTTTTCTTTGCATTACCAATTCGATGAAACAAAACCAATTACTTTAAGGAAGTAAATGCCGAATGAAAAAAGAAAACATAAAGATCATGGCAGTTGATGACGAAGAGACTTTCCTGCAAATTGTTCAGACTGTTCTTTTGCAGGAAGGTTATAGCGTAGAAATTGCTAGAGATGGTGTTTCTGCGATCAATCTTCTTCAGCAAAAAAACTTTGACCTCGTTCTGTTAGATATAAAACTTCCAAGGGTTGACGGGGTGGAAGTACTAAAATTTATCCGTGAGCATTCATTCGACACACAGGTTATAATGCTCACAGGTGTGCATGATATTAAAATAGCCGTAGAGTGCATGAGATTAGGCGCATATCATTATGTAACTAAGCCATATGGTACTGACGAGCTGCTCGCCATTATCGAACGTGCAGTGGAACGAAAGCGTTTGAGTATCGAGAACAAAGTGTTAAAATCAGAACTTGCACGTTATGGAGTTCCCAATGAGATTATTGGCGAAAGTAAACCAATGCTTGAACTTCTCAACATTGCTGCTAAAGTTGCCCCAACTGATTCTCCTGTTTTGATTCAAGGCGCCAGCGGAACAGGAAAGGAATTAATTGCTCATTTTCTTCATAATAATAGTTTGCGTAAAGACAAACAATTTGTAGCCCTGAATTGTGCTTCTATACCAGAAAATTTACTCGAAAGCGAATTGTTCGGACATGAAAAAGGCGCTTTTACAGATGCTCATAGTATGAAACAGGGTTTAGTCGAAATTGCAAACGAAGGAACTCTTTTCCTTGACGAAATCGGAGAAATAAGCCTGATGATTCAGCCCAAACTACTGCGGTTCCTTCAGACAGGTGAATACAGACGAGTTGGCGGCAATAAAACACTTAAAGCAGACGTTAGAGTAATATCTGCCACCAATAAGAATCTTAACGAAGAAGTTGCAAAAGGTAAATTCCGTGAGGACCTACTGTATCGCATTAATGTAATTACATTGACTGTCCCATCACTAAAAGAAAGAAAAGATGACATTCCTTTACTGGTTGACTTTTTCCTGAAACGGCGTATTAGACCAAATGAAATTAAGATGATCGAGCCAAAAGCATTAGAATTACTTATGAAATACGATTGGCCAGGAAATGTTAGGGAACTGGAAAACGTGATTGAGCGTGCCAGCATTCTTTGTAGAGATAACTTGATCCGCGTGGAAGATATTTCTCTACCTATTGGTACACATACGCCTCTTTCGAAAGATAGTATGCAAACAGCAAGCGGACCACAAATCGGAATGGCAATTTCTTTACGAGAAATTGAGAAGGCGCATATAGCCGGTGTTCTAAAAACCGTAGGCTGGAATAAAAATATGGCAGCACAGATTCTCGGAATAAGCTTAAAAACTCTTTACACAAAAATTCAACAATATAATCTAAGTAAAGAATAAGAACTTCTATGCTTATTTACATATTAAGACATGGAGATGCAATATCTGATCCAAAACTACTGGATAGTGAAAGACCATTAAGCAATCTTGGCGCACAACAAGCGGCACTGATTGGCAAGTATTTGCTGGATAAAAACGAACAAATAGAAGTGTTACTGGTAAGCCCTATGCTACGTGCAAGACAAACGGCGGAAATAGTAAACAGACACATCGGGATTAAACAGATAATCGTAACTGAATTACTACTTAATGGGGCTGACATAAAAGAATTGTTTCAGTATTTAAATGAACTTAATGCAAAATCTGTTATGCTAATCGGGCATATTCCGCATCTGGAAGATACTTGCGAGTTATTAATAGGAGAAGTAGAAAACAAAATAAAATTAAGAAAATGCAGTCTTGCAATTATTGAAATTACCAAACCAATAGTTGAAGGAAATGGTACTTTATTACAGCTTATTCACGTTGATGATATAAATCAATAACAAAGTGACTATTTGGGGGAATTTACTATGGAGTTAAAAATAGTAAAAATAGAAAAACCTGAGAGCACAAATCTAATATTAGGACAATCTCACTTTATAAAAACAGTAGAAGATATACATGAGGCTGTTGTTCAAACAAATCCACAGATTAAGTTTGGATTGGGCTTTTGTGAGTCTTCTGGAGCTGCACTCGTTCGCTGGACAGGTAATGATGAGAGTATGATCGAACTTGCAAAGAAAAATGCACTTGCGCTCTCCTGTGGACATTGTTTTATAATATTCTTGGAGAATGGTTTCCCTGTCAACATTCTTAATACTATCAAGAATGTTCCTGAAGTATGCCACATTTATTGCGCAACGGCCAATCCTGTAGAAGTAATAATAGCTGAAACCGAGCAAGGCAGGGGTATACTTGGAGTGATAGATGGTATAAAAAGTAAAGGTGTTGAAAAAGAAGACGACATTAGGTGGCGAAAAGAACTACTCAGAAAAATCGGGTATAAGTTTTAAAATTTAAGATATTACTCACTGCTGTCCAAGATACCTTGAGAAACGGAATAAATTATTAGAAAACAAATCAAAAACATCAGGTACTATAAAAATCTTGAGAGTAAGCCCGTGTACATTAGCTTTTATTAGTTAATAATCTGTTCAACAATCATTTCACATAAGTTTTCATTTCTTTTGTCTTGTCCAAATGACCCCTTTGAGGACATCCTGATGAAAAACACCGGGATGCTCATTTTGACAATATACTTAGCTGCACTCCGTTTGCTAAATGCAGCCAGAATGGCACTACGCTGCACAAAATAAACTCTCCTGCGCAGACTTCGTTTGTTGCGGTCTCAAACAGTATTTTGTGCGGACGCTTCTCTCGCCTTGTTTTACTACTGCTAAGGGCATGGATTTACCAAATATTTTCCTAAGGTCGTTTATTAATTATTTTAGACAAGTGTGATATTACTTCTACTTCAACACAACCAGCTTTTTTACAACTGAATATTCATTCGCTTGAAGTTCGTAAAAATACACACCCGATGATAAGGTATTTGAATCTAAGTTAATCTTATGAATTCCTGCCTCAAATACACCATCTGCCAAATCAATTACGCACTCACCTAAAGTGTTAAACACTGAAATTTTTACGTGACTTCTTTTCGGCAAAGAAAATTCTATAGTTGTACAAGGATTGAAAGGGTTGGGGTAGTTCTGAAATAAATATGGTTTTTCCAAATGCAAAGACTCCTTACTTCTAGCAAAAGAACTGCAATGTTTAGAAATTAAAATATAACCATTATCCGGCACTACATCAAAGATAATATATTTATTAGATGAAACCGTCTCTATCCTGGATTCCAGCATCTTTCCATTTTGATATGCTACTGCGGTTTCCCAATCGTCTGGCAAAATTCTTTGAACTGTAATTGGACAATTGTATATATTATTGTCTAATGTATCTGCTAATTCAAGAACAATTGTACTATCATTGTTTTCCAGCTCATTTATAGAAACAGAATTTCTCTCTCTTATATACTGTACAACATTTAAGAAAGTTGCTATCCAGTATGTCGATCTGTAATTATCCAAGGAATCTAAAACAGTTTTAAGAGTATCAGAACTGATAGGTGAATATCCCCCATCATTATCTATTCCATGAATCAGAAATACAACCCATCCTTTAGAAGACACCGAACTTTTGAGTTTGTTCATAAAATCATTAATACCTTTCACTAAGCCTTGAGAACCGCATATTATGGAACTGATGTTCATAAAATTATTTGGGGTACTCTTTTCAATCGCTCCACTACATCCTCTACCTGCTATATAATGGCTTCTGATTAAGGAATCATTACCAAGCTCACAGTATGGATATGCAATAGTAAGACATTTTTGCACTGTTATTTCGGTGTTAATTTTATTTTGCGAATTTACTAACTCATTTGCCTGCTGTTCAATTGTTAATAAACTCAAATGTGGATGAGAAACTGTGTGGCTCCCCACTTCATGTCCATTTAGTGCTGCACTACGCAAAATATTCCAATCAGGGGACCAATTAATAACAGGATAGAAAGTCATTTTGAACCCGTACGTATCAAATAATGGTAAAGCTTTGGAAAATTGATTTGAACAATTATCATCAAATGTAAAAGTCACAGCCGCTTTTCGGAAACCCCGCCAGGTTGCTACCTTATAACTGGAATCAATGCTTTGAGCATACATATATACGGAACAAATAAAAAAGAGTATAGAAGATAAAATTAAGTATTTTCTCATTATCACCCTCTCCTCTTGTACATTGTAGTTTTCAACAGACCATAAAAACCTAAAACTTACCAGCTCTAAAAGGTGATGCTGGTAGACCTTCTTTATTATATAAATTTGCACCTTCAGGATTATCTGCCCACGCATACCTAACTGCAACAGGCTTAGTTATACCATCGCTCCATACTACAACCTTATTGTTTTGAATAATTGCTTTTGCCCAAACAAACTTACCATCTTCTCCTGCCACTGCAAATTGTTTTAGTTCTCCGTTCTTTGATACTAAGCCACTGCCAGTATGATCAAATGATAGTATTATTTTATTGCCTTTGATTTTCATCGACTTGAAGATAGGACCTGAATAAACCACTGTCTTATCACCATAAGCAATTCTCTGAGCTGCAAGAGCTAATCTTTTACCTACGTCCTTCTTATTTAAAGGATGTATATCGTTCCATTCACCAATATCAATTGTTACTGCCATCCCAGTATTTGGCACATTAAGAAATGTCATCAATTGAGCTTCGCGTAAAAGCGCCCAGTCACTTTCGCAAGGTTGATCCTTTGCTTCAAGAAAATTAGCTAATTGAACAAATAAAAACGGAAAATTGCCTTGCTGCCATTTATTACGCCAATCTTGAATTAATGCCGGAAACAATTTTCTGTATTCTTCCGCTCTCGATACATTAGATTCACCCTGATACCAAATAACACCCTTAATTTTGTATTTTATCAATGGGTTTATCATTGCATTGTATAATCCCAATGGTTTCCAGCGTATAAATGTCGGAGGTTGCAAAGGTTGCATAACTGCGCCAAGTTTATAACGCCATTCGCCTTTAAGATCAAATTTCGCACCTTCTACTATCAATTCATAAGGTTTATCTAAAACAAATCCTCCTTTGCCAGTGTTGTTAATCACTTTCACTACTATCACATTTTTCCCGGGTTTTAAAACATTTTTTGGGACATCATATCTTCGAGGTGGATATTGATAACTGGTAGTACCTATAAAACAGCCATTTATAAAGACTGAGTCGGCATCGACTATTCTACCCAGAATTAATTTCGCAGGCTTATCAGAGACTTCGGCAGGCAAATCAACATCTTTCCTAAACCATACAACACCATTTACATCACCAAGTTCCGTACCAGCCCAATAACCTGGAATCTTCATAATTGACCAATTGGAAACATCAAGATTTGGATCTTTCCAGCAACCAAGGGTATCCTTATAACCTAAGTCTTTGTTTTGTAATTCCTCATACCACGCACGAATCCTAGCATTATCTTCGCTTTCAATTCGTTTTATTAATGAGCTATCTTTAAACTTTACTGCTTCTTCATAATAATGAGGAAATTCCTTGAGAGCCTCCTCACTCAACCAAGCCTCGGCAGGTGAACCCCCAAGGCTAGAATTTATCAAACCGATAGGCACTTTATATTTGTTATACAATTCTTTAGCAAAGAAATATGCAACAGCAGAAAACTTCAAAACAGTTTGCGAATTCGTTTTAACCCAACAACCAAAAGGAAGATCTTCCTGGGGTTTAACAAAATTGTAGTTTTGAGGTACATAAAAATGTCGTATAAAATCTTTCTCACAATTTGCTATTTCATCCTCATAAATTGGACGGACTACTTCCATTGGCAATTCCATATTGGATTGACCAGAACACACCCATACATCGCCAACCAACACATCCTTTATTTCAACACTATCTCCCGCGGACATTATTTTCAAAGTGTAAGGACCTCCTTCTCTCAACTTGGGAAGCAAAATTTCCCATTCACCTTTGGCATTCGCTTTTGCCTGATAACGGATGCCTTTAAAGTTTAGTATCACCTGAGCATCTGGACTCGTCCAGCCCCATATCTTTACTCTAATATCTCTTTGCAACACCATACCATCACCAATTAGCTTAGGGAGCTTTAATTGGCTTTGTGCTTGAATAATGTTGAATAAAACGAGTAATAATAGAGATTGAATTACTCTTTTCATAACCTTCTCCATTTAAATATTTATTTCTAATATTTTGATCAATTTACACGTTTTTATAAAAATATCCACTTAAAAAAAAGCGGGGCAATTCGTTTGGTATGATAGATGGGAAATTTTATGTCTTATCATTTTGATCAGTTTTGTGGTTTAGTCTCAGATTCGGATATAATTTAGCCGCGCATTCCGGACACAAACCATGTGTAAATTTAGTATCTGAATGTTCTTGGATGTAAGCCTCTAACTGTATCCAATACCCCTGGTCGTCCCTTATCTTCTTGCAATTAGCACAAATAGGTATTAATCCACTCAACATTTTTACATCTGCTAGTGCTTGCTGTAATTCCATTATCAATGCTTCTCGTTCTTCTTCATACTTTTTCTTTTCCGTTATATCTCGTTCTATAATTACAATACCTATTACATTATTATCTGAATTCCTCAGGGGCACCATTGTTCTTGCAACTACCCTATCCAAATCGATTCCAAATATACTTTGTGATTCTACATTATATATTCCTTCACCTTTCTCAATAACCTCTTGTTCCTCAACTAGTAACTGGTCTGCAATATCTTTTTCCATAAAATCATAATTGGTTTTCCCAATAAGTGCTTGTTCATTATCAAAACCTAATCGGTTTAACAACTTCTTATTACAAACTATAATTTGTCCATCTCTATTTTTTATGTGTATCTCTTCTGGCAAATTGTCTATTAACGTTCGTAATAAATTCCTTTCTTTTGCTGTGGCATCAGCTATTGCTTCTGCCATATGCTCTTTCTCTTTCAATTCATGCATTATTCTGCGTCTGCGGTATGTTACAAAGCCAATTCCTATAGCAATCAACACCAATAAGCCTCTAAACCACCAACTACTCCAAAACGGCGGGGTTATTATTATCTTAAGTGCAGTTCCCGTTTCGTTCCATACTCCGTCATTGTTGGAACCCTTCACCATAAATACATATTCACCAGGAGCCAAATTCGTGTAGGTTGCAATCCTTTTAGTCTCAACGTAATTCCATTTTTTATCAAAACCTTCTAATTTATATGCATACTGATTTTTTGCACTTGCTAAGTAATTCAACGCTGAATATTCAATTGAAAACACCGACTCTTTATATGATAGTTCTATTGTATTTTCATCTATACTACCTAATCCCAAGCCTTTCAAGCCCAACTTTCTTGGCATATAAGAAACACTGAAGCCAGTTATTACTATTGGTGGTATGTACGGATTGTCTATTATCTCTCTTGGATTAAACATATTAAATCCGTTTGAGCCTCCGAAATACAATCTTCCAACCCTATCTCTGTAGCATGATCTACGATTAAATCCATTTCCCTGCAATCCATCTCCATAATTATAATTGCGAAAAACTGGCTTTTCGGGAACACGTACTCCGTTTACAAATTTTGATAACCCAAAATTCGTTCCTATCCACAGGTTTCCGTCCGCATCTTCAATTATGCTGTTTACGCAATTATCAGGCAAACCATCCTTTGTAGTGTAAGCTTTGAAGGTTTCGCTGGACTTGTCAAATAAATTCAGTCCTGCATCTGTTCCTACCCAGAGATTGTTTTTGCTATCCTTGAATAGCGAAATTATTTTATTGCTGCTCAGAGAGGTCGAATCATTTGCATTGTAAAAATAATGCTTAAATTCTTTCGTTTTAACATTGAAAACATCTACTGATGTTTCATTTGCTAACCATAATATTCCGGGTTCTACTTCAATTATAGCTGAAACATAATTAGTATGTATACCTGAATTTGAAATATCATACCTAATGAAACGCTTCTTAGCTCTGTCAAAAAGAATCAATCCACCTCCCATAGTCCCTAACCAGAGGTTACCATAACTATCTTCAAAAATAGAAAAAATATTATCATTATTTATTCTTGACAAATTTTTAGAACTACTGCGATATCTTTCAAATGTGCCCGTGGCATAGTCGAAACGGTTTAGTCCACCGCCCCAAGTACCTACCCATAGATTTCCTAATCTGTCTTTGTATATTGCCCAAACTGCATTTGCTCCTATACTTTTACTATTCAAAGGATCATGTGTATACGAAACAAAAATATTCCTCTTCCTATCCCATTTATTCAGCCCCCCTTCGGTACCTATCCACATAATATCTCCATCTTCATAAAATACATTTACAATATTATTGTTTATTGAGTTCTTACTACCGGAAACTTTTTTAATGTGTGCAAATTTTCCTAAAACAGGATTAGTGACATTCACACCGCCAGCAAAGGTACCAATCCAGATATTTCCCTGTTTGTCCTGGAAAATAGAATAAACTGAATTATTGTTAAGGCTTGCTTCATCACCTTCTTGACTAACGTAACGAATAAAACTGTCGACACCCAGCACATACTTTTTGAGGTCCAATTTACATAAACCACCATTCTCTGTGCCTATCCATAGATTATGATCACGATCTTCTAAGAGTGACAAAATAGTTCCAGGCAATATTGTATTCTTCTTGTTGACCACGGGTTTATGATGAACAAAAATGCTTTTATCCGGGGGTTCATTTGGATTTACCAACACATCCAATCCTAAATAAGTCCCTACCCAAATTCTACCATAACTATCCTCAACTATACTATTAACATCATCGTTCATTAGACTATTAGGCTTTCTTTCATCATGACGATAATTAACAAATTTAGCTCTTTTCCTATCATATTTATACAAACCCTCACTTGAACCTATCCAAACATTGTTGTTTCTATCAACACACATCTTCGAAAAACCCTTCCTCATAATCCTTGATGGGTCGTCTTCGTTTATATAACTACTACTATAAGTAATAACACTATCACCATCAAGATCATAAAATCGAAAAACACCTGTAGAAAATGAGACCCACAATAGACCGTCTCTATCTTCACAAACTGAAAACGTTCCTTCTCTTTGCCAGTTAGGTTTGGAAACAAGCCGATCATTAATTCTGTCATATAAATACAAAGAATGCCTACCTAATATCCATAGGTTTCCTCTCGAATCTTCCATTATTTTAAACCATGAATTTGTTCCTATCGAGCCTGAATCTCTCGGATCGTACTTATAAACATGGAACTTATAACCATCGAATCTATTCAACCCGTAATCTGTGCCAACCCAGATAAAGCCGAATTTGTCTTGAGCAATTGACCGAACCCAATCATTTGAGAGCCCTTCTTTCGTTGTCAAATACCAAAAGCGTAACTTATCTTCCTGAGCCCGTGCAAAACTCCAGAAAACTGATAAGGCAACAATGGTTAAAGTAAGTTTCTTAAATAAATGCATGTTTATTATATTCCTGTTAATCAACTCTACAATAATATCATAACATTCAGAGCTCCACACAAATATCATGCAATAACTATACCATTAACATGCAATAATACGTCATCGATAAGTGAATATAAATACTCACTTTTGGTAAAATATGAGTATAATCAAAGCTTGCAATATTCCAGCTTTCCATTTTCTACAAGAATCCTCACAAAATCTGGAAAGTTTACTCTTGTAACATATCAGAACTAATCCGATAAAGGTAAGGATAATCCTACGTCTACCAATGGACTGAGCCAATTAAACACAACCGGTCTAATTGGAAAACTGTTAGCTCCCTAAAACTTTCTATCCAAATTTCCGCTATTCATCAAGTTATTCAATAACTGTTACCTTTCCACCACCCGAAGCCGAGTAATAATCGCCATCGTACATTGCTTCGCTCACAATGGGAGCATAATTAAATTCGCCTTTTGTAACTGCTCTAACCAGATAATAGAACTTCTGTTCATGACTATGATAAAAATTAATGTAGTAGTTAATTCTATCATCTCTGATGTCAACATATGCTGGTGTAGAAGCATCTTTTGTAAATGCGTATTGTGAGCTTTCTGTTAGTCTTGGGTTTTCTATTTCAAAACCCGCTGGTAACAAGTCAGTTATGGCAACGTTGTCCAGATTATCAATATCACATTTAACAATAATTCGCACAATTACTAGAGAGTTTTGTTTTATTCCTTCCATACTAATTGGATTACCAAACCTATCGAAAAATTGTCTCCTAACGCTCAGGTTTTTATCTTCGATCCGAATTTTTCCATCTTTTCTAATTCCCTCCAGAATAATGGAGTAAAAAACTTTACCCTCACCCTGCATGGATATCTTTATTTTACCATCAAATTTTTCAATAGGTATTCGTTTATTACTGCCATCGTAATTTATTCGCTTATCCCCGATAGTTACGGTTCCTTTGATTTTTCCAGCCTTAGCTGAACGTGCAGCCTTTCCGAATCCAACAAGCGCAAATGCTTCTTCTTGAGTCGAAAACCAATAGTATTTGTTAAATTGAGACGATAAATATTCCATATAGCGTGCAATATTAGGATTATTTGGATCGGTTTCAAGTAAAACATTTAGCATTATTGCAGTCGCCCTGATCGGAGAATCAAAACAACCACCAGAGGTCCTTTTAGCTTCTTCGCTTACAAAAGTGTTTGGCATTATTTCAAGGTACGCACTTCTATCTCTACATAATCCGAATGCTCCTGCAAGTAAATATTTTGTGTCATTCGTGAGCAAATGTTTTGATGTACGATAGAAATTCATTAATGTTTTCTCAGGCTGTCCTGCCAGAGCAAGCACATACAGAGCATAGATTGCTGACTTATCAGCTACTCTTGTAATTCTTGTCATATTGTTCTCGTAGTAATAGTAATCGACAAGGTTTCTTTTTCTCGCTATCGACTTTACAAAATTTAATGCTGAACTTAGCACATTTTCAGGTACTTCATACCCAGCCTTTTTCGCTTCTATTAGAAAATGTGTCGCATATACGGTTGACCAATCACTCGAATATCCACCACCAGGCCAATAACTAAAAGAACCATCATGTAATTGCATACCGGTAATCTTCTTTATTGCTTCATTGACAAAATATGATGGACTTCCTTTATCAAGTATCGATGGATCCAGAATTAAAGCAATATCTCTTAGATATATTTGCGGAAATGCTCTTGATGTTGTTTGCTCTATACAACCATGTGGGTAACCTACAAGGTGTTTTAGTTGCTTTGCAAAATTTGCAACCGGAAATGGACTTAACACAACATATCCTTTTCTGTTGAATGGATAAAAAATATCAGGTATATCAAAAGATATTTCTTTTCCTGCTTCAACAAACCCACTGGTTGCCTCAGTTACATAAGGCGATATAGGACGAACTGGTAATTCTGTTACCGATTCGAGTTTTTCTCCAAGCACTTCAGTTCTTACCTTTACAACAGCTTTCCCAATTTCTTCAGTCGCTTTGAGAGTAAAGGTGGCAAAGTTTTCCCCATTAGCTCTAACCTCAACTTGTGCACTGTGTTGTAATGTTTTAATGCTTCCTTCTGTAACAACTTCTAATTTCATGAAAACACGATTGTTTGTGGTATTGAATACAGTAACCGGCATCGTAATTATGTCACCAGGACTTAAAAATCTTGGAAGTGCTGGTGAGATAACAACCGGGTCAGCAACCTTCATTGCTTTCTGTGCTGAGCCAAATGCATCATTTTTGTACGCTACTGCCATAAGTCGGAGTTCACCATTAAAATCCGGAATATCAAAATCTACATTTGCCACACCACCAGAGTTAGTTTTTATAATCCCTGACCATAAAGCTATAGGCTTAAATCTCTTTACGCTTAATGGATTCAAGTATTGTGGTCTTTTTTCTTCAAATTCACCGCCACCGGGACTGCTCTTTTTGATTGGCTCCGGGATCAAATCACGGAAGAAATCGTATGTTTCAACCTCGAGAGCTTTTTTTGCATAGAAATAACTATATGGATCCGGAGTTTTATAACCTTTTATCTGACATATTCCTTCATCTACCGCAGCTAGTGTTAGGTACACATCAGTTTCATTTGGGATCCGCACTGTAAATCTCTGCTTCGTTTTCGGCCGAATTTTATCCGGGGCTTCAATAGCAATATTCAGCCTATTGGACTTTTTCTCTACCATAATTGGCTCAAAACCATGTCCACACATAAGTGGTATATTAAGCTCCTTGATCTTTCTAAATAGAACTGCACTTATGTATGCATTTGGTAGAAACGAATCTTCCACATCAATTATCATTGAAGCTGAATTTTTCTCAACATCTATATATTTATAGCTAAAAACCTTGTTTCTTTCGATAGTTACCAGCATCTTTCCGCTAAAAGGCGTTTGAAACAGTACCTTTGCTTTATCTCCTGGTTCGTAAACCTTTTTATCAAGGACTATATTCACACGAGCCTCCGGGTTAACCTCAAAAGATGTAAGATCCGTTGTAGCTCCCCAACTGTAAGCATAAAAACCAATCTGATTGTAATTATTACTGTTAGCATCAACGACCCTTACCACATAATCACCTGACCTCGGAACTGTGAATGTGAAATCTGTTGGGTTTCCAGAAAGTGTCAGATTTTGGCTTTGAACAGGAACTTCTCTCTGCTCAGAAACATATCTGAAGGAATTCGATCTGGAATCCATTCTCAAAACTGTATACCATTCTTTCCTCACGATATCAACGCGCACTTTGAGTTTATCCACTGGTTTGTCACCAATATCTACTGCAACAATTTGTATTTTTAATGGAGAATGTGGAGAAACATAATAATCGATATAGCTCTTTACACCTATAAAGTAATTACTCGGTGCTACCGTTGTCTGTGCTATTTGATGCACCGGCCTTCCAGTCTCATCAAAAACAGACACAGTTCCTTTTAAATTTAGTAATCCGGATGAAACTATATTCGCCGGTACTGAAAATATTATATTACATTTTCCTTCTCTATCTGTAGTTGCCTTTTCAACGTGAGGCTCGGAAGAATAATGTGGAACATTGTCCCATGAAAATCGGAAATCGGGAAATCTGATAGATCTGAATGGTTTGTGTTCCATCATAGCTTCAAATTCTACGCTTCTTCCTACTGCTGGAGGCCCAAAGAAATTCAACGCTGTAATCTCATACTGAATCTTTTCACCAACTTTTATAGTATCCTTGGATGTTTTCAATATTACTCTCAACCGGTCTGGCACAAAATCTTCGACGCTCACTGCATATGAAGTCAAAAAAACATCATCACCAGTATATAGATGAAACTCATATTCTCCCGTCGAAGCAGTTTCCAGTGTTTGATAGCTAACCTCAAAAGAACCTTGATCATTAAGTTTTCTTTGCATTTCCGTTAACTTGTTGCTCCGTGGATCGTATACTCTTATCTTAACAGGCATATCTTCAAGCAGATGACCTGATAAAACTCTCACAATTCCTGTAACATGAATTTTTTCTCCAGGACGATATAGATTTCTATCCCCGTACATAAACGCATCATATAGACCATAACTTTCTCTTTTGCCGGAGACATTGAATCTAGATGTTTCAACTCTGTAATCTGAAAGACTAATAAAATTAAAATCATTGTTTAATTCTGACATAACTAATTTCACTCTAAACTTTTTCTTCAAATCTTGATAATCTGCAAATTTTGCCACACCATCGCCATCTGTTTTCTTAGACGCTATTATTTGATTGTTTGTAGAAATCAAACTTACCTGTACTCCTGATAAAGGGTTATTATTATCCAGAGAGACCGTGAATACTGTAAATTCACTTTCGCTTTCTTTTACAATTATTCCAATATCAGAAAGCGCGACCAGTTTAGACGTCCACTTCCATGATTCTTCTGGACTTGAAATTTCGACTAAATATATGCCTTTGTAATCACTTTGCAAGTAAGGAGATAAATCGAATAGTGTAGTAACTTCCTGGTTTGTAACACTTTTAATCTTAATTGTATCTGTAGCTATTATTCTTCCATAGTTACCAACGTAATAGCGGTATTTTCTTCTGTAATAGCCTTCTTCTTCATCCTCGTAATAATAATCATCATAGTAATCATAAGATCTTCCACCATCTAAAAAATGCACCAAGTTGTTCTGAAATATCTGGCTTATTCTTACATTAAGCTTATTTATGTTAACTGTTTTAATTTCCACAGATCTTAAACCACTTAATAGCATATAAGAACCCGAAGAAGAAAAACCGTAAGACGGCTTGATGTTTGCAATAACAATATCAGTTTCATAATCGTTTTGTGTTTTCGCACCGAGAATACTCTCCAGCCCTTTCTTTACCATAAGATGTATTTTAGTTCCTGGTTCAAACTTACCTTTTATTCTAAAGGATAAATTTGGCTCAGGTTCTATTGTATACTTTAGAGATGGCTCCATGACAATATACTGCTTTATATTGTTCATATCCACCTCCTGTGAGGTTTTTATTCTTATCCAGCTTTCTGTTCCATCAAAACCAAATTCATGTCCATATATTCTCAAATCTTCGAGTGGTGGAATTTTATAAATTAACGGCTTGTCAAAACTGATTTTAGTATTTGTTTCAGGTGAAGTTAAGTTTTTATCAAAATTCACCCTTATTTCTCGCTCTTTGTTAAATTGAACAAAGGTTCCTATCTCTATTGGAATGACATTATGAGCTACAGAAGTAACAACCTTATAGTCTTTTACTTTCTCTCCATCAATCTGAATATCAATATATTTTGAAATGTCTTCCGGCTTTACAGCGTAAGTAAATATGAGATTAGCTTTTATCCCTACTGTTCTCTTGTTATCGATTCTATCATAGAAGAATTCTGCGCTCTTTAGCATAAACGATTCAGTAGAAAATTCAAATTCATCTTTACCCTTAAATTCTGTAGCATGAGATAATTGGACAATTAAATCCTTATTAAGTCTGCCCTTAAATTTCATATCTCCTGGCAAAAGTCCATCTGGACTGAAAACCAGCTTATTTGTATCCTGCCAGACAAACTTACCCTCGATAGGTGGATCAAACTCTACATATGGAACATTTAACCATATATTTGTTGACTCAGGTAGAACTACCCCACGAGAAAAATGAAACTGAAAGACCGAGTTTCTCATCAAAGTACCAGATGGGAGTGAACTGGTTAAACGTATCGTCTTCTTTTCTTGTGGAGTGCATGAAAAAAGAATAAACAACACTAGCTGGAGTATAAAGAATCTTAAATAATTAGGCATGTTTACCCCCATTTATAAGTTTATAAACGATTTACTTTGAAGACTACTTTTGATAAACGACCTTTATCGTCCATGCAACTTACAGTATATTCACCCGTCTCCAACGATTTAAATATTTTCTGCCCTACTTTAAATTTTCCCAGGTAGTTATTATTCAGATACCAATAATGGACTCTTACATCAACTCCAGAGCTCGCTTGAAAAACAATATTCTGTTCATTCGAGAACATAATGTACGTCATTCCATTTGTTGGGCTTATTATTTTTGGACCTTCATCTCCGAATACTCTTTCACACAAGGGATTATGCGGAGGCGCCACCGAAAATTTTTTACCTATTTTTCTCCAATAATTCAATAATTCTTTTGGATAATTTTTATATATCAAAGACTTGTAGTTATGATTGCCTAAACATGAACCGCAATAATGTACGCTTTTGTCTGGTGAGACTAAATATTCCTTCTCCACATCGCAGATATCGCTTGTAGTATATAAGATAGAATAGTAATCTTCAATAGTGTGTTTACAATATGGGCCGGGCAACTTACCACTTTCCACACAAACATCTCTGATACCAACACCATCTGGAATCTTGAGTATGTATTTCTGACGTGATCGAGAAATAGAGTTCAAAATATCAACCAATAAAGGTGCAGCCGATTTGCTTCCGACAAGATTCGGATTCCCTTTATTTGTTACGTTTCCTATCCACACACCTACAGTGTATTCGGCTGTGTAACCAAAACACCAAGCATCACGCCTGCCATAACTTGTACCTGTTTTAAATGCTATTACAGGAAGATTGCTTGCAGCTATAAAATTATTTGGCATATCAGGCCTTTCTACACCAGTAAGTATTTCTGTTATCATAAAAGCCGCATCTTCAGAAAATACTCTGCTTCGATTTATACCAGTTTGATCTAGAAGAAATCTTGGTTTAGCATACATGCCACCATTTGGAAAAGTTGCATACGCTGTTGCAAGTTCCTCCAGAGTTACTCCACAACCTCCAATTATCATACTTAAGCCAAGTTTATCAAATTGATATTGTAATGAGTTGAACCCAAGTCTGCAGAGAAATTCGCAAAATGATCTTAAGCCGGCTTCCTTCAATAGGTAAATCATTGGTACATTTAATGACTTTCTAAGAGCCTCGTCAGCAAAAACGTAACCGCTGTAAGTTCCATCATAATTTTCCACTGTATATCCTTCAAAATCGTAAGGCACGTCCAATAATCTTGTTTTAGGCGTTAGAACACCGTTATCCATTTGAAATGCATATAAGAACGGCTTAAGCGTAGAACCCGGTGAGCGAATCGCCTGAACTGCATCTACTTGACCAAACGCAAGTGAATCATCAAAGTTCTCGGAACCTACGTATGCTACAACATTCATGGACTTGTTTTCTATCACAATGAGTGCACCGTTTTTTACACCAAGCAGTTTCCATGTTCGCAAATGATTGCTTAAAAACTGTTCAGCAACTGATTGGATGTTAAGATCGAGTGTTGTTTTATAATTATCCCCATATTTCAGCATGCTTTTTACTCGATAGCAAAAATGCGGGGCTAATTGAGGTGGTGCTTTACGATTAACAGCGCTTGGTGTTTCAGCAAAAACAATGGAATCGGCTTTTGTCAAAATTCCTTTCTTAAAAAATGGTTTTGCCCTTTTCCACCTTTCTTGATTGAGTCTTTCCGGGTATTTGTCTGGTCGTAAATCATTAGGATCATTTGGAATAACAATTAGATCAAACAACTGAGCAATATTCAGGCGATCTATTGGAGTTTGGTAATAAATCATAGCTCCGGATTTTAATCCCTCGACATTTCCGCCCAGAGGAATCATAGAAAGATACAATTGTAATATTTCGTCCTTACTATATTTAACCTCCAGTTGGATAGCTCTGAACACTTCGATTAGTTTACTCCAAATTGTTCTCTTTTTAGGCTCGAGCATTCGAGCTACTTGCATTGTTATTGTAGATGCACCCGAAACTCGCTTCCCCGAAATAATATTCTGCACCAGAGCTCTAACAATTGAAAAAGGATTCACGCCAAAATGATAATAAAAGAACCGATCTTCCTTATTAATTATTAAATTTTTATAATGTTCAGGTATTTCTTCAGGAGATGTTTTCAAGCGCCATATTCCATCATTGGCTAAAAATGCTTTCAAGAAATTTCCATTTCTATCATACAAGACCGTGGAGTAAGGTTTCTCGGAAGGTAGCGGAAAAATAATCGATAGTATAAAAAATACACTAACAAGCAGTACGATTAGAAATATAATATATCTAGAATATTTAAATCTCATTGAAATAATATCAATCTGAAACTTTTAAAATATAAATGTTATTGCACAGCCTCTCATAAAACTTTCAAAGTACGAGAATTAGACAATACTAGTAAAAATACTAAACACAATGTAAATTTGAATAAAATAAAAATCAATTTTATTCCAGATAGGCTCAACCCGTATGAGGATCGCTAAAATCTCTGTAAGAAAAAATGGCTAATACTACCAATTGATTATTATAAGCCCACAAGACATTATTAGACTTATATTTATCGCCCAAGCATATCATTTTTGCCTAAAGTTCTTTAATCATCCACCTTAATGGTAAATTTTGGAGATATAGCTATTGCGGATTGAGCTGTAATTTTGTAAAATCGTATATAGCTCCGGTAAAAGCATCCATCTTTATACATCTATAACTTGGGGGAAGGCCCACATTATGAAAGCCAGTACATACATACTTTTTTTCGTTTTAATCGTATTTCTATTCAATGCCGATTTTGTTATTGCACAACAAATGAGTAACCTGGATGCCAGTAAAGAGGGTAGCTGTTTTACCAATGCGAAATCGAGCACAATAACTTTATCTTCCAATTTACACAAATTGCACCCATTGTTTCGTGACGTCGTTGAGGCTCTGGGTAAATCTGAGACCATGATTCATCAATCCACATTGCCACTTACAAGAGTGGAATCTTCTAAGGGCGAACAACTTATGCACGCATTGATCTACACAGAGCAACCGGAAGATATCTCAAATCTTGGTATTCATATTAACTCCAGCTTTAGAGGTTTTGTTACTGCCATGGTACGCCCCTCTGACCTCTTGGATCTCGCAAATACGGCTAGTGTTCGTTATGTTCGTCCAGCAGAAATTAATTTTCCTGATAACAACATATCTCGTGTTGAAACAGGCGCTTATTTCTTACATGAAGGATTTATTAATGATACTCCATACAAAGGTAAAGATGTTATTGTATTAATTTATGATTCAGGAATTGATTGGAAACACCTTGACTTTAGAGATCCTAACGATACTACAAAAAGCCGTATTCTATATATCTGGGATCAGACATTAGACTCCATAGAAAATGATTTAAGACCATTAGGATTCAACTATGGCGTTGAATATACAAAGGCACAAATAGAAGATGAAATTGATGGAACTCCAGCTGGCTTTGTTCGAGAAAAAGACATTGATGGGCATGGTACGCATGTGGCGGGAACTGCCGTGGGAAATGGTCAGACCTTTGGTAAGTTCAGCGGTATGGCCCCAGAAGCTGATATTATCGTTGTAAAAGGTGGCAATGGTTGGTATAGCGATGTAGGAATGATAGATTGTTTTACTTATGCAATGAATAAAGCAGAACAATTAAAAAAGCCTATAGTTTTAAATATGAGCCTAGGGACAATGTGGGGTCCTCACGACGCAAGTCATCCAGTAGCAATAGCTGCTGATTCATTTGCTTCTGAGCCTGGTCGCATTCACGTTAACTCAGCAGGCAATAGTGGACTCGACCTCATTCACATTGGCGGGACTATACAAATTGGAGAGTCTAAAGATATAAATATTTCAGTTCCTCCGTATACTAAGAAACCCGGTTTTTACAATGATTACTTTGGTTTGATTCTATGGTTTAACGATCCTGATACAGTTAGTGCAAAATTAGAGATTACAAGTCCTTATGGTAATAATGGCATATGCAATTGGGGAGAGTTTTACTTTAGTAACGATACTGCAGGCCGAGTTTATGTAGCTAACCGTGTAAGTGAATACAATGGTCAGAGATATTTTTATATATGGGTTGAAGATGCAGATACAGCCAAACCACCAGCTCCAGGTAATTGGAAGATAACCTTGTCCAATGTAAGCAAAACAGTTAGTTACGACGGCTGGCTAAATAATGCTACGATCGGAAGTGATAATAAGAAGATAATATTAGAAAACGCAGATGCAGAAAAAACAGTAAATGCATTTATACCGTACAAAACGATCTTAGTTGGTTCATATTTTACACGCTATAGTTGGCCATACTATAGCACCTTGCCTGGTGAATGGGGAAGAACTACATCATATTTTACCACTGGCGAGCGACTTGGGGATATATCGCCATGGAGTAGTAAAGGACCATCGCGGGATGGAAGAACCAAACCAGACATTGTTGCGCCTGGACAAGTTTTAATTTCCACACTTTCTGCAGATGGGTCTTTTTCAAACACCAGTATATATCCTCAATTGAAATATACTACCATGGCTGGAACCAGCACATCTGCTCCGATTGTCACGGGGTGTATAGCTCTTCTCTTAGAACATGATCCATCACTGACTGCAGAACAAGTAAAAACCTATCTTACATCAACAACTTCGACCGATACATACACTGGCACTATTCCTAATAATACCTTTGGATACGGCAAAATAAATATATGCCGAGCTTTATCCAAGCTGCTCAACCCGGAAACAACATTTGCCCATACAATATATAGATACGATAAAGTTGGGATCCCAATGGATACCTCCTATCTTAATCTTGTTGTTACACTTTGGAATACACAAAGATATGCCCTTCGCTTTACACCAAACATCTCCGGCACATTGGCAGGCATATTCTATAATGTTAGATGGACAAATTTACCGACGAATGCTTCACTTGTGTGTGAAGTGTTTACTGATACAATTGGAAGTATCTCTGGAATTCCAGGGTCAAGAATTGGAGATCCAATTTCTATACCGGTATCTCAGATAGATTATTACACAATTAATTACATAGATTTACTATCAAAAGACATTTATCTAACATCATCAACAAACTATCACATTGTCTTATCGCTGCAAAATGCCACAGATTATGACTATATTGATCTTATTACTGATGATGGATCAGCGAATGCTGACAACCGTACATCTATCAACGTAAACGAAGCGTGGTATAATTCTGGAGAAACTCAATCTGGTCTTAATAATAAGAACATCAGAATTTGGCCTGTGGTTATCGCCGAGGATAGTTCTTTTACCAAAGTTAAAAATATCGCAAGGATGCCTTTTGAATATACACTAAAACATAACTACCCGAACCCGTTCAATCAAAATACAATAATAGAATTCTCTTTAGCAGAGAAAGAGAATGTAATCTTGAAGATATATGATCTATTAGGTCGAGAAATAAAAACACTGGTTGATGGAGAGTGTGAGGCTGGAGTATTGTATAAAGTAAATTTTGATGCTTCCAGGCTTTCATCAGGTATATATTTCTGTCGTTTACAAACTGCAAAAATGTCTCTGGTCAAGAAACTTATTCTAATAAGATAATAACAATCAGAAAAGAATAAGTAAACTTGCATAGATAAATATCAATAAAAACTAGGTTGTTTAAAAAATCCACTTCTTAAAGTTGGCGATAAAACTGACTAAAAAGGTAGGAAGTCATAAATTTCAAAAAAAGAATAATCTGTGAAATAAAAGCAAAATTGAAGCCAAAATTAGCCCTAACTAATATAACTTATCTTCAGAAAACCTTAAAAAGTTTAAATACGATATTATTTAAAACAAACAGCTTCTCGGTTACTAAAGTATGGTTTTTCAAAATTTAATAAGATAAACATCTGCAAAATTTTGATAGCACATTTAGAAAAAATTTATTAAATATAATTGTAAGAAGACAACTTGGTCTAAAAAATGGAGGAAGCTATGAAAAAATCAATTATTCACTATTTGTTAATCTTAACTGTTTCATTTTTGTTACTTATATCATATGCATTCACAAAAGACAAGTACAGGATCGCCGTTATACCTAAAACCGAAATTGGCACATTCTGGAAGTCAATTCATGCAGGAGTAAAATTAAGTTCTGTAGCGTTGGGAGTTAATATTGAATGGAAAGTTCCTTTTGAATATTCCACCCCATCGCAAATTTCTCTAATTGAGCAATCTGTAGAGGAAGGTGTATCTGGAATAATACTTGCTCCACTACAAAGGGATTCAGTAGTCTCACCAGTTGCCAATGCTATGAAGAAAAAAATACCTGTAATAATCTTTGACACTGAAATAAAAGGCATAGCAGGAAAAGATTATGTTTGCTTTGTAGGTATAGACAATAAAAAAGGTGGGAGTTTAGCTGGTAAGCAAATAGTAGAGTTGCTGGCTAAAAAAGGTAGAGTTTTAGTGTTACGAGCCCCTACTAACATAGATCAGCCTAACATAGTGGCACGTGAAAAAGGATTTCTTGAAACAATAGCCTTACATAAAAATATACAAATTATTGAATATGTAATACAATCGGGGTCAGATGTGGACAATGTTAAGGATGAATGCTTAAAAATATCCGAGAAACTAAAGACAGCAGACGCTGTATTTTGTTCTTATGAACAATCAACAATAGGCACGCTCCTTGCTATGCGTCAAATTGGAATTGCTGGTAAAATCAAGTTCGTTGGATTCGATACGCCAAAAATCGCAATAGAAGCATTGAAAAAGGGAGAAATCCATGCTTTGATTGCTCAGGATCCTGCACGAATGGGATATCTAAGTGTAAAATCGATGGTTGATTACCTGGAAGGCAAGAAAATCGATCCTGTAGTAAACGTTGATGCACGAATCATTACACAGAATAATCTTGACGATCCTGAAATTCAGAAATTACTGGCATTACCAATTACAGATAAATGAAAACCAATTACAAAAAGTTTATAAGTAGTTTTTTATAGGCAATTGAGAGCATGCAGGCGCTTTTCAGTCAAGCATTAAGGTTTAGAGATACAAGTAGGTTCATTAAAGATAAAATATAAAAAGTAAATGCTTGCAATAATATAATTCTGTGAAATAGAACGAGATATTATAATTTTATAAGATTTGTTTATTCAAAAAGGTATAAGAAATTAATTCTTCTTTCTACTAAAAGCCATTTTAGCAAAATCTCTCTTTAAACTGTAATGGCTGGAATTATTCTTTGCTTGCGAAATCATTCTTTTTGTGCATTAAAACTGGTATTTTAATCGCCAATTGCAACCCACAAAAAAAGTAATTATCTTAAAAATGATAAACTAAGTTCTTTAGTAAAAAGTGTTCTTTGAAAATAACCTATATTAAGTCGTAGGAAAAAGAATACATATCATATAGGAGAAACAGACGAATTAAGATAAAATCCAACTCAACACAATGAAGGCAAATCACGTTTGACAAGGAACAAAGGATCATGGTGTATAGTTTTAGTTTACACAGAATAATATACTACTCGTAGTGAAGCGATTAGACGTGAGCGTTATTTGAAATCACCTGATGGTTGGAAAGAACTTCAAGAAATAAAAGCGAAAATCACTCGGGACGTGGCGCAGTCCGGATAGCGCACTTGCTTGGGGTGCAAGGGGTCGCGGGTTCAAATCCCGCCGTCCCGACAAAATAAGTTTTTATATGATATTCTAAGTTCTTTTAATAAAATAGACTCAATTTCAAAAATAAATTGAAAATATATCATTCAATAGAATGAAGGTGTCCTGCTCTTAGATACAGCGGGATCCTGAAATTTTTACAGAAATTCCTTAAAACACATTTCGCCGTGTTGACAAAGAAAAAAATTAATAACCTGAAGCAATAAATAATCCCCTTTTTAATAAACCTATAGTTATGGAACTAAAGACAAGAAAAAAAATTATTCTAGTAGGAGACAAAATTCTAATTTCACCGGACAAAGAAAATGAACGAACTCCCCATGGACTTTATCTACCGCCTGGTGTTAAAGAGAAGGAAAAAGTGCAAGGTGGTTATGTTGTGCGTGTAGGTCCAGGATACGCTGTCCCTAATCCTCATTATATTGATCAGGAATCATGGGCAACTACACCGAAGGAACCAGTTAAATACATTCCACTTCAAGCTGAAGAAGGAGATTATGCCGTTTTCATGAGAGACGCCGCTATCGAAGTCGAAATTGAAAACGAGAAATACCTCATAGTACCTCATTCTTCAATCTTGCTGCTGATTCGACCTGGCGACATTGAAGATTTGATCAATCCTTAATAAAAATCATCGATGCAAAAAGTTTCGTTAACCTACATTACTAAACCATCTCAAAAAGACTTGGAGAATCGACCAACCGTAATTTTCTTACACGGTAGGGGAGCAGATGAAAACGACCTTCTAGATTTATCTGATTATCTTGAAAATGATTTTCAATTTATAAGCGTTCGAGCTCCTTATACGTATCGATATGGTGGGTACACCTGGTTCGAACTAAGTGAATCATTTGAAATAAACATATCCCAAGTTATGAAAAGTTGTAATCTTCTATTCAACTTTTTGGAAGAAATCCATCACAAATACAGCATAGACTCAAAAAACATCTTTCTATTTGGATTTAGCATGGGAGCAATGCTCGCTTTGAACCTGGCTATTATGGAACCATCTAAATTTAGTGGTGTAATAGCCCATAGCGGCTTGTTTCTAGATGCTAACAACTTTCATTATCAATGGAACAATCTCGATGAGCTTCACCTTTTTATTGCTCATGGAACGAACGACTTTGTTGTTCCAGTTGATCTAGCAAGACAAACATATCAAAAACTTCTACAGACTAAAGCTAAGATAACCTATAAAGAATATCCTATAGGTCACAATATCAGTGAAAAAAGCATTGAAGATATTTCGATCTGGTTACATGAAAAAATAACATTGTAATTCTCTCTTAAATAAGTCAATGAAATCATCGATATTTAAAATAATTCTTATCATCTTCATTTTTTCCCTAGAGCTGGGCTCTTTTAGACAGGAAAATGAGCTAAACCAGATAATAAAAAGAATAAAAGAAAAATATGCACCTGATACACGCATAGCAGTATTTAATATATCATATAAAATTACTGGTAATAAATTAATTCTTATTGGCGAAACTGATAATTTAAAAGCAAAGCAAGAACTGATAAGCCAAATAAAATTAAAAACTAAAAGAGAGTCAATAATAGACAGCATATCCATTTTGCCAGATTCCTCGCTTATTAACTATTCAAGTGGAATTGCCATCCATGACGTTAACAATCTACATTCAGGACCATCAGAGAAAGCAGAACTGGTAACACAAGCTCTAATGGGAACAGTTGTCAGATTGCTTAAAAAGAAACTCAATTATTATTATGTCCAAATGCCTGACGGCTATCTCGGATGGATAAATTCAAACAATATTTTGATATGCGACAAGTATAAGTTTTCAAAGTGGAATACCACTCCAAAGTTAATCATTACCTCTCTAAATTCGGTAATTAGAACAAAACCCAGTGAACATTCAGATTCAGTATGCACAGCAATAATGGGATGCATATTACAGAAATCCGATTCCATTTATAACGACTGGATAAAAGTGGAGCTCCCCGACGGCAGAATTGGTTTTTTACACGATTCTACAGTAATGAACCTTAATGAATGGAAAGCTAGCAGAATGCTCACAGCAAATAACATCGAGAAGACAGCAAAATTATTTTTAGGCGTACCTTATCTCTGGGGAGGAACATCTATAAAAGGATTTGATTGTTCAGGATTTGTAAAAACCGTTTATTTTTTAAACGGAAAGGATATACCAAGAGATTCAGATCAGCAAGCAAGACTAGGTAAAAAAATCAAGTGTGGGAAAAACTTTAAGAATTTGAAGAAAGGCGATCTTCTATTCTTCAAGAAAAATAATGGTGAAAAAATCGGTCATGTTGCCATCTATATTGGTAATTGGATATTCATTCATTGTGATAAATATGTCCGATTCGGCAGTTTTGACCCAAAATCAGAGTACTTTGATAAAAATCTTGCAAAAAGATTTCTTTTCGCAAAGCGTTTGTTTTAGCAAAGAAATTTGTATCTTAGAAATATAAACCCATTAACTGTTATGACTACCTATAAAGGAATGAGGCAAATGAAAATTTCGACGAAATTCTTTTTATTCTTGATGCTAGTAATTGTAAGCACCAAGCTATATTCTCAAAACGCTGATTCTCTGGTTCAAAAAGCATGGAATGAATGGAATAGCAACAATCCGAATGAAGCAGAAAAACTATTCAAATTAGCAATAAAAACGGATAATGAGAATCCTAGAGCATACATAGGACTTTCTTATCTATACACATTACAAGAAAAATACGATGAAGCCTGGCAAGAATTTGCAAAAGCTCTTGATTACTTACCCAATAAATATCCATACATTTTTTCCGTTTGGCTAACTCCCAAATTTACCCAAATAAAAGATCGTGAAAAAGCTGGAATTATCAAGCTACTTGAGTCACTTGCCGAAGACCCAAATGCAAAAAGAGACCTGCAAGCGGCGGTTTATGATGTTCTGGGTGAATACTATGAATCAAAACAAAATCTAAAAAAGGCTAAGGAATATTTTAAAAAAGAAAATGCTATTAGCGATTGGACTTTAATTGGGCCGTTCGAAAATATATCAGCCTCAGGTTTCGATGAAGTTTATCCGCCAGAATTTGAGTATAATCCTGATACAACTTACGAAGGAAAAAACAGCATGCCTGTATGGTGGTTTAAGATTCCAGCAATTCGAAATGACTACTGGGTTGACCTCACATTTTACTTCAGTCATAATGAAGCTGTTTATTACGGCAATACTTTCCTTTACTCTCCTGTTAAACAGAAAGTGTGGATTAGAGTGGGTACATCAGGTTCTTTAAAAACTTTCCTCAACGATAAACTTATCATCAGCTGTTTTGATGAGAATAACAATGATCTGGATACATATATTGCTGAGACTTTTCTGGAAAAAGGCTGGAACAGGCTACTTGTGAAATGTGGTTATTCCGAGATAACACAATGTAATTTTAAGGTAAGAATAACAGATACTCTTGGTAATCCTGTGCAAGGTATCATAATTACCACAGACAAACAACCATATAATAGTAAGTCCATATCAGAAGTTCGTATCATTCCAAACTTCGCAGAAACTTTTTTCCAGAAAAAAATTGAAGAGAATCCAGACCATCCAGAAAATTACCTTTTACTTTCCGATTGCTACTTAAGAAATGACAAAGCTATTGAAGCTGAATTAGTATTGCGAAAAGGATTATCATTTTATCCTAATTGCCCCATATTTTATTTACAATTGATAGAGGCTTACGCACGAGGGGAAAAGTATGATGAACAAATAAAAACTTACGAAAAGTTATTACAATTAGATTCCAGCATACCTTCGGCTATTTCCTATCGTATAAATCATTGTATACGCTCCGAAGCATTTGACGAAGCGGAAGAATTGATTCAAAGACTTGAACGCCAGGAAGGTGAATCCGAAAAGGTTTTACAGCATAAGATTGATTTATATTCAAAAAGGGGTTACATCGAGAAACTCATTAATATATCCAATGTAGCTTTCAATAAATATCCGCATAACTGGAATTTCACTTATTTGCAAGCATTCTCAGCCTTTCAAATGACCAGGAAATATTCGGATGCTATAAAAATTCTAAGAAAATATCTTGATATCAAGTATGATAAAACTTGCTTGTATTACCTTGCGGACTTTTACCTTGAATTAGGGGATTTTAAGAATTGGGAAAAAACCTTTATGAAACTATTGGAACTTCAACCCGCTGCACCCGGCTATCGTTATAAAATGGCTGAAAAATACAGTGAAGCACAGAATTTGGCAAAAGCAGAAAAGAGTATACTCGAGGCTATTCAAATATGTCCAGGTTGTGCTGCTTATTGGAACCAATATGGGACCATACTTAGAATGAAAGGAGACACGGCTGGAGCGATCTCTGCACACAAAGAAGCGCTTCGACTTGACCAAACCAATTTCAGTGCACGCGAAACTTTGCGAAAACTCGAAAAGAAATCCTCAATATATCAAAACTTCGAAAGCTATGATGTTAATTCAATAATCAAAAAAGCACCATCAGCAAATGATTATCCAGACGACCCGGCAATATATTTATTAGATGACACCAAAAGAGTTGTATATGAAAGAGGAGCTTCTGAATACGTTCGCGAAATATTGATTAAAGTTTTCAACAATAGAGGAATCGACGTTTTCAAAGAATATACTGTTGACGTTAATCCATACAATGAAAGCTATAACATCGAAAAAGCTGTTGTAATTAAAAAGGATGGTTCAGAAACAAAAGCAGATATTGATGATAACTTAATTGTTTTTAAATCTCTTGAACCTAACGATATAATTTACCTCAAATACCGAGTTCGTAAACAATATGGTGGTAGACTTGCCAAACATTTCTGGGACAGACATAATTTTAATTGTTTTTATCCAATCAAATTATTGCGTTATTCTCTTCTTGTGCCTGAAAATGTGAACTTTCAGCATTTCGCCCAAAACATGCCCGATAATCCAGACAAAAAGAAAACAGAAGACGGAATTATATATACATGGTCAATAGCCGATGAACCTGCTATAAAAGAAGAACCAAACATGCCAACAATTGAAGAGATTGGAAAGATCCTTTATGTATCGAGTATAACATCTTGGAGTGAGATTATAGATTGGTTTTCCGGCATAGCTCAAACTAAAACAAGGACTTCATATGAAATCAAAGAACAAATCGATTCCATCTTCATACATAACGAAGAATTAACGCCTGTTCAAAAAGCAGAGAAAATATACAATTTTATAACTGAAAATATACGTTACAGCAGTGTCTCTTTCCGTCAATCGGGTTTGATTCCACAAAAAGCCCGCGATGTACTCGTAAATAGAATTGGAGATTGCAAAGACGTAGCCACTTTGTATATTGCAATGCTAAAAGAAATTGGTATTAATGCTTACTACGTTCTTGTCAAGACAAGGGAAGAAGGAACATTGATAAGGAGTTTGCCTTCTATTGATTTCAACCATTGTATTGTTGCAGTAGAACTGCCTAACAAACTACAATTCTGCGACTTAACTGCACACTATCATCCGTTCGGTACACTACCAGATAGTGATTTAGGTGGATTTTATCTTTTAATTAAAAAAGGAGAGGACAAGCCAAATTATTTCAATGCTAAGGATTTTCCAGCCAGGAACGTCAACAGGAAAGTTGAAATTACAGTAAAAGAAGATGGAAGTGCAATAATTAAGAAAACCTTTTTGAGGTATGGAGGCGCCAGCTACGCCTATAGAGAAAGTTATCAAGGGAAAAGCAAAAAGGAACAGGAAGAGACATTACTTAATTCGCTAACAAAAGAACACTCCGATCTAAAACTTCTTTCTTTTGAATTTCTGGATATTGACAAGAAAAAATTGACTACTGGTATATCATTTGTTTGTGAAATCCCAGAATTTTTATCTGAAGCTGGTGGCTTTAAATTATTAAAATTCCCATGGACCGATGCCTACGAAAAATGGTCTGCCCTGTCAAAAGGAACAAGAACCTATCCTTTTCTTTATTGGACTGACACAGACACGATAACAGAAGAAATAAATATTACCTTACCAAAAGGTTACAGACCTGTTAATCCTAATTACACACTGCATCTCACTAATCCAGTTTCTGATTACATTTTGGAAATTAAGTTGAATAAGAATTTGCTTCAGGGCAAACGTCAAATGATTTATAAGAAAGTCAGAATATCAACTGCCGATTATCCAAAATTTAGAGAGTTCTATAATAGAATCATAAAAGAGGATCAAAAGCAAATATTGATTTCTAAAGTAAACCATAATTAACAAAATGGGGAGATTTTATAATGGCAAATGAGAAAAACAACACACTCGCAAAAAAATCTTTAATTGTTATCATCATTCATGCCATACTTTTTTTTATTTTCAGCACAGCGCATGAAAGAATAAATGTTCTTTTTTCAATTAGCTTATTTCTTCCATATGTTTTACTTTTTACAATTGTACCACTTTTATTCGCAATGGCCTTGCTTACAAAATATGCAAGATACGGAGCTATTGCATTGCTTGGCATACTGCCCGCCGCCTTCGTTAGTAATATTGTAAATCGGTTTACAGATTTTCCCACTGTATCAGTGCTAGCTCCTTCCTTGTTTTGGAAAATAACATATGAAGCGTCATTCTATTTAATCTTGCTATCAGAAGCAATTGCATTTCTTATTACGCTGAAACTATTGTTTATGATACATAACCCACAGGGAACCGAGAACGAAAAATCTTCAGAAGAACAAAACCAAAAAAATGAACAATAAAATCCAGATTGTTGATTATTACCAAAAAAGTACTCATTTTTTAATGGGGCAAGGGTCTGAGTAAGAAAGGCTCCTAAATTTTACATTAAAGAAACAGGAGCTAATACAATGAAAAAAGTACTGTTTATTACAATTACACTTTTCTCTTTTTTAGGTACAGGTTCTTCTCAAACAAATGAGAAAGAAAGGTTTATTTCGGCGATAAAGCGTCTAGCACAAGCCATGAATTCCTCCGATTACGAACGTATAGTCCAGGAATACAGTGCCAATATGGTAAGTACATTTCCACTTACAAAAACCAAGTTGTTTTTTGGTAACTTAACATCACAATATGGAAAAGTAATTAAATTTTCTGAGCCCCAACTTAGAACTTACGATCAAGCTACTACAGTTTTATTTTTCGAAAATGGTTTACAGGATTTAACCATCTATCTGGACGATCAAAACAAGATAAAGGGTTTCCTATTTGCGTTGCATAATTCGGCGGAATATACTCAAGGCAATGAAATACTTATAATTCCAGAGCTGGCTAACACACCAACAAAACCTGAAACAACCATACAAACTCCCAGCAAAGACGCAAGTGTAGTGGAAAGAGAAAAGTCAATTGTTCCTGCCCCAGCAAAAGAGACCACATCTCAACCAGCTCCACCACCAGATAAGCAACAGAGCTTGCTCTACCCCCCGTTTAAAGGAACATGGATAATAAGATCGGGTGAAGCGCTTAAAAACAACGCAGTTAAATTAGATGCTTTTGTTCAGCAAAACTCTTTCACATTTATTGCCGTAGACAAGAATGGATCTTACTACAAAAAAGACGGGAAAACCAATGACGACTATTACAGTTACGGAACCGAGGTACTTGCTCCAGGAGACGGAATCGTTATAGAAGCTGTAGATGGTGTTAATGAAAACCAACCCGGATCTGTAAATCCTTATATGTCCTTAGGCAACTACATAGTAATACAACATACCGACCGTGAATATTCCGTATTAAGTTTTCTAAAACGAGGCAGTTTACGCGTAAAAACGGGAGACAAGGTAACACGTGGACAAGTAATTGCACAATGTGGTAACTCTGGCATTGCTTCAGAACCTTGTTTACATTTTCATCTTCAGGATTCTCCACAAATACAAAGTGCAAAAGTTCTGAAATTATATTTTGAAAAGGTAACTTTGTTTAGATCGGGCATTGAAGAAACCAAGTTTTTTTATCTACCTCAGAATGGAGAAATTATTCGTAACTGAAATTATTCTCGGTAGACTATTACAACCAAAATACCTTTTTATGTTCCCACTTTATTTTACCTTTTTGTAAGCCATTTACCAGCTTTTAATTTTCCTTCTACTACAGCTATCATAAAATCCATATGTAACGGCTTAGGAATAAAATAGTCAACACCCATTCGTAAACCAGCCCTCACTATTCTGCCATCACCAGGATAGGTCATCATAATAAATGGAATATGGCTCCATTTTTCATTTGATCTAACCATCTGGAAAAAAGCAAAGCCGTCAGTGTCGAAAGGAGGGAAGAAGACCTCACTGAGAATCAGATCAGGTATATTATTCTGCATATACTGCAATGCTTCATTAGGATGCTTGGTAACTTTAACAGCGTAGCCATGACTGATAAGAGCTCTTGCAACGGAAATTAGCTCATCTTGATTGGAGTCCACAATTATCAAACTCCATTGTGGTTGATTCGTTGCACGCAATAAGGTAAACCTTCTTTCTGCAGTCGCTTGTTCTTCTGGAGTAATTTTGTACTTTTCCCGCATTATTTCCAAAATCTCTTGTTCATCTTCAGTCACAATTCCGTCCTGCCATACTATCTGGAGAGCATCGACATAGGCATCTATTTTTATATCTATCTCCATCCGGCAATGATCTTCGAAGGAAATGTTATATTGTGTTCTTAAACGATGAAGCATATCAGATTCTTCTGGTGTAATAGCTCCATCTGCCCAGCATTCCTTTAAAAGTTCACGATAAAGCGCAAACCTACCTGCGGGTGTTGTGGCTTCTTGCATTCCGCTTTCAGCTTCTGTAATAGATTTTAATCTATCATCTTCATCTAACGAGTTAACACGACTACCTGAAGAAATTGCAGATGGAACGTATTTTTCCTCAGTTTGAATTGGCGGTATTTCCTCTCTTTTCTGGGCAGACTCCGCCCTCATTAGTTCTTCAATTCTCTCCGAAAAAATCTGTGCGTAGTGATTTTTTGGATCAATCTGGTATACTTTCGATATAGCATCCAAAGCCATTGTATAATTTTTAGCTTTAATATGTTGTTCTGCTGAGATTAGCAATTGTGAAATTGTCTCCATTCTTCTTTCTAATGTAGAATCTGGCTCTCCAAAAATTCTTGACTTCTTTTCTTTTTCTTTTTGTACAAGATAGCGTACTCTCTCAATAAAAGAGCGAATATAAACATTCTTTGGATCAAGTTCGAAAGCTTTTTCAATTTCCTTTAAAGCTTCATCGTAATTTTTACTCCGTACAAGCTCATCTGCTTTGCGTAAATATTTACTCACATCATCCTTAAATACATCAAGAAAAGGAATCTTTTTCCCAAAAATTTTCAACTCTCCAGCTCCTTAATAAAATTTCTAAACAACTATGTTGAGCTTTCCCTCTAAAACCGAGACGAGTTCTTCTACATCAATGGGCTTTTTTAAGAAGTGATCTGCTCCCAGACGATAGGTAGCATTGATAACTTTCTTATCTGCAATTGCACTCATTAAAAAGAATGGTATAAATCTATGTGTGGTTTTTTCACGGACCTTCTTAAGTAATTCTATTCCATCCATCTGACCTTTAGGAAAAATTATTTCAGAAATAATGCAATTTAAAGGTTGTGTATTGACAATTTGCATAGCGTCTTCGGCTTTCTGAGCAATGAATACTGCATATCCATATTGCTTGATAATTTTATTTAGATTTACCAGGTTTTCTCTGTTTGGATCAACGATAAGAATAACAACTCTTGACCGAGCTTTAGCCTTCAATTCGTTGTATCTTGCTTCTGCAATCTTTTGCTCTTCAGGTGATATATTGTACTTCTCTCGCATCATCTGCAGTACACGTTCTTCCACTTCACTTAATACTCTATCCCTCCAGGCAATTCGTAGAGCATCAACATACGCATTAATTTTTACTTCTCTTTCGAGGCGATTGTGTTCCTCCATTGTAATTCCAAAAAGTGTCCGCATATTGTTCAATTCTCTTGCTTCTTCTTCTGTTATTTTACCATCAAACCAGAAATCTTTAAGAAGCTCTCTATACAGGAGCAAATTACCTTTCTCGAATTGTTCCGGAGCCCGTGTCTCTACTTGCTGAACTACAGGACGAATTTCAGATTGGTCATATGAAGTTGTCAATTGCGCTAATGTCGGTACCGGGACTGGATTTTCTGATACATTCGGTGCAAGTTCACCTTTTGCTTTTGCTTCTTCTTCCAGCATTAAATTTTCTATACGTTCAGAGTAGGTTTGCGCATAGAAATTTTTCGGGTCAATCTTATATACAGCCGCTACTTCCTCCAAAGCACGCTTGTAGTCCTTTTTATTAATATACATTTCTGCCAAAGACAGATGTTGTGAAACTAAAGCCATTCTTTCGTCATACGCCATCGGTGCATTTTTCACCTCAACTTCCTTAGTTCTCTTCTGCAATAGCTTTACTCTTTCCAGAAAAGAGCGTGCATAATTATTACGTGGATCAATTTCTAAAACAAACTGTATTTCCTTGATAGCATCATCATAACGACCTGCTCTTGTATGCTCGTCTGCTGTTCTCAAATGTCTTCCGATGCGCTCTCTCAAATTTTGAAGATCGACTTTTTTATCTTCTGGCATTTGATTTTTTCCTATTGTTAAATCTAAAATTTACTTCAAAACGTACGCCTCAAATATACCCCTTTTTTAAGATCATACGTCTCCTTTATAATATATTATAAGATTTCTTGTTTCAACTTCCAAGTTTTTGTGCATTAATGTTTTTTAAAAATTGCCATTTCAAAAACTACAATTTTACCTATTTTGCTTTCTGTAATATACCTTCCTAATAACTTAAAGCTATCGCTGGATGTATACCAAACCCGCGATTTACTGGTCAGCTGCGAATCCTTAAGCTCAATTTCCTTAAAAAGATAGGAATTTCCCAAATCAGCCTTTTGAGGCAAATTTCCCGTAATTACAATAATTGGCGGATTTTTAGCATCTTGATTTGAGCCTAATATCAGTTCAACGCACCTTGCCAAATCTTTACTTCCTGATTCGTCGGGGAACTTAGCACTGGCTAACGTAACAGCTTCCAAACCTGCATCTATACTAACCAGTAACGCACCACTAAATACGGAGGACTTTATCTTATCAAAAGAAATATTATGATGGGAAAGAACAGGGTAATTGCTTAACACAGCATTTATTACTTGCCTTCCAGAAATTGTCTCTGTTTCGCCCGATACAACTCTATACCCCAAACGTTTGTTGAGTTCATCTAACAGGTCTAATCGACTTTTTACACTTGGGTACCGGGTAAGATCTTGAATTGTCAGGATTTCAATTTTTTCTCGCTCAATAATTCTCGACAAATTTTCAACATCATCTATTGTTATACGTCTATTCAATTGGCCAACATAGAGGCTACCGGCACGAATGACAATAGCCGGCTCCGCTTTTTTTCCTGTATCAACTTTAGGAGAAGTTGAACAGCCATCAAAAATAACAAATAAAATAAAGATTAATATTGATGTTATTTTAAGCTTAAGATCCATCATATACACCTTCGATTTTTTAGGAATTAATACCATCGTCCCGAGATTCTGGTACCACATTTATAGCATTTCCCATTCTTTATCTTATTTTCTAATACACTAAATCCATAACGTTCAATTAGAAGTTCACCACAGGAATGACAATAAGTATTTTCAAAATTACGTGCATGGCCAGATACATTTCCCGTGTAAACATAATGCAATCCTTCTTTATATCCTATTTCTGCGGCGCTAATTAACGTAGAGATCGGCGTAAAAGAATATGCGCTTTCCATTTTATAATCCTGATGATAAGCTGTAACATGCCAGGGTATATCAGGAGAAATAGATTTAATAAACTTTGCAATCTCCGTCAACTCTTCTTTTGTATCGTTTAATCCAGGTACAATCAGTGTTACAACTTCAACCCATTTTCCTCTTTCGTATAAGGAGTGAATAGTATCCAAAACATTTTTTAGCACTCCTCCCATCATCTGATATTCTTTTTGTTTAAAGCTTTTTAAATCCACCTTATATAAATCCAGCCACGGCTGGAGATAATCCAGAACCTCCTGAGTTGCATAACCGTTGGAAACATAACCAGTCACTAATTGATTTTTTTTCGCAAGCTTGAAAATTTCTACGGACCATTCTGAAGTTATTAAAGGCTCGTTATATGTGCTGGTCACGATTGGCACTTTATAATTCAATGCATAATTTACAATCTCCTCTGCACTTACTTCTTGTATAGATGAAACTGCATGAGGATCTTTAAGTGCTTGCGATGTTATCCAGTTCTGGCAGAAGGGACAGTGAAAATTGCACCCAAGCATTCCATAACTAAGAGCTTTTGAGCCTGGATAGGCATGAAAGAATGGCTTTTTTTCTATTGGATCTATAGCTATGCCTGAAACATAGCCTGTGGGCACAAAAAGTTTTCCATCCAGATTAAATCTTACCCTACAGATTCCGTCTTTGCCAGGCGGTATTTTACAGCGATGTGCACAAGCCAAACACTGCACCCAATCATTAGCAAGTTTTTTATAAAGCTCACCTTCTTTGGTGTGAGAGGCTAAAATTTCTTTTAATGATGACATTAAAATAGCCTATTTCTCCCTGTATAGTAACTAATTAACATATAAACAATGCTAAAATACTTCAAGTTTTTTGTTGTTTCTTTTTAGCCGCCGGGAACAATATATTATTTAAGATTAATCGGTATCCTGGAGAATTTTTGTGCAAACTCAAATCAGTAGGTGGATCACCTACTGCATGTTGATAATCTTCAGGATCGTGTCCGCCAAGCCACGTGAAAGTACCCCTGCCGTAATTACCATGTATATATTTCACTTCTTCAGTGCCTTCGCGTTCACCCAAAATTATAACTGTCTTTTTTATAAGGCTCTTCTTGAATGCTGTGGTTTGACCCATAAATCCCTTAATAATATTTGCATGGTTTTGAGTTAACATGGTTGGAACTGGATCATACTTAGCTGAAAATTCAAACAAGGTAAAATAATCCGTATTTGGGTCGCGCATAGGTAATGGATCACTGGGTGGAATATCAATATCCGAAAATTCATATCTTAATGGATTCATATCTAATTTAAAATTCTCAAAGGCAAGTGTTTTACTGAAATCAAGTTTTGCCTGGGCATTCCGATCTGGAGGATCTCCATCAAACATCACATCGCATATATCAACATTTTCAGCAGCAAGCGCTATATCGTAGGTATCTGTTGCTGAACACATAGCAAACATGAATCCGCCATTACCAATATAATCTTTAATTGCGCGCGCAACAGCCTTTTTTGCCTCTGAAACTTTCTTGAAACCCAAACGCTTTGCTTCCTTTTCATAAAGCAATTGTTGTTCGATATACCATTGTGCATGGCTATAACTGCCGTAAAATTTTCCATACTGTCCCGTAAAATCCTCGTGATGCAAATGTAGCCAGTCAAATTCGGACAATTTACCCGATAAAACTTCTTCATCCCAAACCTTAGTGTAAGGTATTTCCGCGTATTCAAGGGCAAGAGTAACTGCATCGTCCCACGGTTTAAATCCAGGCGGTGCATAAACAGCTATCCTTGGAGCTTTTTCAAGTCGTACAACATCCTGGTTATTATCTTCCCTCTGAACTTCAGCATAGATCGATGCAGATTCACTAGCAGATAAAATTTCGAAATAAACTCCTCGAATTCTGCATTCTCGAGCTACAACTTCATTATAGTCCGTTATAAAAGAGCCTCCTCTGAAGTTCAACAGCCAATCCACAATCCCGTTTTTTTCCAGAATCCAGTACGCTATTCCATACGACTTAAGATGATCGGTTTGTTTTAAATCCATTGGAATTAGAATCTTAGATTGCGCAAATATGTAAGAAAAGCAAGAAAGACTAATAAGTATAACAAGTGATTTTTTCATAAACGGAATTTTTAAAATAATTTGGCTCCACAGAATTCAATCTTTATTAAGGACTTATTAACTACCTGCATATATATAACATACAAATTTTAATAGTATTATAAAAATATTAGTGATTTGCAACTTAACCTATAAGCCACCCGATAAATATTCAATTATTTCATTTCTGGTCGCTGAGAAACAAAGATAGATTTATACAGAGTTAGGTTACAGTCTATTAGTTTTTTCTTAAAGATTATTTACCACACGGTCTTACTTTTCTTCCTCAAGCTATCACTTGCGGGAGTGATATTCCAATCAGGTGAAGCATGCTTATCGCACTGGCTAATTGGATACTTAGCGTTAAAGAGCTCAGTTATCTTATTGGGACACCATTCAGTAGCTTTTTTCTTCGTTTCAGAACATATAGTATCCGTCACAATACCATCGGGTTTTTCAAAGTCATCATATTTCAAATTAAAAGTAGAATCATTATAAATTTTCTGCATAAATCTTCCAAATATTGGAGCGGCAGCTCTTCCGCCCTGCCCGTCTGAAGAGTTAAATCTTATGCGAGGGTCATCAAACCCTACCCATATGCCTGCTGTTATATGAGGTGTATACCCAATAAACCACGCATCTGCATAGTTGTTGGTCGTTCCTGTTTTACCAGCACAGACTCCATTGAAGAACGACCTTACTCGACTACCTGTTCCCCCATTCACAACACCTTTCAACATATACGTCATAAGGTATGCAGTCTCTTTACTCAAAACCTCTCTTCTAATTTGCGTACTCTGTTCTATTAGATTTCCATCATTATCTTCTATTCTTAAAATTGCAATTGGTGAAACATATACACCTTCATTTCCAAAAACACCAAAGGCCGAAGTAATTTCTAACGGAGTAACCTCTGCAGTACCTAATGCAAGAGATTCATAGGCAGGAATTGGGGAAGTTATTCCCATCCTATGAGCGTAAACAGAGACTTGCTTTGGTGGAGCAATTTCAAGTATAACGCGTACTGCTACCAGATTAATTGAATACTTCAAAGCCTCGCGTAATGTATATTTTCCTCCGATTTGTCTATCATAATTTTCGGGCGTCCAGCGTGTTCCATCGGGCATTGGAATTGTTACCGGCTGATTCAAAATTTCATAACAGACTGGATAGCCGTTATCAATTGCGACGGTATAGACAAAAGGTTTAAATGCTGAACCCGGCTGCCGTCGTATTTGTGTAACATGGTTCAATCCATACTTAAAATAGTTACGGCCTCCTACCATCGCTTTAATGTGTCCCGTATGTTGATCAATTGCAACAAATCCCACCTCAATTCTTTTCGCATTCTTCTTAACCGAATCAATAAATGCTGAATTACTGCGAAGAGCCTTTTCAATACTATCTTTCATAAAAGCATTTCGAGCTTTTCTAAATGATTCATTATCTTGTATTGCTCTATTAATAGCATCCTGCAGTATTTCTGGGTGGTCTTTCCAATTCCACGTGGAATCGAAGACTTTTTGATAATCAGCAAGATGCTCATTTATTGCATTAACAGCATATTTTTGCATGCGTGTATCCAGTGTTGTATAAATTCGCAGACCGTCCCGATAAATATCATAACCCTTTAAGCTAGCTTTTCTTAAGAGCTTCTGACGAATCCATTCAACAAAATGTGGTGCAATACCACCTCTCAAATCTGAATCTACGAATTTAACTTCAGCAGAATCGCTCTTTATTTGTTTGGCGTATAATTCTGTAATAAATCCTTCTCTTAACATTTGATTTATAACGTAATTTCGGCGTTCAAAAGCTCTATCTGGATGCAAAATAGGATCATAGTAGCTTGGACCTTTTAACATACCAATTAAAAGTGTGTACTCAGAAGGCAAAAGTTCAGATGCTGATTTGCCAAAAAAGGTTCGTGCGGCAGACTCAATTCCATACGCATTTCTGCCAAAGTATGCAACATTTAGATATAACTCCAGAATCTCTTTCTTTGTGAAATTTCTTTCTATTTGAACTGAAGTTATAAACTCACGTATCTTTCTGGTAATCTTATCAAATATTGATTCCTTCCTATATCCTAATTTATAAAGATTACGTGCCAATTGCTGGGTAATAGTACTTGCACCTGCCTGTCTAAACATTACTACATTGATCACCATTTGCCGTATTAACCTTGACAGATTCACACCCCAATGTTGATAGAAATCTTTATCTTCCGTTGCAATCAAAGCATTAATTAACCCTGGGGGTAAATCATCCAATGACACACGAGTCCTGTTTTTATACGCAAATTGATCTAAGAGTTCACCATCATAGGAATAGATCTTTGTTGCCAATTCAGGCTTGGGATTCTCGAGCTGTTCCAGGGTTGGTAAGCCGTGGATAATATAGAAAAAGTACCATGTTGAGAATGCTATAAAAACAAATATAACTGAATATATCAGTATATGCTTCGGATCCAAAAGATTCTTATGCCTGGCATGAGAGTGCCGATACTCAGGATCCTTAAAGTACCTCTCCATCTCTTCAGAACTAAACTTTTTATCATCCATTGCGTTATGCCCTTTAGTAAAAATCTAATGCCATTCTTTAAGCTCTATACTCTTGCCATCAAACACAGCGTATGTCTTTCTATTTATCCAATCACCAAGATTTACATAAACTCCATGTTCAATTTCTTTAATCATTGGAATATGATTATGTCCCATTATAACAAAATCGCACCCTTGCCTTATTTTCTCTTTTGCAAAATTTATTAATTCTTCAACCTGCTGTATGTTGCCGTCTCTATAATATCGACTTTTTCTCGAAGAATATTTCGCTATGAATGTAGCAATATCAGGATGAAGAAGATAGAATAAAAAAATATTTATCTTGTTACGTAAAATTTTCTTAAGAATTTTATACCCAATATCTCCTTTAGTAATTCCATCTCCGTGATGAATAAAAAATCGCTTTCCAAGTAATTCTAAAGAAACAGGATTTTTGTAGACTTGCAAGCCGAGCTCTCGTTGTAAGTAATCTCTAGTCCAGTAGTCATGATTTCCGCACACCAAACTCACTTTCACACCCATTTCCGTAAGTTCCGACAGTTTTGCTAGTAATCGTAAGAATCCTTTTAATATAACAGTTTTATATTCAAACCAATAATCAAATAGATCGCCAACAATAAAGATCTGGCACGCATCCTTCTTTACATGGTCCAGAAAACCGATAAGCTCACGTTCCCTCAAAAGTTCAGCATCATAAAGACCCATACCAAGATGAACGTCAGAGAAAAAATACACTTTATTTCTTTTTACAATTCCTGTTTTCTTCATAATGGTTTTAGAATTAGATACCGAAAAATTAAGGTAAAATCAAGAAACAACTTTTACGGACACCTTGCTTCTCGTAACCTATTTAATTATTATTTATTTCATAAGATTATGAAGACAATGCAAACATCATCAAGAAAGCACGATCATATAACTATAGTGCTAAAGCAAAATGTGTCTTTTAGAAATAAGAAAACTGGATTCGAAAATCTGGAATTTCGTCACAATGCTCTCCCAGAATTAAATTTTGATGAAATAGATACATCAACAACATTTCTCGGTAAAAAGATATCTATTCCGCTTATAATATCCAGTATGACAGGAGGATACTCAAAAGCTGAAAGAATAAATGCCTTACTTGCCGAGATATGTGCAGACAAAGGAATTGCTCTGGGGGTTGGTAGTCAAAAGCAAGCTTTAGAAAATAACAAATACCATCCTTCTTTTTCAGTAATCAGAAAGCTAGCACCAGGAGTCGCTGTATTTGGTAACATTGGAGCAGCTGATATAGTAAATAAAGACATTTCTAACATATTAAGATTGATAGATTTAATAAAGGCTGATGGATTTGCAATACATCTTAACCCCCTTCAAGAGCTATTGCAACCCGAAGGTAATGTAAATTTTCGGGGCGTTCTAACAGCCATAGAAAAAATTGTTCAGAAAAGTCCTGTTCCTATAATAATAAAAGAAGTTGGAGCAGGTATTTCTGGTTCGGTCGCAAAGCAATTGCTGAATACCGGAGTTAGAATTATTGACGTTGCAGGAGCAGGTGGTACAAGCTGGGCTGGCGTAGAAATTTTAAGAAGAAACATTTTAAAGAAGAAAAACAAATCGAAAAATTTCTTATCTTTCAATTGTGAAAAAAATTATCTAGATAACTTTTGGGACTGGGGCATCTCAACAGTAGATGCATTAAAAGAGGTTTGTCCATTAAAGAAAACCGTATCGGATCTTAAAATAATAGCTTCAGGTGGAATATCCAATGGAATAGAAATTGCTAAATCTATAGCTTTAGGTGCCGACTATGCAGCTTCGGCACGAGCTATATTAAGAACTCTTTTGGCTGATAACAAATCGTATAATAAGTCGGTTAAACAGACAATCGAATTAATAAACGTATGGGAAAAGCAATTAAGAATGGTAATGTTTCTGACTGGTTCAAGGACTTTGCAAGATTTGCAGAACCAGAAGCTCTTAGTAAAAAATCCATGTGACTAGACTGCAATAAAATGAAAGACACAGGTGTACAAATGAAACATGAGCACAGATACTTAAGGTATAAAAGAATAATTGAAAAATATCTTCAAGAATTCATTGTAGACAAGTTACCGCATTCCCTATATACCCCGGCAAAGTATGTCCTCAGCTCAGGCGGCAAAAGATTAAGGCCCATAATTACCTTGCTTGCTTGTGAGGCAACAGGCGGCAAAACGGACGACGCAATTCATGCAAGTGCAGGCATCGAAATCCTGCATAATTTTACATTAGTACATGACGATATAATGGATTGCGCAAAAACAAGACGTGGACGATTAACAGTTCACCAAAAATGGGATGAGAACGTTGCTATCCTGGCAGGCGATGCATTGCTTGGCCTCGCATATAAAGCATTATTAAGAACAAAATCTCAACATATCCAAAATATTTGCAGAATATTTACTGAAGGTATTATTACCGTATGCGAAGGCCAGGCATTGGACAAAGAATTTGAGACCAGACAAAGAGTTCACATAAACGATTATCTTTTTATGGTAGAAAAGAAAACAGGCAAGCTCGTTTCGATTGCCGCCGAAATAGGTGCCTTGATAGGTAACGGTACAACGAATGAAGTTATCGCACTGGGAAAATTTGGAATGAATTTGGGACGTGCTTTCCAGATACAGGACGATTTACTTGATATTATGGGTAACGAGCAGAAATTCGGCAAATCAATAGGCAACGATCTAATGCAAGGTAAAAAGACTTTTATTCTTCTTGAAGCATTACGTCATGCAATGGGGAAACAAAAACAATTACTAACAAAGGCTTTCAAAAAAGGTGCCATAAAGAAATCTGATATAAACGCTTTTAGAAAAATATTTGAAGATACCGGTGCCATTGAAATAACAAAAAAGAAAATTGAAAATGACATTATGGAAGCAAAGAATCAACTTTCTATCTTAAAAGCATCACCGGCACGAGAAACTCTATTGTGGCTGGCAGACAAGCTGTTGAACCGAACATATTAATCATCAAAAGTAATGATTGAACGCGAAGTCACTATCCGAAACAAGGCAGGATTGCATACACGACCAGCAGCAGCTATAGTAAAGTTAGCCGCAAATTTTAAGTCGGAATTTTTTATTGAAAAAGACGGATTTCAGATAAATGGGAAAAGCATTATTGGTGTAATGACATTAGCAGCTGAACAGGGTTCAAAATTATTACTAAAATTCGATGGACCAGATGAAGAAGAAGCCTGCAAAGCTATGATTGAATTATTCGAGAGTGGGTTCGGAGAACCTATGTGATCCTTACAATAGAAACTTATGAGTGAACAAAACCATGGTAGCAAAAGAGCGAGAAACAGGTGAGGTCAGGTTTAAAGGCATTTCCGCTTCGCAGGGAATAGCAATTGGTAAAGTGTTTATATTCAGAAAGCACGAACCAACCGTTCCTATGAGAACAATAACTCTAGCAGAGGTTGATACCGAAATCGAACGTCTCAAAAATGCAATAGAACGTTCCAAAAAAGAATTAAAAAAGATATTTGATTTTGCCCAGGAAAAATTAAACAGAGAACAGACAAAAATATTCGAAGCACAATTGCTTCTACTCGAAGACGCAGTTTTATACGATGTTATTTATAAACGGATAAAAATAGAAAGAAAGAATGCTGAATTTTTATTAAAAGATGAAATAGAAAAATACTCCCAGATAATGTTAGCTTCAAAAGACTCATACGTTCGTGAGCGAGCAGAAGATCTAATAGATGTCCAGAACCGCATATTACGTAATTTGGAAGAACAGAAGCTCATATCAAAAATAGAGGGTCAAAAAATAATAGTATCTCGCTTCTTGACAGCCGCTGATGTATTACTATTCAGCCGTAATACAGTACTTGGTTACGTTTCAGAAATCGGTGGCTCAACTTCCCACATGGCATTACTCGCCAGAGCTCTTAAAATCCCCACTGTTGTTGGCATACATCAAATTACAACAACTGCGAAGGATGACGACACAATAATAGTGGATGGATATAACGGGATTGTCATTTTAAATCCTGATGAAAAAACTATTGAAGATTACGAGCTAAAACGAAATCAATATTTAGAATTTGAAGAAAAGCTAGCATCCCTAAAAGATCTACCTGCTGAAACAATAGATGGTAGACGAATACAACTTGCAGCAAATATTGAATTGGAAGAAGAACTTGATTTTATTAAAACGCAAGGAGCCGATGGAATAGGCTTATACCGCACAGAAAGCTTGCTCATAGGAAAAGAAGTGTTTCCATCAGAAGATGAACAATATGAGGTTTACCGCCATATAGCAGAAGCAATCTATCCCAAAAAGGTAATAATACGCACTTTCGACGTTGGCGGAGATAAATTCATGATGCAATCCATAAAAGAAACCAATCCCTTTTTGGGATGGCGGGGAATAAGAGTAATGCTGGACAAACCGCAAATCTTTATTGAACAACTACGAGCTATTTTACGTGCCAGCACTCTTAAGAACGTGGCTATCATGTTTCCTATGGTAACAAATCTGAAAGAGGTCAAAGAAGGGAAAAAACTACTGTGTAAGGCAAAAGAAGAACTAAAATCAAAAGGTCTTCCATTTGATCAATCAATTGAACTCGGTGTAATGATAGAGGTTCCTTCTGCCGCTATTATAGCAGATCATATTGCAAAAGAAGTGAATTTTCTCAGCATAGGAACAAATGATTTAATACAATATCTACTGGCAGTAGATCGTGGAAATAATGTAGTTTCTAACTTATTTGAAGAATTCCATCCAGCAGTAATTAGATTTTTGAGACGTATTGTTGAACGTGGGAAGCAAAAAAAGACCTGGGTCGGTATATGCGGACAAATGGCAGGAAATCCACTCGCAACTATTTTATTAGTGGGCCTTGGCTTAGACGAATTGAGTGTTGTACCAGCTGTACTACCAGAAATCAAAAGAATTATTCGTTCTATCCGTTATACGGAAGCAGTCAACGTTGCAGAACGGGTAATATCGATGCAATCGGAAGAAGAGATTAAGTCATACCTCAAACAATTAATGAATCAAAAATTTCCAGATATACCAATAAACTAAAATGAAAGGATAAATTTAGTGAGGTTAGAAGAAATTAAAAAGTTAGACCCAAAAGGAATGATGAATTGGATAAAAGACTTTCCTTATCAAGTGGAAAATGCAGTAAAAATAGGGATAAGTTCAAGTATCAAGTGTAATAGCAAAAACGTACAGAATATAATTTTAACTGGTCTGGGTGGTTCGGCTATTGCGGGAGATCTTTTGCGATGCTACTTGAGTAAGGAACTCAAAATTCCTTTTATAGTAAACAGGCATTATCAGTTACCTGAATTTGTAAGCAAAAATTCACTCGTAATTGTATCTAGTTATTCAGGCAATACAGAAGAAACTATATCTGCATATAAAGATGCAATAAAGAAAAAGGCAAGAATTTTATGTATCAGTACAGGTGGCAAAATTGAAAAAATGGCACAAAAACAGGAGCATTCCTGTATAAAAATACCACCTGGGCTTTCACCCCGTGCCGCTTTAGGCTATTCATTTTTCCCATTACTTGTGGTGTTAAGCAGAATTGGGTTAATCAAAAAGAAAGAAAATGAAATAAAAGAAACAATTAAGCTCCTGAAAGAGAAATCTTCTATTCTCAGTAATATAGAATCTCCAGAAAATTTGTCCCTGAAACTTGCAGAAAAACTAATAGGTAAAATACCAGTTATTTATTCCTCTCTTGACCTTGAAGCAGTAAATTTGCGCTGGAGGGGCCAGTTTGCTGAAAACGCAAAACAGCTCGCTTTTGGACATGTTTTACCAGAAATGAATCATAATGAGCTAGTAGGCTGGAAAGTATTGACAGATTTGATGAAACAAATGCACGTCATCTTTTTGCTCGATAAAGAAGATCATAAGAGAATACAAATCCGTGAGTCTATAACGAAAGAAATTCTTGCAAATTATGCAGATGGAATAACTGAAGTGCATAGCACAGGCAAATCTCCTTTAGCAAGGATATTCTCACTGGTTTATTACGGAGACTGGACTTCTTTTTATCTGGCAATCTTGAACCATGAAGATCCCGAACCAGTTAAAGTAATCGATTATCTAAAGGCAAAATTAGCCAGGATTTAAGCAAAAATCAGACATAAAAGCCATTACAAATTTTTGAGCATATTGATATTCTTGCATTTAAGCATTTAAGCAAATATATTAGCATCGGTATAGGATTTTTAAAAATAAGATACATGAGAAAGTGCAAATGCTCAAAGAAGATTTAACTTTTCTAAGAAATGTACCAATCTTTTCTGAGCTTGATGAAAAAAGCTTGTTAAAGATTGCAAAGCTTGGAACACGGCAAAAATATAAGAAAGGAAACATAGTTGTTCTTGAGCAAGAAAGTGGTGCTGCTTTGTTTATCATTATATCGGGCAAAGTTAAAGTTGTAAGAATGGATGAAGCAGGTCGTGAGGTTATCCTTTCAATTTTTGGGCCTGGTGAATTTTTTGGTGAGATGGCATTATTAGATGGGTTAGCACGATCAGCAAGCGTTATTGCAACAACAAGGTCTGAACTTTTCATGATTCACAGACGCGATTTCCTTGGGCTGCTTCATGAACATCCTACAATAACAATAGCACTACTGGCAGAACTGGCAATGCGCCTCAGAAAAGCCGATATGCAAATTAAAAGTTTATCATTAAAAGATGCAACTGGTAGAATTGCAAACGTATTGTTGATGTTAGCAGACGATTTAGGAATTTTCCGAAAAGGTAAGGTTGAGATTGATGAATTACCCCTTCAACAAGATATAGCCAATATGGCAGGAACATCGCGTGAAACTGTGTCCAGAGTATTACATATGTTTATTGAAAATGATGAAATTGAAATGAAGGGTAGCAAACTCATTATCAATAATTATGATACATTTCGTAAAAAATACTTATAATAAGGCGAGAGAATGGTAAATGAATAGATATATTTATGACAAAACAATCAGAAGCATTAAATGGAGGGAAAAATAATTCCGTTGATGGATTAGTCGATCTGCATCTTCACACAAATTACTCTGATGGTGCACGTTCACCTGAGGAAATGGTCAAACTGGCTCACAAAGCTGGCCTATCTGTTATTTCTATAACTGATCATGATCATGTGGGAGCTATAGACATAGCAATAGAGGTAGGAAAGAGTTTGGGAATCGAGGTAATTAGTGGGGTGGAATTGAGCGTCGAACTTAACGGAAAAGATGTACATCTATTGGCATACTTTATTGATCACCATAATAAAAAGTTACTTGACTACCTGGCATTTTTCAGGGAAGAAAGATTTAAACGTGCAGAGAAGATTGTTCGCAAACTAAATGAGATCGACGTTCCATTGAAATTGGATTCGGTTCTGGAACAAGCAGGCATCGGCGCAATTGGAAGACCACACATAGCAAACGCACTGCTTGAAGAGGGACTTACTGAAAACTACCAGGAAGCATTTTTGAAATACATTGGAATTGGCGGTCCAGCTTATGAAAAAAAATATCAATTATCTCCTCAAGAAGCTGCAAGTTTAGTTACTCAGGCTGGCGGACTCATTTTTCTTGCGCATCCGGGAAAATATACCACTGAGATAGAACTGGCTGATTTAATAAAATCAGGACTTGACGGAATAGAAGTTGTACATCCATCTCACACTGAATCCGATAGAGATTTCTATCGAAGCATTGCACACCAGTATTTTCTGCTAGAAAGTGGTGGTTCAGATTACCACGGTGGCAAAAAAAACGATGAATATGCCTTAGGAAACTATACGGTTCCTCTTGAAGTCGTTAAGGAAATGCGTACCCGTTTATTTACTTAAAGTTTGATATGAATCCTAAAAATTCGCAGCAGAAAATCTATAAAGGTTTGCCAACTAAATACAAATATGCTATTATAGTAAGCAAATTTAACTACCATATTACTAAAAAGCTACTGGATGGTGCAAAATTGTGCTTAATAAATCACCATGTACCAAAGAAAAACTGGAAAATATTTTTCTGCCCTGGTGCGTTTGAAATACCTCAAGTAGCCAATATGTTAGCAAAGGAAAATAAATGGGATGCTATAGTATGTCTTGGTGCCGTAATTCGCGGTGAAACTCCACACTTTGAATACATATCTTCCGAAACAGCCAGAGGTATTCAAATTGCAGCATTATTAAACTCTACTCCAATTGTCTTTGGAGTACTAACCACAGACGATGAAAAACAAGCAATGGAACGTGCTGGCGGTAAACACGGTAACAAAGGATGGGATGCTGTAATAACGGCATTTGAAATGGCTGAACTTTTCAATAAACTGAAGAAAAAACATAGTCGATGAGAAAAATATACATATCACGCGTAATGTGTATAATTTTTGTAAGCTGCCATATAATGTTTGGCCAACAAAGGGTCGGTGAGTGGAAAGTCTTTACCGATATGAAAACCATTCGTAATATGATAATTGTGAATAACAAAATATGGACAGCAACTGGAGGAGGCGTGTTTACCTATGATACACTGACAAACAAATTTGAAAAATTCAACAGCACAAATGGATTAAGTGCAAATGATGCTTATTCAATAATAGCTGAACCTGCAAAGCGGATATGGGTGGGACAATCAAACGGTTACGTCGATGTATACGAGATTGAGGAAAGAAAATGGAAAAACATTAATAGCAACCGACCTAATTCATATACACAATCAATAATAAAAGATCTATACCTTTTTGGTGATACATTGTATATCGCCGCCGAGTTCGGAGTTTTTCCTTTCAAAATAAACAAATGGGAATTTGGCGATACATATGCCTCTTTCCCTCAATTACAGTCTTTCTCTGTTAGTTGTCTAGCCGTAACAAATGATTTTATATTCATTGGAACGAATAAAGGTCTCACATTTGCCCCTAGAAAAGCTCCTAATCTTTCCTCACCCGATCCGTGGATCACGTTGACAACAATACCAGGCCTTTCGACTTCGAACGTCACGGACATAGAAATTTTTAATGACACTGCAATTATTGCTACCAGTAATGGCGCAGCGTATTACGACGGCAACACACTTAGAACCCTAAACCTCTCAATTGGAAAATCAATACAGAAATTATACACTAATGAAAACAAACTGTATTTATTAATTAAAACAAGTAACGGTTTTAGAATTGAAACATATTCAACAGTACAAGGTGAACCAGAAATATTCCTATCTAATGAATCTATATCGGCTAATACTATGATTGTATCATCATCAATATGGATTGGAACTTCTGATCAAGGATTGCTTAAAATCGGAGGGACAGATTCTGCTTTCTACTATCCAAATGGTCCAAACTCTAACCTTTTCTGCAATATCGCAGTCGATGAAAAAGGTATACTCTGGGCTGCATCAGGGAGCACTTCCGCATACGGCTTTTACCGATTTAACCCATCCTTGCCAGAAGACGAGCAGTGGAAAACCTTCCCCGGTAATTGCTACTACAGAATATCCCTCGGAAAAGGAACTGTGTGGGTTAGTTCATGGGGAAATGGAATAGTAAAAGTTGCCAACGACACAATTCAAAAGGTACTGAATTACTATACTAAACCCAGCTTGCCCGGGGCAAGAAACGACATCTCTTCATATGTAGTTGCTGGTAACGCTGCAGAAGATAGAGCAGGCAAAACATGGATTGTAAACCGCGTGGAAGATAGAGGCAGAAGTCTGCTAAGATTAGATACCGATACCTCAGCAACTTTTTTTGATAATCAATATAACATAAATGCTGGTTTCTTTCATACAATGGTAATCGATAAATATAATACAAAATGGATTGCCGGTGATTTGCCATGGGAAATTAGAAGTAAGGGACTTTATCTTTTCAACGAGTCTCCTATCTTACAGGAGATAGAATTAAGAGGAAATTCAACAACAGGCTTCTGGGGGTTCCTTTCTACCTCAAATGGCTTAAAGAGCGATGCAGTTATTTGCCTTGCAATTGATCTCGAAGGAGCTTTGTGGATTGGCACAAACAAGGGAATATCAATTATAAACGACCCTTTGTATCCACGACAGCTAACTCCATGTTATGCAATTGAGCCATATGATTTGTTCGTACAATCAATAGCCGTAGACGGAAATAATAACAAATGGCTTGGTACAAAAGAAGGAGTGTTTGTATTAAATTCCGACGGAACACAACTGCTCAAGCATTACAACGTCTACTCAACAGGCGGAATGCTTCTGGATAACGATGTCATATCCATCGCAATTGATCAAACAAGAGGTATTGCTTATTTTGCAACAAATAAAGGATTATCAAGTCTGGGAATTGAGTCTATACAGCCACAGGAGAAGTACACAACTCTGGAAATTAGTCCAAATCCTTACCTTATTCCAAACGACCAACCGCTTACTATTAGGAACCTGGTTGCCAATAGCGGTATAAAAATATTATCCATAAATAATCGTGTTATTAGACAATTTAATGCCCAGGGCGCAGGTAGAGCCTTCTGGGATGGTAAAGATTATAATGGACAACTTGTATCATCAGGAATATACTTTATTGTTGCATTTTCTGAAAATGGAGAACAAACTGTTGTAGGAAAAGTAGCTATTGTACGTCGCTAAACATCGACTTGAATTCCTCAGATCTCTGAAAAAATAATCGGCTTTTTAACAACGCAAAAACCTGTCATCTCAAAGTTTACTTATCTATATGTACGACGTAATAATCATAGGCGGGGGGTTAGCAGGGTTAAGTTCTGCAGTGGAATTAACTGCAGTGGGCACAAAAATCCTGCTTCTTGAAAATCGCAATTTCTTCGGTGGCCGCACATACTCATTTACTGAAAAGAAAACAGGATACCCCATAGACAACGGACAACATTTAATGATGGGATGCTACGAGAATACACTCAAGTTCCTGCAAACCATTGGCTCTGCCCACCTTACGTACCTTCAACCTAATTTGCATATCAATTATCTGATGACTGCAAACGAAAAGACATGCTTGAACCTACCAAATCTTCCTCCTCCCTTTCATTTAATTGGAGGTATATTAAATTTTCAGGCAATATCATTTGCCGAGCGCCTCAAATTATTTAAAGTAGCTCCAGCTATTTTACACACATCCAAAAAGAAGGAAAAGAAATTAGACGCTAAAACAGTAGACAAATGGCTCAATGAGTTAGGGCAATCAGATATTATTAGAAAGTACTTCTGGAATGTTATTACACTCGGCGCATTAAACAACCAACCCCACGATTCGTCTGCTCTTATGATATTCAGAGTTCTACGTAAGGTATTTCTGGGGAACAAGAAAAATTCATGTCTTCTAATACCAAAAACCGATTTAAGCAATCTTTTCGTAATACCTGCTTTGAAATTTATAACTGACAATGGTGGCGCTTATTACACCAATGAAAATGTTCAGGAAATAATACTTACTAAAGATTATGTAACAAAGGTCAAAACAAAAACGGGTAAGGAATTTTCTGCAAAGGCGTTCATTTGTGCTGTTCCATGGCACGAAGCGGAAAAACTACTTCCATTTATTAATATCAAAGGTAAGTTTACATCATCACCCATAATCTCAGTTAATTTATGGTTCGATAGATTAATAACTAATCTTGATTTTTGCGTATTGCCAAATTCAAAATTTCACTGGATGTTTAATAAAACTAGATTGTGTGTAATTCCGTCGGACTATGCAGTTAGTCCCGGCACTCAGTGTCTCTCTTTGATAATGAGCAGTGCTCAAAGTTATGTCAATCTCAGCAATAAAGATTTGGTTGAAATCGCTATTGGCGACTTAGAAGAATTATTTCCCGAAATGCGTTCAGCCAGATTAGTTAATTCACTGGTTATAAAAGAAAGAAAAGCAACTTTCCTACCTTATCCTGGACTCGAAGTATTCAGACCCGCAACAGAGACACAGTTAAAGAATCTATTTCTTGCAGGCGATTGGACAGCAACAGGCTATCCTGCGACAATTGAAGGGGCTATCCTAAGCGGTAAGAAGGCAGCAGAAAAAGCTAAGGAATTTTTGAGTACGGCTTGCTCAACAATTCTTGTTTGTAAATAAAACTCAGAGGAATATGGAAAATATTAAATTATACAAAAATCCACAAAGCTGAACGCTTCACTAACCGACAAGATACAAATTGGTTACAGTGCTTACATCATCCCTTGTGGATCTACATCTATCACCATTTTGATGTTCTTATTTTTGCCCAACGCTGACGATTCGTACTTGGTTTTTGCCTCTCTAACTACGGAACGAACAGATGCACCAGAAGGATCCACGTCTTTAAGTGCCTTAATTACTATATGTTTTCTGAATTTATTCTTTAATTTCGGAATTGCTGCATCAGCTGGACCAAGTACTTTGAAAGATTTGCCAGTCCTACATTCATCAAGAAACCCAGCAAATTTTTTAGCATGATGCTCCACTTCACTTTCCCTGTCACCAGAAAACTCCACAAGTATTATACGCGAAAATGGTGGATAATCTAATTCTTTTCTATACTTCAATTCTTCAGAATAGAAACCACGAAAATCGTGTGTTCCAGCATACTTAATGCTATAGTGCTCTGGCTGTGTTGTTTGAATTACTACCTCACCTGCCAAATGACTTCTACCAGCTCTACCAGCTACCTGAGTTAGCAGCTGAAAAGTTGACTCCGATGCTCTAAAATCCGGCAACAACAATTGTGTGTCAGCGGAAACCACGCCAACTAATGTCACACGTGGAAAATCCAATCCTTTTGCAACCATTTGAGTGCCGAGTAATATATCAGCATCACCCTTTTCAAATTGATTCAAAATATTAACATGAGCACCTTTGCGTGTTGTAGTATCCTTATCCATTCTCAAAACAACTGCATTAGGAAAAAGTTCCTGAAGTTCTTCCTGCACCTGTTGGGTACCAAAAGAATGCATTCGTATCTCTATACTTCCACACTTTGGACAAACCGATGGTGGGGCTTTCACAAATCCACAGTAATGACATCTCAAATGCTTTTTCGTGATATGATAAGTTAAAGAGACCTCGCAATTATCACACTTTTCGACATATCCGCAGTCATAGCACTCCATTATATGCGAGTACCCACGCCTGTTCTGCAATAGAATAACTCCTTCTTTCTTTTCAAGTCTGGAAGCAATATAAGATTGCAATAGTCTGGATATCGAATACACTTTAAAATGTTTCGGATATGGTTTATCGCTTTTCTTTAATTCTTCCTTTAGTTCATTTAAAATCTCCCGTCTTTCATTAACCATGTCAATGATTTTTATTGCCGGCAATTGTGCCCTGTCTACTCTTTCAGGAAGCTCAAGTAAGGTATACTTACCCTGCAATGCATTTGCATAACTTTCAAGCGATGGAGTAGCAGAACCAAGAACAACAACAGCATTCGTATGCATCGCCCTCATTAATGCAACATCGCGAGCATTATAGCGAGGTGACATATCAAATTGCTTGTAAGAACTTTCATGTTCCTCGTCCACAACAACCAAACCTATATTTTTTAATGGAGCAAATATTGCGGACCTCGGTCCTATAACAATTTTCGCTTTACCTTCGTAAGCCATTCTCCAGGCATCATATCGTTCTCCGGCAGACATCTGACTGTGCATTACGGTAACATCTGCTCCAAAATGTGCTCTGAATCTTGCAACTGTTTGAGGCGTAAGTGAGATTTCGGGCACCAGGACTATCGCAGTTTTTCCCGCAGAAAGAACCTTCCGAATAGCTTCTATATAAACCTGAGTCTTACCACTTCCCGTAACACCATGCAATAAGAAAACACGGAATTTTCCACTCCAGAGAGCTTTTTCTATTTCACTCAATGCATACTGCTGATTACTATTCAATGTTATATCAGGAATTTCATAATGCATTTCTTTTTCCAGCTGACGGTATACTTCTTCTTCCACAACTTCCACTAAGTTCTTCCTGACCATGGTTTTAATAGTTGAAAGTGTAATTTTGTTTTCTTTCAGAAAAGAACGCATTTCAATTTTTCTGGTCTCTTCTCCTAATTTGTCATTCAACAATTTTAACATCTCAAACTGCCTTTTTGATATGCCTTCTGGAATTTCGGTGTTTTTCAAAACCAATTCTTTCGCATATTCAGAAAGGCTTATGAATTTTTCTGTCTTTGGCTTTATTGTGCCTTTTATTCTTTCTTCTATTGCAACAATTCCCTTTCTCTTCAACTCATTCAGCACTGCATAAATACTCTTAACACCACTTCTTTTTTGCAACTGTGAAACGCTTATGTCTCTTCTGTCTTTAAGAGCTGCGAGCACTGAAAATTGAGAAGGTGATGTTTTTTGTAAGTCTTTAAGCAACTCTTCAATATTACTCGCTATAACTTTAACAATTCTGTTGCTCTTTATTTTCAAACCATGGGGCATAGCAATTTTAAGAACTTCTCCCCACGGAGACAGATAATATTCTGAAATCCACTTCGTTAGCAAAATAATTTCTGAAGAAAATATTGGTTTGTCGTCCAGTATATCTATAACATATTTTAACCCTTTAACCTGTGTAGTTTCCGGCGCTCCCACTATTACACCCGTGAGTATTTTCCTACCAAAAGGGACAAGCACTCGCTTACCAATCATAACGGAATGCTTTAACTCCTCCCTAACAAGGTATGTGAATTCCTGTTCAACCGGCAGTAATAATACTACATTAACAAACATGATCAAAAATTAATTTAATTGAAACAAAGTTTATATATATTTATCAAGATATGAAATGAATCTATCAGTTGCGCCAATATTGTCTTTTATTATTTTTAGTGCTCGATTGCCAGCCTCCGACCTCATTCTTTCATTATCGAGCAACGATCTAAGTATTTTATAGCATTCAAGTTGATTATTAACAACAAAACCGCAGCCAGATTTAACAAATTCCACTGCCTCATTCGAATTTAAGTGCTTTGGTCCATACAAAACTGGAATTCCATAAACCGCTGGCTCCAGCACATTATGAACGCCTTGCCGGAAACCGCCTCCAATATATGCTACATCTGCATACTGATAAAGGAACATTAATATGCCTACACTATCAACGATTACTATCTTCTCACCTTTATAGTTATTCAGCCCCGAAAAGCGTATGTAGCGAAACTTACCATTAAATTGCATTTCGATGTTTTCAATTGTCTCAAGCGTCGGCTCGTGAGGTACAATAATAGTTAAAAGATTGGGTTCATATCTCAGTAATTTGGCAATAGCTGGTATCAAAATTTCTTCATCTTCGCGCCAGGTACTGCCAGTTACGAGTACCTTTTTGCCTTTCAACACTCTTTCAGGTATAAGTTTCTTCCTTTTTGCCTCCTGACTTCTGATCCAAACCTGGTCGTATCTTGTGTCGCCAATACTTTTAATGTTAACCCTTTTGAGTACAAAACTCTGGAATATTTCTTCATCTTTACTAGAAACTGTCAAAATCGAATCAAAATTATTAAATATATAGCTATGAAAGTTCTTAACCAAAGGTAAGAATCTGCCGGATGTATTACGTATAGTTGCATTTGCTATTAAAGCTGGTATACTCTTCTCTCTAAGCGCCCATAGATGATTTGGCCATACATCATATCTTACGAACACAGCAACAGAGGGCGAAATTTTCTCCACAAATAATCGAGCGTTTTTTCTTGAATCGAAAGGAATATATGTAATTACGTCTGCAAGTTTATAATTCTTAGAATGTTCATATCCTGAAGGCGAGAAGAAAGTGACAATTATGTTAACATTTTTATATTTTTTCTTTATAGAAGCTATTATAGGCTTAGCTTGTTCAAACTCACCCATCGAAGAAGAATGAAACCATATTCTTTTTGCAGAATTAAGTTTTCCAATATCATGCTCTAATCTCTCAAATAAATTAGCTCTGCCCTCAATACCCATTTTTACTTTGCTATTAAAAGCGGAGGCTATCTTAAATCCAACCCACATTAACGGAATAATAATAATGTTATATATATAATACCAGATTCTTTCCATTACACTTTCTTGCTGTAGATACATCGATTCTAGCACTAACCTTTGATTATGGTATGGAAACTTTGGTGGAAATTCAAGATACGCAGGCTTAGATGAAATAAGTTGTGGTGGAATTTACTTGCCAGATTTTTTCTTAAGTTCTTCCAGTTCAGCAATTCTTTTTTCGAATCTTTCTTTCTCTGTAGGTTTTGTTTTAATCAAAGTTTTATAAGCTTTAATTGCGTCATCGTACCAACCTTGTTTCGCATAGATTTCCGCTAGAGTTGGAGTAACAAATGCGACGGGTGGTCCTTCATCTTCTTCAGAAGCTGGTTTGGTTTCTTTCTCGGTAATATCAACAATTGGCGGCAAATCGGGTGTAAGATCAATATTCGGAGTTATTCTTGTTGCTGTTTGTAATTTATTTGCCAGCTCTTCAATCTTATCTGGTTCATTTGATATTGGCGGTGGAACAAAAGGCTCTGACTTAGGTAGCTCTATATTCGATTCAGCTATCGGTTCCTCAGCAGGCAAAGGAACTTCAAGAGAAATAATTGGTTCAGACTCTATTGTAGGTTGTGGAAAATCGAGAGTGACGCTTGGAACTTCAACGTTTTCGGTCTTTTCCGTTAATGGTTCAGATTTTGGTAATTCAAATTGCAGATAACTTGGGATAATGTTATTCAGATAATCTTCGAGGGATAATGTATTTTCTCCTGACAGTTCTATTCTTTTAGTTTCAACAAATCTGCCAAATTCTTCTTCATTTATTTCTAACAATGGTTTTGGAATCGTTATGCCTGTTTCAAAAGTAGGTGGTACCAAATCGAAGTATGCCTGTTCTTCTTGAGCAGGGGTTAAACTTTCTTGAGTTTCAGCAGGTAAAATAGGTTCAAGTCCGGTTGGAGTTTCTCCCTTTGGCGTTCCTATGATTTCAGAAATTGTCGAAGAAATATCTTGCATTACCGGATATAAATCAGAAAGTGATGGCTCTGCTTCTTTTGTTACAGGTTCTTCAGGCAATGTGTTTAACGGCGGTCTCGGTGCTGGTTGTTGAGTTATTACATCAAAGAAATTTGTTACAGGAGGATTTTCTACAGCTGGAGGTTCAATTGGCTTGGGCGCAATTATAGTTTCTGTTTCCTTTTGCTCAACTGCTGTTGGAATTGTATATGTATGCTCTTTTGCCAATCTCGGAACTTCTTCAGTTGGTTGGGCTTGTGGTTTTACGGGCTCATGCGAAATTTTTCTTTCTTCAAAGGCAGTTTGATTTAACAATGCTGTAATTGTTTCATTTTTTGGGAAAAAACTCAACACAAATTCGAATTCACGCTTAGCTTCTGCACGCATATTTAAAGCAAGAAGCGCTTTTCCTTTAATTAGATGACCAGTTGTGTAGAAGGGATAATTAGCAAGACCCGCATCACATATCTTCAAGGCATCTTCGGCTCGATTGATTTCGAGGTAATAATTTGCAAGCTGTGCAAATAAAGGTGATTTTCCCTCCTGTCCAACTCTTTTTTCTAAAGCAGCAATCTTTTGTCTAATAGAGTCGATCATTTCATTGCTCTTGCAATTTCTTTGCCCTCAACGCGTGTTTAATTGAAAGCATCGAAATACTTGCAAAACCTGCAAAGTACAGTAGTTGAAATGGAACAGCTGCTATCTCTAAATAATAAATTGAGGAAATCACGCCAAACAAACAATACAATGCAAAAAGCAACTCACAAATAACGACAATATCGATTTTTTTTCTCACTGCAACATACTTATTCTTTATCCAGTTATCCTGTTTCTGTTGAACAGCAAATTTTGGAGTACGGACGAATTCACTTTTTTTCTTCAGAAGACCCTCTATAACAGCACGCGTATTATTTATGGCAAACCCCATACTTCCTGCCATAAAAAGTGGAAACAACAGAATACGTCTACGCCAATCTGGATATGCGGATTTTTGGGAAACCAAATAAAAGAGGAATGAGCCAATGAAAGCCAGTATGAATACAGACATCATTGCAAAATACAATTCATGTCCACCTTGATGTTTTATGTATATGAGCGGAACATTCAATAATCCAGCAAGGAATATAAAAGGAAACACGATATTATTTGTAAGATGAAAGGTGGAATATATCTTAATTCGCAAGGGCAATTTTGATTTCCATAATTCCGGCAGTATTTTTCGCGCAGTTTCAATTGCACCCTTAGTCCATCTAAATTGTTGAGATTTTAATGCATTTACTTCAACTGGTAGCTCAGCAGGTGAAGTTATATTAGATAGATACTTGAATTTCCAACCTCTAAGTTGGGCTCTGTAACTCAAATCTAAATCCTCTGTCAAAGTATCAGAATGCCAATTTCCTGCATCAATTATTGCTTCTTTTCTCCAGACACCTGCTGTACCGTTAAACTGAATGAACAGTCCTGCTTTATTACGAACATCTTGTTCCAGTATAAAATGACCATCGAGAGAAAATGCTTGTGCACGCGTCAGCATAGAGTACTCACCATTAATATGTTCCCATCTCGTTTGAACTACAGCAATCTTAGGGTCTGTATAGAAATAAGGAATTGTTCTTGTAAGAAAATCTTTACGAGGTACAAAATCTGCATCAAAAATTGCGATAAACTCACCTTTGGCTAATTCCAAGCCGTACTTCAGTGCACCTGCTTTATATCCAGCCCGATTTTCGCGTCTTATATGTTTTATATCAAACCCAAGAGCTTGATAATGCTCCACTGCTTTCCTGACTAGTTCTACGGTTTCATCAACCGAATCATCCAGCACCTGTATTTCGAGCTTGTCTTTTGGATAGTCCATAGCACACACTGCATCAATCAGTCTCTTTGCCACGTACAATTCATTGTAAAGTGGAAGTTGTACAGTTACCATCGGAATATTAACAAGCTGAGGATGCTGATCTTCTGAGTTTTTGTATTTATGATAATAATAAACCATAATAAAGCCATGCATACCAAAAATAAATAGTATGGATAAACATACTATATAGAGATATATCACAAAGTCAGCAAAAGCAGGACTTTCGATAATCTCCTGTCGAAGTAAAATAATTGCTAATCCCATATTTACCACTCCGCTACTGTTGCATTAATTATATCGTCAGTTAACTTTCTTACAGCTTCTTTTATTCCTTCTTCACGCTGATTTAAACCGCCACCAGCGGGATATACACCCCATTTAACAAAATTCTTTTCCCAAACTTTTTTACGCAGTTTCATATCATTAAATGTAACCTGGACCGATATAGAAATTTTTATTTCTTTTTCTCTTACATTTCCGCTAGCTTCTATAATCGATGCCTCTTCTCTTACACTTGTTATTTTACCTTCCAAAACAGCATCTGCTGTATTGCGATCTGCAAGTTCCAAAGTATTATCATTCCTGAATGCTTCAACTAACTGTTGAGTAAGATAATCTTTTAAAGTCGGATCTCCAAATCCACTTTGATCTTCAAAAATTGGTATTGCAATACTTTTCAAATGCGAAGGAACTGATCCACCCTTAAATGAATATACACAACCTGTTATAATTAACAAAATAATATAAATAAGAATTTTCCCAATATAAATGGCTTTCTTCCCTAAATTACTAATTATTTTAAGATTTTTTCTCATTTTGCCATCTGTAATCTAATGAAGATTGTATTCTTTTAACTTCCTATAGAGTGTTCTTTCGCTGATATTCAAATCCCGAGCTGTAAGTCTGCGATTTCCACCGTTTTTCTTTAATGTACTCATAATTAATTGCTTTTCCATTTCCTGCATAGTAATTGCACCATTACCATTTTTTGTTTCTGCACTAGCCATACCCTGATTAGCAAGATTTGGCAACCCATTTATTAAAAGATTCTTGATCTCGACAATATTTGATTTGAGTTCAATTAATGCTCTATATATGAGTTCACGCTCCGCTTGTTCTACAGTTTTATTCGATACGACTGGAAGATTCCTTTCCATACCCGTTGTATTAAGATCATGCAAATATTTTCCCAATTCAACAGCATCAATCTTTTTTCCTTTTTCTAATAAAACAATACTCTCTATTACATTTTTCAGCTGCCTCACATTTCCGGGCCAATGATAATTCATAAGTAATTCAGTTGCGTCGTCTGTGAATCCTTCAAACCTCACTTGATTCTTCTCTGTAATTTCCATTATAAAATGCTCAACGAGCAAAGGAATATCTTCTTTTCTATTCCTCAATGCAGGTAAATGTATGTTTACCGATCTCAAACGATAATAAAGATCTGCCCTGAACTTCTTTTGCTGAACTTCGTATTCCAGAATCTTATTTGTTGCTGCAATAATTCTCACATCCGTTTTCCTAACCGTTGATGAACCAACCCTTATAAACTCACCGTTCTCAAGCACACGTAAAAGCTTTACCTGCGTAGACAAAGGCATCTCGCCTATTTCGTCCAAAAAAATTGTTCCACCATTCGCTATTTCAAAATATCCCTTTCTGGTTTCAACTGCACTTGTAAATGCTCCTTTTTCATGTCCGAATAGTTCACTTTCTATAAGCCCTTCCGGTATAGCACCACAGTTAACCGATATCATCGTTTTATCTGCACGTTTGCTCTCACCATGTATGGCTTTTGCAACTATTTCTTTGCCCGTACCACTTTCACCAGTTATCAGCACCGTCAAATCTGTTGGAGCAACTTCCTGAATAATATCTACAATCTCCTGAATAGCTGGAGATTTACCAATGATATTATATTTCCTTTGAAATATTTCTCTATCCATTAACGTGAAACAACCATTGATGAGAGATTAAATTTCTTCTTAATTTCATTACTCAGTTTCCTGGCATCTTCGTAGTTATGAAACTCGCCAACCCAAACCTTATGAAGCTTTTTACCTTGACTTACAATAGTAAAAATATTTGCGGTCATACCTTCTTTTTCAAATTCAGACTTCAGTTTCTCAGCATTTTCAAATGTTGAAAATGCTCCAACTTGTACAGTATAAATATTGCTTAACTTTGCTAGACTTTCTGGAGCTTTGGTTACCTCTGGCTTCTCCTTCGGTAATTGCTTTTCTTCAGTTTCCATGGGCTGTTCATTCGCATAAGCTGAAAAAGGATATTCCTCTTTCAACTGATTTAATTTTTGCTCAGCTGTCTTATAAAGTCCAAGCGAATAATAATATTGATATAATTTGTAAAGCGCATCATCTGCCCATTCACTCTTTGGAAAATTGTCAACAATATTCTGATACAGCTTTGCTGCCTCTGCTCCATCTGAGGTTAAAACAGCCTGCAAATATAATACACCAGGATGATTCTGATAATTGGTCATTAATGTTGGCAATTCGCTACGAACTAATTCTATTTGTCCCTTCTCTATCAACTCGAGTCTGTATCTAATATCAGGTTCACGTCCAGATGTCTGGCAAATGCATAATCCAATAATAAATAATTGCGAAAATATTACAGCCAAAATATTTTTATGAAAATAGTATTTAATCATATGCATATTTCTTCCTGACTTGTGATTTTTACGTAACTCTTTCACCTATTAATGTTGCTGCATTTGCTTGCTTGATGAGTATATTTACATAATCACCAACAGCCTCTCCATTTTTCTGAAACACAACCATTTTATTGGTTTCCGTTCTACCACATGAATTAGAATTAGATTTCTTGCTCGGCCCTTCCACAAGGACTTCTACGCTTCTACCTATAAGTTCTTTATTGAGTTCTAGAGAAATTCGTCTCTGAACTTCTATGATCTCATTTAACCTTCTTACTTTTGTGCTCCGCAATACATCATCATCCATACTGCTGGCTTTTGTATTTTCTCTGGGTGAATATAAAAATGTAAATGCACTGTCAAATCTAATTTCCTCGATCAAATCTATGGTAGCCCTATGATCATCTTCAGTCTCGGTTGGGAAACCAGCAATTATATCTGTAGTCAAACTAACACCTGGAATTATATCTCTGATTTTTCTGACCAGACTTTTATAGTAACTACTTGTATAATTTCTATTCATAAGTTTTAATATACGATCGGAACCGGACTGAACTGGCAAATGGAAATGCTTGCAAATATTTTTCTTTGACGCTATTGTATAAATTAATTTATCAAAAATATCCTGAGGATGCGAGGTAATAAACCTTATACGCATTCTACTATCTACATCTGCAACTCTTTCAAGCAAATCTGCAAAATCTAGTTTTCCATCTTTGTAGGAATTTACATTTTGACCAAGCAAATTTATCTCTTTATAACCACAATCAGAAAGTTCCTCAACCTCCTTCAATATGCTCAACAACGGTCTGCTCCTTTCTCTTCCTCGCGTATAAGGAACAACACAGTATGAACAGAAATTATTACAACCACGCATAACTGGAATCCATGCACTCAATTTACCACACCGCAAAGGCTTTACATCATCGTATGTTTCCTCCCTCGAAAGCCTTGTCGCTACAACCTTTTCACCCTTTCTTGCAGAATCAATATAAGAAGGCAGAGCACGGTACTCATCAGGTCCCACAACTAAATCCACAGTTTCCATTAACTCTATAAGCTTATCCCGTAGCCTTTCAGCCATACAACCTAATATACCAATAACAAGAGAAGGGTTTTCCTTTCTTAAGGTTTGAAACTCGTTTAATCTGCCGAAAACCCGCTGTTCGGCATGCTGTCTTACTGAACACGTATTAATTAGAATTACATTAGCACTCATTGGTTTATCAGTGAATTCGTAACCCGAATTGAGCAGTATCCTGCTTAATATTTCGGTGTCCGCAAGATTCATCTGACACCCATAAGTCTCTATATAAACTATATTTCTCATTATAAAACCCTGGACCTCCTCCATAATATGTACTTTAATGAAATTATGACATATATTCAACCTTATATTGTAAGTTCCCTAAAATATTGAAGAAAAGTAGAAATATATATTTGCCAAATCGTCAGATATAGCTTTTTTATTTATCAAATTGTTTGATTAAAAAAAATTTTGTTGTAATTTTATGAAAAATTTGAAAAATATTTTATTTTGGTCATTACGAAAGTCCCGATGTGAAGACGAAGCATTTAAGATAACCTCAAAACTAATAATGAAAAATATATGGCTAAGATCATTGAAGAAATAAAAACAAGAGCTCGCCAGATGAGCAAAAAAATCGTCCTGCCCGATTCTACAGATGAAAGAACTGTACAAGCAGCAAGAATCATATTGGACGAAAATATTGCACAACCCATTCTCGTAGGCAATGAAGCCAACATAAGCTCGGTAGCCAAAAAGACTGGTACTAGTTTAAAAGGGATTGAAATAATTCAGCCAGATAAGTCAAATTTACTGGAAAGCTTTATAAAAAAATATTACGAACTGCGGCAAGCTAAAGGAATACAATTACAACAAGCCGAACAAATAATGAGAATCCCAGTTTTTTTTGGAGCAATGCTCGTTAGAGAAGGCATAGTTGATGGCGGTGTTGCTGGATCATTATCCACTACAGGCGATGTACTTAGAGCGGGAATTCAAATTATTGGAATACAATCAGGAATTAGCGTTGTTTCAAGTTTCTTCCTTATGGTCTTACCTAACATAAATTATTTCTATGCTGATTGTGGAGTTGTACCTGATCCGACTGCAGAACAGCTGGCTGACATCGCAATTACGACGGCTGATAATTATAAAAAACTCGTAGGCGAAGAACCAAGAGTTGCCATGCTCTCTTTTTCAACGAAGGGAAGTGCTTCTCATCCGAAAGTTGAAAAGGTTCAAAAAGCAACAATGATCGCAAAACAAAAACGACCTGATTTAATCATCGATGGCGAGTTACAGGGCGATGCAGCAATAGTTCCAGACGTTTGCAAAAAGAAAGCACCTGATAGCCCAATCAAAGGGAATGCTAATGTCTTAATATTTCCAGATCTGGACGCTGGAAACATAGCTTATAAACTGACTCAACGACTTGCTGGTGCCGAAGCTTATGGTCCGATCATTCAAGGATTAAAGAAACCATTTTATGATCTTTCAAGGGGTTGTAGTATTAATGACATTGTGAACGAAGTAGCTATCAACGTAGTCGCCGGAGCGTTCTAATCAAAGTGCCAGCAACTCATTCCGAAATTAATAAGCCTACTTCAACGCGATACGGATTCCTTGACTTCTATCGTGGCATAATTGTCCTTTTCATGCTCGAAGGACATGTATACCGCGAACTGCTAGATCCGCATATTAAATCCAGTCAGATTTATATGCTTCACGAGATTCTGCACGGCATAACAGCACCAGGCTTCTTATTCGGAGCTGGATTTGCCTTTACAATAGCAGCACAACGTAAATGGAACCAAGTTACTACTTTTTCTCCTGGTTTTTTCCGTCGATTGTGGCGAGCTATAACATTAATCCTAATTGGCTATATACTTCATCTCCCATATATGTCGCTACGAGAATCAATAGAATTGGGTACACCTGCACAATGGGAACAGTTTTTTCGATTCGATGTTCTGCAATGCATCGGCACAGGACTAATCATCTTGCGTCTTTTGCTTGTCATGGTAAGAAACGAACGTGTTTTTGTATCTGCTACGGTCTTTCTGCTAATTTTGATTGTTTATTCGACTCCTTTTGCCTGGTCTACTGAGCTAAATTCAAAATTGCCTAGCTTTATATCTCCAATTCTAAACGGGAATACCGGTTCACTATTTCCGTTATTCCCATTCGTTGGATTTCTTTTCGCAGGAACTTGCGTATCATGGTTATTTTTACGAGCAACTGAAAAAGGCAAAAATAAGTCTTTCATAATCAAGTTGGCGATAGCAGGTGTAATGCTGATATGCCTGGGGTTCATTTTGGAAGCCATGCCATTTAAAATTATCGAAGGCATTTCGTTCTGGAAAACCAGCCCGAATTATTTCTGGATCCGACTAGGAATATTATTTATAATCTTAGGCGGATTATGGTCGCTAGAATACATAGCAAACATAAAAAATAAACGCACGCTATTGATGCCCAGATGGCTTATTATTCTTGGCATTGAATCTTTATTCGTCTATATAGCACACTTGATAATTCTATATGGCTGGACAATTAATCCCACTTTAAACTTTAGCTACTTCTTCAAAGATAAACTCAACGTAATCGAATCATCTATAGTTCTTCTTATCCTTACATTACTAATGATTCCCAGTGCCACGGTCTGGAACTATACAAAAAAACACCACCCCATGCTTATGAAAGGTATTCAATGGTGGATTGGATTATCATTAATCTGGTTAATTCTTATACAATAAATAGCAATTCCAATATTTAATACCCAAAAGTCAACTTATAGTCTCCCATAATATTCATGAAAATCAAAATCCCCAGCATGTTCAACACATGCCGGGGACTAGGGAGGCTAATACGCTGCCAACAAGGCGGGAGCAGCGTACATTTAAATTATCAAATCACGGGAAATTTGTCAAATGAAAATAATTTTAACTTTGAAAATACTGATTCTCAAGCCTGAATTTAATATTATTCTGACTTAGAGCCTCCTGTTATGTCTGTGCCCGGAGGGGGACTTGAACCCCCATGACCTTACGGTCACTAGCTCCTGAAGCTAGCGCGTCTGCCAATTTCGCCATCCGGGCTAATTTCTTACATTAAATATACAAACATACTCCAGAAGTTTCAATCATAAAAAAAGTGTAAATTTACTACCGGCTATATTCTGATTAAATAATTAACACAACAAAACCATCGGCAATCTGGTCTAAAGAATATTAGTTTATTTAGTCTAAAAACTTACATGCATAAAATTATATCAACACTGGCGGTTTACACAATGTGCTTTGCATTAACCAATGCACAAAATATCGATTATATCAAAGAGATACATGCAATACGCCTCACTGAAAAAGTAACACTAGATGGAATTTTATCGGAAGACATCTGGAAAACACCCGGCTTAAAGGATTTTTATCAGAGGGAACCTAATCAAGGCATGCCTGCCTCCGAATTAACAGAAGTATGGGTTGCATATGACGACAATGCTCTTTATATAGCTGCAAAACTATATGACAAACAACCAGATTCTATTTTTGTAAGATTAGCCCGTCGCGACTACGACGTAGGTTCGGATTTCTTTGCAGTGTTTATAGATTCCTACCATGACCATAAAAGCGGATATGTGTTTGCTATAACGGCTGCTGGCACTTTAGCTGATGGAATTATGTACAATGACGATTGGAATGATTTTAGCTGGGACGGCGTATGGGAAGCCAAAAAAGTTATAACAAATGATGGATGGACAATCGAAATGAAAATCCCATTCTCACAATTGCGATTCAAAGAGAAAAAACAAAACACATGGGGAATCAATTTTGAAAGATTCATTGGCAGAAAAAAAGAGGAAGACTACATTGTGTACACGCCTCGTAATGAAAGTGGATTCGTCTCAAGATTCCCACACCTCATCGGCATTCAAGATATCGACCCTCCCGCCAGATTCGAAATAGTTCCCTATGCTACAGCTCGCGCAGAATTTACAAAACATGAAATCAACGATCCATTTAATGATGGTTCAAAATATGCCGGTGACATCGGGCTCGATTTTAAATGGGGACTGGGAAGCAATTTAACTATCAACGGTACTATCAACCCAGATTTTGGACAGGTGGAAGTTGATCCCGCTGTAATAAACCTTACTGATGTCGAAACATACCTCGGCGAAAAAAGGCCCTTCTTCATTGAGGGAATGAACATCTTCTCTTTTGGCAAAGGCGGAGTAACAAATTATTGGAGCTTTAACTGGTCATCACCAAGTATATTCTATAGCAGAAGAATAGGACGAATACCACAAGGTACATTGCCACAATTCGATTATTCAGAATTGCCAATTGGCACACATATTTTAGGTGCAATTAAATTTACAGGAAAAATTCTAGACAACTGGGAAATAGGTGGAATCCAAGCTATCACAAAACGAGAATATGCCCGAATACAGGTTAATGGCAAGATATCCTCAGTCGAAATAGAGCCATTAACATCTTACTCAGTAGCAAGAATTCAACGGGACTTCGACAATGGAAAACAGGGGGCGGGACTTCTAATAACTTCAACAAATAGATTCTTTGATGACTTAAGGCTCAAACCAGACATTAACGAAAATGCATACGTCGGAGCAATTGACGGATGGACCGCTTTAGACAATGACAAAGAGTACATACTTTCAGGCTGGACTGCTTTTTCGCATGTTGAAGGTACAACTGAAAGGATTTATAAATTGCAAAAGAATTACGTACACTATTTCCAAAGACCAGATGCCAGTCACATAACCCTTAATAAATATACAACTCATCTAAACGGCTATGCGGGAAGATTAACTTTAAACAAACAAAAAGGCAATACCCTGTTGAATTCATCACTTGGCTTCATAAGTCCAGGATTCGATGTAAACGATTTAGGTTACATCTCAAGAGCAGATATTATTAACTTTCATATTGGAACAGGTTATAAATGGAATTCTCCTACAGATTATTATCGTTACATAAACATACTGGCAGCGGTCTTTGGAAGTTTCGATTTTGGGTGGAGCCCGACCGCCAAAGGCATCTGGGGAGGCATTGAATACCAGCTACCTTCATACCATTATTTTGGTTTCTTTGGCGATTACGCTTTCGAATCGTACAACAATTACCGCACACGCGGTGGACCCAAAATGTTAAATCCGAGCTGTTACGAAGTAATTTGTTCTTATTACTCAGATAATCGTAAGAAATTCATATACGGATGCAACATATACAATTACGAAGGAAAAGATGGCTTCTTTCGCAGTTTCGGCATATCTTTTACTTTTCGACCTTTAACCAGTATTTCCATATCCTTTAATCCTGCTTATAAATTTAATTTAGACCGTGCTCAATGGATAAACAATTACGATGATAGTACTGCAATCAACACCTACTATAAAAGGTATATCTTTTCGGATCTGATTTACAAGGAATTATCTGCAGAGCTAAGGCTTGATTGGACATTTACGCCAACTTTAAGTTTTCAAGTTTACATCCAACCTCTAATTGCTTCAGGAAGTTATTCAAACTTCAAGGAACTTACAAAGCCTAGATCATTCAATTTTAGGATATTTGGAGAAGAAGATTCATACTTCTCCGATTCTTCATTTTCTGACGGAAGCAGAAAAGTATATCTTGATCCTGACGGAAATGGCAAAGCCCCACCTATTGAACTTAATCATCCTAATTTCAGAAGTGTTTCACTACGAGGGAATGCTATATTAAGATGGGAATATCTACCAGGCTCAACCTTATATTTCGTCTGGACACAAAGTCGCTACGAAGCAGAAAAAATCGGAGTTTTTAAATTTAACCATTCAGTTAATAGATTGGCAAACACAAAACCTGACAATATCTTTATGCTGAAACTTACTTACTGGTTTGGGAAGTAGAATTAAAACTAAGTGACCGCCATATTCATAAAATATGACGGTCACTCAAATCAATGCCAAAAATTTGACTTACTTCGTAAACAACATCTTCCTTACCTGCACATACGGACTTCCTCCACTTAAAGGTTGAGCTACAAACCGCATCAAATATATTCCACTGGATAACTTCGAACCGTCAAATTCTACCGTGTAATATCCCGCTTCCTTTACGCCATCTGCCAATACCACTACCTCTCGACCAAGTATGTCATATACCTTCAACTTAACATCCGATA
>Ga0078972_1000577_pt1 | contig 151186 bp, 128 predicted proteins | sample YelNatPaOPGAMG01_FD_67568 | JGI IMG/M metagenome (GOLD analysis project Ga0078972, IMG submission 67568) | Hot spring thermophilic microbial communities from Obsidian Pool, Yellowstone National Park, USA - OP-RAMG-01 (SPADES assembly) (version 2) | ecosystem: Environmental > Aquatic > Thermal... | reverse complement strand
CGCCCCGCACGAAATCCATCGATTTGGCCAACACCCGCCCGAAGATCGTCCACCCGAACCGCTCGTGGCACCTCAGCCGGCCGATTTCCGCGTGCGGTCGTCCGCTAACGACGGATTACGGCCCCCGCCGCCCGGCTCGATTGAGGTTGACAACGGGCCTGCCACTCACGCTAAACTCTTTCTCCTGTGGCACTAGGACCTGTCGACTACCTCATTCTTGTTCTCTATTTCGGGTTTGTCCTCGGAATCGGCTGGCTTCTCAAGAAGCGCGTGTCGACCAGCGAGGACTTCCTGACGTCCGGCCGCTCGGTTCCGCTTTGGATCACGAGTCTGGCCTTCATCGCCGCGAATATGGGCGCGCAGGAGATGATCGGCATGTGCGCCTCCGGCGCCAAGTACGGCATCCTGACGGCGCACTTCTACTGGCTCGGCGCCATCCCGGCCATGCTGTTCGTCGGCGTCTTCATGATGCCGTTCTATTACGGCAGCCGCGCGCGTTCCGTACCGGAGTACCTGAAGCTCCGCTTCGACGAGAAAACCCGCACCTTCAACGCGCTGACGTTCGCCGTGATGACGGTGTTCTCCTCCGGCATCTCGATGTACGCGCTGGGGCGCCTGTTCGAGCTGGTGCTCGGCTGGAGCTTCACCACCTCGGTGCTGGTGTCCGCCGCCATCGTGCTTGTCTACACCTACCTCGGTGGATTGACCAGCGCGCTTTACAACGAGGTGTTGCAGTTTTTCCTGATCGTGCTCGGGTTCGCGCCTCTGGCCGTGCTCTCGATCGCGAAATCGGGAGGCTGGGAGGGCATCCAGGCGCGCCTCAAGCCAGTGATGACGCACGCCTGGGCGAACCTCGGGAGCGCGAGCTCCAACCCCATGGGGGTGGAGATCTTCGGAATGGTGATGGGCCTCGGATTCGTGCTGTCATTCGGGTACTGGTGCACGAACTACCTGGTGATCCAGCGCGCCCTCGCCGCCAAGGATATGTCATCCGCGCGCCGGACGCCGCTCGTGGCCGCGTTCCCGAAAATCTTCCTGCCATTTATCGTCATCGCTCCGGGCCTTGCCGCCGCCGCGCTGGTTTCACAGTTCCCGTCGGTGATCCCGATGAAGGCGAACGGCACGCCGGACTTCGACATGGTGCTGACGTCGCTGATGTCCTCCTTTTACCCCTCGGGGCTGCTGGGAGTGGGAATTACGGCGCTGATGGCCTCGTTCATGTCGGGCATGGCCGGCAACGTCACCGCGCTGAACACGGTGTGGACTTACGACATCTACCAGGCGCACATCCGCAAGAACGCGCCCGACTCGCACTACCTGTGGGTAGGCCGTGCGACCACCATCGTCGGCACGGCTCTCTCCATCCTGTGCGCCTACGTCGCCACGCTCTACAACAACATCATGGACCTGCTACAACTGGTCTTCGGGTTTGTGAATGCCCCCCTGTTTGCCACGTTCCTCCTGGGCATGTTCTGGAAGCGGACCACGGGCAACGGTGCGTTTGCGGGCCTGATCTCGGGCACAACCGCGGCATTCTTCACCTGGTCGCTTACGGTTGCCGAAGGTAAGGGCGGGATTCTGGGGAATGTTCACGAGTTCGGCTCCACCATGGCCCAGAATTTCTGGGTGGCCATCATGGCCTGGTGCACGTGCTTTGTGGTTACGATCATTGTGAGCCTGATGACGAAAGCGCCGACGCTGCATGAGCTGAAGGGCCTGGTCTGGGGCGCCACCGAGATGCCCGAGACCCGCCACGAAGCCTGGTTCCGGCGACCGGTGCTGCTGGCCGCCATCGTTGCGATCATCTGCATCGCGCTCAATGTATGGTTCAGGTAGGGGGCGATATGGATCTGCGTTTACCGGCAGGGCTGTTCTTCTCGGCAGTTGGGTTGATCCTCTGCCTCATGGGCCTGGTGTCATCAGGCAAACCGGCGCCGCTCACTGACATCAACGTGAACCTGTATAGCGGCGCGGCTATGCTCATCTTCGGCGGGGTGATGCTTTGGGCGTCGCGTCGCAAGGCCTGACCGAAGCGTTCGCACGCCTTTACGGCGCCGCAGCCGGCGTGCGCGTGTTCCGCGGCCCAGGGCGCGTGAACCTGATCGGGGAACATACCGACTACAACCTCGGCTTCGTTTTGCCCATGGCGCTTGAGATGGCGGTGTTCATCGCCGCCGCGCCCAACTCGAGCGGCTGCGTCCGCGTGTACTCGGAGAACCTGGAAAGCTCGGCCGAACGGCCCGTTGCGGGGCTGGCCGGGGCTCAGCCGGCGCACGATTGGACCGATTACGTTTTTGGCGTCGCGCAGCAACTCGTGCGCGCCGGCTACGCCGTCACCGGCGCGAACCTGTACATCCGCAGCACCGTGCCGGTGGGCTCGGGCCTCAGTTCGTCCGCCGCCCTGGAGACATCTACGGCGCTCGCACTCCTGAACGGGCGTCCGATGGACAAGCTCGAGCTCGTGAAACTCTGCCGCCGCGCCGAGAACGAGTTTGTCGGCATGCCGTGCGGCATCATGGACCAGTACATCAGCGTTTTCGGCCGCGCCGGCGCGGCGGTGAAGATCGACTGCCGCAGCCTGGATCACGAAATCGCGCCGCTGCCGGCCGATGTCGCCGTCTACGCCGTGAACACGATGGTGAAGCACGAGCTCGGCGCCTCCGAGTATCCGAACCGCGTTCGCGAGTGCCGTGAGGCGGCGGAAGCGTTGGGCGTAGCAAGCCTGCGCGAGGCCACTATGGCGCGGTTCGAGGACATGCAGGACCTCATCCCCCCGGTTCCGCGCAAGCGCGCGAGGCATGTCATAAGCGAGGACGGCCGAGTCGAAGACTTCATGGCGGCTGCGCGTGCGGGTGATCTCAAGCGCATGGGCGAGCTGTTCGTGGCGTCGCACCGCAGCCTGGCGCAGGATTATGAGGTAAGCTGCGAGGAACTCGATTTCCTGGTCGATACAGCGCTTGCCATCGAAGGCGTCTACGGTGCGCGTATGACCGGCGGCGGCTTCGGCGGCTGCACGGTCAACCTTGTACGGCCGGACGCGGCGGAGCGTTTCCGCGCGGAGATCGGCGCGCGATACCGCCGGCGCTTCGCGATCGATCCGCAGATTTACGAATGCCGCCCGGCGGACGGCGCGGGCGAGGTGGTCTGAGCGGCGGCGGCCGGGCCCTTCAGTGAATGGAGCCCCGACAGTAAGGACGGGCCCGGCCCCGATCGCCCGGCTACAACCAGAACTCCCATCTGTTGGCCATAAGCACGTAGGCAGCCAGGCAAGCATTCGTCACGGCGTGCGCCAGAATGCAATCGGCCAGGCTGCCCGTCCGCACCATCCAATAGTTGTACACGAACCCCGCAATCAGCCCGACATCCCAGTAAGACCCATGCTCTGAGGCAAACAGAACCGCCGACATACAAAACGCGAACACGGTGGGCCGATTGAGCGGCGCGGTCCAGAACGGGTGCCTGCTCAACCACCGCAGCAGGAAAGATCTCCAGAAAAGTTCCTCAACGATCGGGACGAGCAGCGCCGATCCTGCTATGCGCGAAACCAGGAACACGGCATTGTGCCGGTCCGAAGGAGGCACCGAACTTGCCGCCCGGCCGAACAGGCCGTTGGCGAACGCCCAGTGGGCGCGCCAGTCATGGGCCAGAATGTCGGGCGTGATCCACACCGCAAACACGCCTGCGCCGAGCGCGATGCTCTCGAGTGCCCGCACCGGACGCAGTTGTACGACTCTGCGTGAGACGATCACGAGCGCCGCGGCCACAATCGCCGTTCGCAAACCGTAGCTGTAGGCCCGCGGAACCGGAATGTAGTCGCGCACGGCGAGCAGCGCGATAAGAACGGCAAACGGAGCGACATACGGCGCGGCGGACTCCGCACACACGGCGGGAGTTACGGATTTCGCGGCAGAAGCGTCAGATGTGGCTATGCGGCCCTCCTCGGGTATTCCTCGGCGAGGATGCCAGGACCTGCGGGGATGTCCGGCGCCCGTCAGCCTATTCTTGCCAGCAGTTCCTTTATCTTGACTTCCTCGTCCTTCGTCGGCCCCTTGCTGAGTGCGATGGTCAACTCGCGCTTTGCGCCTGCCTTGTCGCCCTTCTGATAGAGAGCCAGCCCGAGGTGGTATCTGAACGTCGGGCGGTTCGGCTGCTTCGCCACAAGATCGCTCAGCACCTTGACGGCGTTCTCGGTAAGATTCTTCTTGATGTAAATCCAGCCCAGAGTGTCGGAGACATCGGGATGCTCGGGCAGTTTCTGCTTTGCCTTCTGCGCAAGTGTGAGGGCCGCGTCGAGGTCGCCGCCCGTGTCCGCGATTAAGTAGGCGAGATTGTTCAGGGCGTATGCGTTATCCGGCTGAAGTCTGAGCACTTGCTCGTACGCGGGCCTCGCCAGTTCGCGCCTGCCCGTAGTGTCGTACAGCACCGCCAGTTGCAAATGCGTGAGTGCGTCGTTTGGCTGCAACTGTTGGGCGCGTTCATAGCTTTCGATGGCCTTCTGATAATCGTGCTTGGCCCGGTAACATTCGCCTAGCTTAAGATATACGTCCCCGGTCCCCGGGTTCGTTTTCTGGAGCCCTTCGAACCAGCCAATGGCCTCGTCTATCCTACCCGCTTTCTGGCACAGGTTTCCGAGGGCGACGCGAATCGGCACGCGGTCCGGCGTCTTGGCCAGTTCCTGCTTGAGTGTCTGGATTGCGCGGTCGTACTGCCCGCGCCGTGCGTACGTTTCAACCAGCCCGATGAGCCCGCGAAGATCCGCCGGATTCCTCTTGTAGAGCTTCGCAAAACCGGCCTCGGCCGAATCGAACTTCTGTTCTTCAAGATCCAGCGCCGCCACTTGTACCTGTGCATCATAGGATTCCGGGTGCCGGCGCACAATGTCGTCCAGCAGCCGCCGCGCTGCCGCGCGTTCTCCCGATGCGGCCAGTGCGCTGGTTTCGATGAGTTGCGCAGGCAGATTCGACGGATCAACTTTCTCGATTACTTCCCGTGCGGCCTGCCGTGCCGCTCCGAACTCGCCTCGCAGGAACAGCATTTCGGAAAGCGCCAGCCGCGGCGCGAGGTACATCGGGTTGAGCCTGATCGCTTCCTCGAACTGTGTGCGTGCCTGTTCGAACTGCCGCTTCGCCACCAGCGCGCGGGCGTAATTGAAACGTATCACCGGATTCTTGGGGCTCTGCTTTATCGAGGACTCGAGATCGGCGATGGCGAGCTGGATCTGCTCCGGGTCGCCTGTGTCGATGCGCAGCGATGCGCGAATCGATTTGGCGTCTTCGTCCTTGGGATCGTCCTTGATGATTTCGTCAAGCAGCCGCCGCGCTTCGGCGGGCTTCTGTTGCAGGATGAGTATCTCCGCGATGGCTTTGCGGTACTGCGAGCGGTGTTCTTTGTCGGTCCTGGCGCCCTGTTCGAAGTAGCTTCGCGCCGTCTCGAAGTCGTGCAGGCGGCGGTAGAACCTCCCCGCTTCCATGTAAGCGTTCTGGAACTTGCCGGCGTCCGCTATCAAGCGGTTTATCGTGTTCCTCGCGTCCGCCGGTCTGTCTGTAGCCTGGTAGTGGGCCGCAAGCTGAACCAGCGGCGCCGTGCTGGTGGGGTTGTTGGCCACCTTGGTCTTGAGTATCTGCTCGGCGTCGGCGATGCGGCCCGCGTGCGCGAAGCGCAGATAGAGAAGGTCGTACATGGGAAAATACGTCTTTTGCTTCTCGATCATCTGCCGCGCAAGCTTCTCGGCTTCTTCGGGCTGGTTGATCTCGGGGCTGAACAATGTCTCGACAAGCGGGAGCACTATGTCCGGTTCGTTGGGCTTAACCTGGTTTGCGCGCCGGAAGTCCGCCAGCGCATCCTGCGGTTTCTTCTCGCTTACGAGCCTGTAGTAACCCCGGAGCCTCAGACCTTCGGCGTTGTCCGGCTCTTTGGCCAGAATGTCCGAGGCAAGCTGCGCTATTTGATCAGCCAGAGCTTTGTTGCGCGACGGATTGGAAAGATAACCGGCCAGCGCCAGCCTGCCCGTCTGAACCTTCGCGTCGATGTTTCTGGGATCGGTTTCGGTGGCGCGCAGGAAACTGCGATACGCATTCAACGCGTTTCCCAGCTTCAGCTCGGTAAGTCCAAGGCGATAATACGCCTCGCCGTAACGCGCGTCTTTGCGGAGCGCGTTGCGGTACATGATGTGGGCTTCTTTGTATTTGCCCTTCTCGAAATACCGGTTACCGCTTTCAAGATACTTGCGCTTCACAACATCCGGGTCGCGCGAGCACGAGACAGCGGTCAGAACGAGAGCCACGCACGCAAACACCTTGAGCGTCTTCATTCGCACACCTTCCGCAAGATTCTACTCCATCATATCGTCAGGCCGGTGGCATACCCGCAACTCGGGTGTATTTTGTTTACGCTACGCGAACCACGGTTCAGAAGAAACTTTAACCATCGTGTGCTTGCGGAAAGCGGGATCGGATGCGGGAAAGTCCGTCCGGTAATGCGCTCCGCGGCTCTCGCGCCGGGCGAGCGCGCATCGTGCAATCAAATGGCATACGGCGTGCATGCTGCGCAGCTCGAACAGCGCCCGGTTGGGATGCGAGGTTTCCCGTAATTCGAGAGACTCCAGACGGTTACACGCCGCCTCAAGTTCGCCGCCATTGCGTATGATGCCGCACGCCTCCGAGGCTATCCTTCGCAGCTCGGACGCCGGCGCGCAGGGAAATCGCACCGGCGCGGCCGGCCGGGGTCTCGCGGCGGTCTGTCCTGCGTGCCGGCGCATGGCGGCTCCTGCGCGCTCGCCGAAAACGAGGCCCTCCAGCAGAGAGTTGCTTGCCAGCCGGTTGGCGCCGTGGACCCCGGTGCAGGCCACTTCTCCAGCCGCGTACAGACGAGGCAAACTAGTCCGTCCTTCGAGGTCCGTTCGCACCCCGCCCATGGCATAGTGCGCCGCCGGTAGCACCGGCGCCATATTCTCAGCCAGGTCGAGCCCATACCTCAGGCAGGTCTCGTAAATGCGGGGGAACCGTTGCTTCAGGAAATCGCGTCCCAGGTGCCGCACGTCGAGATAGACATTCCCCGCGCCTGTAGCCCGGACCTCGGCGATAATCGCTCGCGAAACCACGTCCCGGGGCGCAAGCTCCCCCATATCGTGATACCGCGGCATGAAACGTTCGCCCCCGGCATTCCGCAAGTGCGCGCCTTCACCCCGGAGCGCTTCGCTCAACAGAAAAGGAGGCGCTCCCTGCAAGTGCAGCGCCGTGGGATGAAACTGCACGAACTCTATGTCGGCGATCTCCGCTCCCGCGAAGTATGCCGCAGCCACGCCGTCACCAGTCGCCACTTCCGGATTGGTCGTCTCGCGGAACACATTTCCGAGGCCGCCGGTGGCGAGCAGTACGGCTCGCGCCTGAAGGGGAACGGCGCTGCGTGTTGAGGCGTCGCAGGCCACCACGCCGGCCACCTCGCCGTTGTCGGACAGCAGCAGGTCCGTGACTGCGGAGAAGCTGCGAATTTCTATGTTCGAGAGCGTCGCGGCCTTCGCCGCCAGCGTGCGGGCGATCTCGCGCCCGGTGGAATCGCCTTGCGCGTGCAGGATCCGCCTGCGGCTGTGCGCGCCCTCCTGTCCGAAAACCAGGGCCCCGGATTCGCGGTCGAACTGCGCACCCCACTCGATCAACTGGCCGATCGCATGCGGGGCCTGCTGTACGAGCATGTGCACGGCGGGCGCGTCGCAAAGGCCGTCGCCGGCCGCCAGCGTGTCCTGCTCGTGCAGATCGATGGCGTCATCTTCGCCTATGGCGGCTGCGATGCCGCCCTGCGCGTACTCCGATGAGGATTCGCTTAACGCATCCTTCGCCACTACCAGCACCCGCCCTGCCTCGGCGAGTTCGATCGCGGCACGGAGTCCGGCGACACCTGCGCCTACGACCAGAAAATCCGGATCCATAGTCTCTTAGTATCGCAGTCCTCGGCGGCGGAGCGCTTTTCCGCAAGCGGCGATGGTAAAAAGGGTTTTATGCGATCCTTCGCCGTCGCCACGTCCCAGCGTACCTATGAGGCTGTCATCGCACGAGGTGTGCTGGCACGCGCGGCGGACTACTTCCCCGCCGGTTGCGGCCGCGTCTTTGTCGTAACGGAGCGCCGCATCTGGGATCTCCACGGCGCGAAGCTCGCCCCGGCGCTGCCGGGCGGGTCCCACCGGGTGCTTTTTTTCCCCGGCGGAGAAGCGCACAAACGCCTGGCCTCCGTCGAAGCGCTCGCATCCGAGATGGCGTTGAACGGCGGCGATCGCTCCAGCCTCGTTGTCGGCTTCGGCGGCGGCGTCGTGAACGATGTCGCCGGCTTCCTGGCCTCGATATTCATGCGCGGCGTGCAAGTGCTTCAGGCGCCCACAACTCTGCTTGCCCAGGTGGACGCAGCCATCGGCGGCAAAACCGGTGTGGACCTTGCCTGCGGCAAGAATCTGGTGGGCTCTTTTCACCAGCCGGTTGCGGTGCTGATCGACCCCGGCGTGCTCGAAACGCTTCCGGAACGCGAGTATCGCGCGGGGCTGTTCGAAGTCCTGAAAACCGGCATCATCCGGAGCCCGGAACTGTTCGCGATGCTTAGTGACCGCCGCGCCCGGATCATGGCGCAGGACGCCGGCGTCCTCGACGGAGTTATCGCGGAATCGGTACGCATCAAGGCCGAAGTGGTCTCGGCGGATGAGCGCGAATCCGGCCTTCGCGCCATCCTCAATTTCGGTCACACCATCGGGCACGCGCTCGAAGCGGAGACCGGCTACACGCGATTCCTGCACGGCGAGGCGGTTGCCTTCGGAATGGAGGCCGCCACGCGCCTCGCGGAGCGCATCGGCCGGCTCCCCGCCGTCGATGCCGGGCGCATTCTGGCCGCCATTGAGGCCTATGGGCCTATCCCGCCTCTCGACGGCGTCTCCGCGGACGCCCTCATCGCCCGCATGATTATGGATAAGAAGACCCTGCACGGGCGAGTGCGCTTTGTGTTGCCGGAAGCCATCGGCCGGGTGGCGGTGGTGCCGGGCATCGACGAGAAACTGGTCCGCCAGGCCATTCAGGACTCGCTCAGATGAGCGCTGCCCGGGGCGCTTCGCCGCCCGGCGTGACCGGCGAGCGCGAGGCCGCGCGCTGGGTCCGGGCCATGTTCGGCCGCGTCGCCCCGCGCTACGATCTGCTGAACCACCTGCTGTCGTTCAACGTGGATCGTTACTGGCGCGCCCGCACCGTCAAGCTGCTAAAACCGGTTCTCGCCCGCCGTAGCGCCCGCGTTCTCGACCTCTGCTGCGGCACCGGCGACCTGCTCCTGGCGCTCCAACGCGCTGCGGGCCGTCCCCTCACGGGCGCGGATTTTGCACATCCCATGCTGCTTCGCGCGCGCGCCAAAGCCCCGGAATCGCCGCTGATCGAAGCCGACGCGCTCTCGCTTCCGCTCGCGGATTCGTCGCTTGATCTCATCACCGCCGCTTTCGGTTTCCGAAACCTGGCCAGTTACGAACGCGGGCTCGCCGAGATGCTCCGTGTGCTGAAACCCGGCGGGACTGCGGCAATCCTCGAGTTCTCAGAGCCCAGCCGCCGGCTTTATGCAGGTCTGTACCGGTTCTACTCCGGCCGCGTGCTGCCGCTTATCGGCGGGCTCATCTCCGGGGACCCCTCGGCCTATCGCTATCTGCCTGATTCCGTTAGCAAATTCCCCGGCCCCGATAAACTGGCGGCAGCCATGCGCGCATGCGGCTTTGTGAGCGTCGAGTACCGCCGCATGACCGGCGGCATCGTGGCTCTGCATATCGGACAGCGCCCGCTCTAGCGCCGTGTCTAGGCGGTTTCGCCGGCAATCCGCCATGTCCGGGGCGCACATGGTGCCGGTCAGGCGGAATACGTTCAATTTGGCGCAAAACCGCGGGAAACTCACTCAGATTTGAACGTCGCCGACCACTCGCCGGTGGTAGTCTCCGACCGCACAGTCTCGCTCCACCTGCCTTCGGTCAGGCTTCTGCCGTCGGGCGAGAGCACGGCCCGGTAGGAGAACGCGTTCGACGGCCCTTTGTTGCCGAACGAGAGTATTCGCGTTGCTGCGTCGTACTTGCATGCCGCGCTCACACCCCGGCCCATGTGGTTCGACTGCACCTCGAGACTGCACATGGCCTGTAGCGCGCCTTCCCCGCCTCCGGTCCTCTCGATCGTGAGCGTGCCGGTCCATGCAACTCCCTTATTGTCCTTGCCGATGAACGACCACTGCCCGAATGCCGGTCCGTTGCTCGATTCGGCTACTGCACACGCGGCAAACAGTACCGTTACACCCCAAAAAGCCAGGTTTCTGCGCTTTTCAGACATCGGTCTCCTTTTTAGATAGAACATATTATGCCAATTTTGTGGGGTTGAGGGGTGTTGTCGGCGCTGTTGCGGGTACATTCCGCCCATTCGCGGGCATGCGGCTGTCACCTCCGGTCGGGGTGGCCGCGAGGAGGCCCCGCAGGCGCCCCAGCCGCCGGCTTTCGATCGAACCACTCCTGAGAAACTTGTCCCAGGGCAGATGAGTGTGCGGGATTTTGCGAACACTCTCGGTACGTCTTCGTATAAGACAGCAGAGCCATGAGCGTCTTCGACCTCCGCCACGCACTCCGCAATCTCCTGCGGACCCCCGGGTTCACAACCGTCGCCGTTCTGATGCTGGCCCTCGGCATAGGCGCCAACACGGCTATTTTCTCCATCGTCAACGGCATTGTTATCCAGCCTCTTGCGTACAAGGATCCCGGGCGGCTGGTGTCTATACAGGAGATCGTCGAACAGTTCAAACAGCTCTATCCGACGGTGCCCGTCAACGCTCGCCATTTCGACGAGTGGCGGAAGAAATCGAGCACGCTTGAGAATGTGTCGCTGCTGCAACCCGCGGAGATGAACCTGACCGGCGCCGGGGCTCCGGAGCGGCTGAAAGCAGCCAGGGTATCCGCCTCCTTTCTTCCGACTCTCGGTGTGCAGCCGGCGATAGGCCGCAATTTCCTTGACGAAGAGGATCAGTTCGGGCGCTCTGACGTTGTTCTGCTGTCCGACGGCTTGTGGCGGCGCCGCTTCGGCGCCGACCCCGCGGTTGTGGGCCGCACGATAACGCTCGACGGCAAGCCGTACCTGGTTGCCGGCGTGCTGCCGGCATCGTTCAGGTACCCGGCGTTGAACCGATATCTCACCACACGCGAGGTTATCGTTCCGGACCTGCTTGTCCCTATGGGGTTGAATCTTTCTGGGATCGGACCGTTCGGCGAGTTCAATTACGCCTGCATCGGGCGGCTCAAGACGGGCGTTTCTCTTGAAAGCGCGCGCGCCGATCTCGACCGCCTCACCGCGAACATCATCGCCACCATGAAGGAGAACCGCTACAAGACGAGTGTTTCGATCACTCCCCTGGCTGACGAGGTGGTGGGCAAGTCGCGCGACGCTCTTGTTCTGGTGCTGGCAGCAGTGGGAGTGGTGCTGCTGATCGTGTGCGTGAATCTGGCGAACCTGTCGCTCGCGCGCACCGCGGCGCGAAGGCGCGAAGCTGCCGTGCGCACGGCGCTCGGGGCCGGCTGCGCGCGGCTGCTCGGGCAAGCGCTGGGCGAGAGTATCGTGCTGGCGGCCGCCGGCGGCGTGCTGGGCGTAGCCACGGCCTACGCCGGTATGGGCGCCTTGCTCAGGAGCGCGCCGGTGAATCTTCCGCGGCTTGACGAAGTGGCGCTCGACGGCACGGTTCTGCTGTTTGCGTTCGGAGTCACCGCGCTGACTGCGGTGCTGGCCGGCGTCATTCCTGCCTGGCGGCTTTCCGCCGCGGACCCGCAGGAAGCGCTCCGCGCGGGCGGCCGTTCCATGACGGAAGGCAGCCACGGGGCGAGGCTTCGGAACGTGCTGGTCGGATTGGAGGTTGGCCTGAGCACGGTGCTTGTCATCACGGCCGGGCTGCTTGCCGCCAGCTTTGCGCGGCTAATGCAGGTGGACAAGGGCTTCCGTCCGGAACGCGTCATGGCGGCGCAGGTGGGCCTGCCAGAGATCACGTACCGGGACCAGAAAGACTGGACCGCTTTCATCGACCGCGTTCTGCCGCGCATCAAGGCCATTCCCGGCGTGACTGACGCCGCTGTGGTGTACGCCCTGCCGCTGAGCGGCGAAGGATGGGTCAACTCGTTCACCAAGCGCGGCGACACGCGTCCCGCGTTCGAGCGGCCCATGATCAACATGCGTTTTGCGAGCGCTTCGTACTTCGCAACCATGGGCATTCCCATCGTTAAAGGCCGGGCTTTCGAAGAGCGCGACCGTGGGCGGAAGGTCATTGTGATGTCCGCGCGTGCCGCCGAGGCGCTTTGGCCCGGCGAAGATCCCATCGGCAAGATGACCGGACGTTTCGAGCCGGATACCCAAGTCATCGGCGTGGCCGGCGATGTGCGCGCCGACATCGATAAGGACCCGCCGCGGATGGTTTACCTGCCTTATTGGGACAATTGCCGCAGCAGTTTCAACATCGTCGTTCGTACCGCGATGGACCCGCGCGCCGCCGCAGGCGCGGTGCGCCGCGCGGTTTGGGCGGAGGACGCCGGAATACCCGTGCCCGAGATGACCACGATGACCGCGGTTGTCTCCAAGGCGGCGGCCCAGCGGCGCTTCCAGATGTGGCTTGTGACCGTTTTCGCCGCGGCGGCGCTGGCGCTCGCCTGCCTCGGAATCTACGGCGTGATCGCCAACGCTGTCGCGCGGCGCACCAATGAGATGGGCGTCCGCATGGCCATGGGCGCCACAGGCTTCGACCTCGTCGTGATGGTTCTGAAACAGGGCCTGGCGCCGGTTGCGGCCGGCCTCGGCGCCGGCGTTGTGGCGGCCCTGGCGCTCGCCCGCGTGCTTCGAAGCGCTCTGTTCCAGGTGAGCGCCACCGACCCCCGCATCATCTCCGGAGCCGTACTCGCGCTCGGCCTGGTTGCGGTAGCGGCGTGCCTGCTGCCCGCACGCCGCGCGTCAAGAGTGGACCCGATTACCGCACTGCGCTACGAGTAGGTCTGGCGGCAATGGCGCCGGAGATCGGGGCTGCTTCCTGCGGAGCCCAATCCCACATCGTGAGCCCGTGGAAGCTCGTGAACGCGCCTGTATCGTTGAACCGCAGTCCCATCACGGACAAGCCGCCAGTATTCGTCGTCTGGAACTCGACGGCGCCGCGCTCGTTATCTACGGCTGCCTCCCAGGTGTCCCTCATGATGAAGTTTCTGTGCTCGTAAGGCGCAAGCGTTATGGCCTCAGTATCGATCTGCTCGCCGGCCTCGTTGCGCACCACTACGCTCACCGAAGCCTCGACATCGAACGGGTTCACCATGGCGAAGGTTGTCGTGTACGGACGCACGTTGTCGAACGGGAAGATGATACGGGGATCGAAAATCGAGTTGACCGGCACCACCGCTTCATAGTCCTCGCGGCCCGGGATCCTCTGGCACAGAATCGCCATGCCGCCCACGCGTTCCATATCTGTTTCTGTGGTTATCCACGCGTATCCGACATTGAGGGGAATTTCGGATCCCGTTGCCGTCTCGATCCGCAGCGAGCCGCCCACCGGAATGTCCCTCTCGATGGTGGAGACGGCCGAGCTTTCCCCGACGATCTGGAACGCGAGCGGGTTGCCGTCGTTCCCGTAGAAATCTACGAACACGTGCGCCGGAACGGTGCCCATGTTCATAAGCTGTATCGTGGTCTGCCAGGCGCCGCCGCCCACTACCTGGGGCAGAATCTCATCTCCGGTAAACACCGTTACCCGGCGCGGGTTACTCTCCGGACGGTCCGCGCCGAGCGCCAAGCCCGCCATCAAGAGAGCAAGGCAAGTCAATCGCATTCGGTTTCTCCTCTCCAAGCCTGGCCCTCGGATCGGAGCCAAGTGTGAGCACGGGATTACTTATATCGCCTGTTTGAGTTCTGAGTCAACCAGCCCGCCGCGCGGCCTCGACCGCGGCGCTCCGCGGGCCAGAGTGGGCCGATACACGGCATCATAGCCGGCAGATCGTTCCGCTGCATCCCCCAAACCGCTTGGGACTATTACGCTCGTGAGGGCAAGAAGACCAGTACGGAGCCGTCCGCTCATGCGCCGGCAAGACCGTCTCGAGTGGCGGGCGCTATACATCCCCCGCACGCGTGCCCGCGATTAGCCCGCGCAGGCTATCGCTCCCGGCGCCCTTTCTGCCGCATTCTGGAATCACTACAGAGGGGCGCAGGATGCGCCACCCGGAAACCAAGGAGACACCACATGAAAAAGCTTGCAGCATTCGTGATCGCGGGCGCACTTGCGCTCCCGGTGGCATTCGCGGCGGCGCCGCAGACGCCGGCTCCGCAGCAGCAGACCCAGACGAAGGCCAGGAAGCATCACAGGCACTCCGTCAGGAAGCACACCAAGAGGTCGTCGCCGGCTGTGAAGAAAAGTTGAGATGGCGTGGACCTGCGCGGGCTCCCGCCGCGCTCACCGGCGGGAACCTCCGCGGCAACCGGCCGAAACAATCGCAACTACCTGGCACATCGAGCTTTCCTCCGAACTTCCGCATCTTCGTCGCACTTCGTCGCCCGCGGCTGCCGCCGCCCGCGCTATCCTGTCTCCCAGATCATGAGTGATCAAGAAAGGGGAACAGTGACAACGCCCCAGCCGCCGCATATCCAGATCGTCAAGACACCCGACTATCGGGAAAACTATTCAAACAGCGTGCAAGTTCGCGTGAACTTGTGGGATTTCTTCCTGTCTTTCGGCATAATCACGCAGAGCGCGCCCGACTCGGTCGCCATCCAGATGTTCCAGGGTGTGTACCTGAGCCCGCAGCAGGCCAAAGCCCTGATGAACGTGCTCACGCAGAACGTGCAGCAGTATGAGGCCGCATTCGGCGAAATCAAGCTCGAACCCCGCACCCAGGGCGCCACTTTGCAGTAGCGTCCGGACCACGGCACCGGCCCGCGGGCCCGCAGGCCGCACGCGCATCGAGACGTATTTGTTTTTCTTCGTTTCGTTTGCCTTGGTAGTGTGCCTGACCCACGCGGGCTACTTCAGCCTGCCGTATTACTGGGACGAACTCGGCCAGTTCGTCCCCGCCGCGCTCGACATCTACCAGCGCGGCGCGTGGGTCGCCGAGCGCACAATTCCGAACGTTCACCCGCCCGGTCTGATGGCCTGGCTCGCCGGCGTGTGGACCATTTTCGGTTACAGCACCGAGGTCACACGCGCTGCCATGTTGCTTCTGGCGTCGATTGCGGTGTTCATCGTTTTTCTGCTCGCGATCGAGCTGGCGAAGGGCGCCCGCGGCGCGCCCGCCTTCGCCGCCGTCCTGTTTCTGCTGGCGTCGCCGCTGTTCTACACGCAGGCCATGCTGGCTGAGCTTGACATGCCGGCAATGCTTCTGTCCTCCTGGGCCTTGCTTCTGTTTCTTCAGGACCGCCGGCGCGCCGCCGCGCTCGTGTGCGTCGCGGCGGTGCTTGTAAAAGAGACCACTATTGTCGTGCCTGCTGTGTTCGCGCTTTGGCTGCTCAAAGACCGCCGCTGGCGCGATGCCGCGTGGTTCGTGTTGCCGCCCGCCGCGCTGGCGGGCTGGATCGTCTTCCTCTGGCGCGCCACGGGGAATCCCTTCGGCAACAGTGAGTTCGCGCAATATAACATCACGTTTGCGCTCCATCCGGTGCGGATTGCGATTGCGCTCGCGCGCCGCGTTTTTTATCTGGGCGTCGAAAACTTCCACTGGCTCGGCTGGATTTTCGTGTTCCTCGCCTGGCGAAGGGGAGTGTTCCGCACCCGTGCCTGGAAGATTGCCGGCACTGTCGCGCTGGCGCACGTGCTTGTCGTAACGGTCCTGGGCGGCGCCGTTCTCGAACGCTATCTGCTGCCGGCGCTTGCCATCATGTACGTCGCGTTCGCGGAGGCGATGCCGCGCGTCGCCCAGGTGGCGCTTGCGGCGGGGCTCGCGGCGGGCCTGTTCTGGAATCCGCCGTACCCGTTTCCCTACGAGAACAACCTGGCCATGGTCGACTTCGTCCGCCTTCAGAAGACCGCTGCCCAGTATGTGGAAAAGCGCTACCCCGGGCGCACCGTCACAACCGCGTGGCCGCTGACGGAAGCGCTCTGGCTTCCCGAGCTGGGCTATGTCGGCCGCCGCGTTCACATCCAGCGCGTGCAGGACTTCACGCCGGGGCCGGTCGGCGCGCTTGACCCCAAATCCGTCGACGTTTTCGTGCTCTTCTCCCGCGACTGGGTGCGCGCCGGGGATCCCCGCAGCTCCCGCCTTCTGCGCGGTCTCGTGCGCCGCGCCTATCACTGGCAGCCCCCGGTTGACGATGGTTACATTGAGAGCCGCTTCGGCCTCGAGCGCGTCGCGTACTGGGAAAGCCGCGGCCAGTGGGCCGCCGTGTTCGTTCGCCGGTAGAAGCCGGCGGGCATGGCATTATTAGATACACACGTATGATCGAGCTGCGCGGGGTCTCGAAGATCTTTGATGGAAAGCGCAAGGTTGCCGCTCTCCAGGACATCGACCTCGAAATCTCCCGCGGCGAGATGGTGTCCATCATCGGGCCTTCGGGATCGGGCAAGTCGACGCTGCTGAACCTGATCGGCGGGCTGGACCGTGCCACATCCGGCGAAATCGTCATCGACGGCGCCGCGCTCGGCGGCCTTACGGACGACGAACTGACCCGCGTGCGGCGCGACAAGATCGGATTCATCTTTCAGTTTTTCAACCTGCTGCCCACGCTGACCGCGCTTGAGAACGTCGCGCTGCCCTTGCACCTGCGCGGCTGGAAACGGAAGAAAGCGCACGAGCGCGCCCGCGGGTTGCTTGAACTGGTGCAGCTCGGCGCCCGCTTCGATCACACGCCCGAAGAGATGTCAGGCGGCGAGCGCCAGCGTGTAGCCATCGCGCGGGCGCTCGCGAACTACCCGCCCGTCCTGCTCGCCGACGAGCCGACGGGCAACCTTGATACGCACACTGGAGCCGAAATCCTCCGGCTGCTGCACGACGTCCAGACGCGGCTCAACGCCACCGTTCTCATCGTGACACACGATCTCAACGTCGCCGGGAGCTGCGCGCGCACCCTCACGCTCTGCGACGGGCGCATCGCGGGGGACAAGCGGCGATGATCCTGCTGCGCCTGTTGAGCTGGCCCTACCTGCGCCGGCACGTGCTGCGCTGGGCGCTCACCATAGCCGGCATCGCGCTCGGGGTGGCCGTTTTCGTCGCTATGCACTCTGCAAACCAGAGTGTGTTCGCAGCCTTCAGCCGCACCGTGACTCGCATCGCAGGCAAGACACAGCTTCAGGTGTGGGCCGGCGACTTCGGCTTTCCCGAAGATGTCCTCGAACAGGTGCAGTCCGTTCCGGGCATCGATGTCGCCGTTCCCGTCATCGAAGCCTCCGCCGAAACCGGCCTGAAGGGGCAGGGAAACCTGCTCATCCTCGGCGTGGACATGCTCGGCGACCAGAGCCTGCGCGACTACGACCTCGAAAGCGGCGAAGAGGCCGTCATCGACGACCCGCTCGTGTTCCTGGCGCAGCCCGACTCCATCATGCTGTCGCGCGAGTTTGCCGGCCGCAACCACATCCGCTCCGGCGACAGCCTCTCGATGCACACGATGGCCGGCGAGAAACGCTTCGTCGTGCGCGGCATCATGAAGGCCGGCGGCATGGCGCGCGCCTTCGGCGGCAACCTCGCCGTTATGGACATCTACGCCGCGCAAAAGATGTTCGGGCGCGGGCGCCGCTTCGACCGCATCGACATCGGCCTCAAGGAAGGCGCGAACGTGGAGGCCGTTCGCAAGGCGATCAGCCGCAAGGTCGGCCCGGGCTTCCAGGTGGAAGCGCCCGAGGCGCGCGGCCAGCATTTCGAGTCGATGCTCGCCCAATACTCGATGATGATGAACATCTCCAGTCTGTTTGCGCTCATCATCGGCATGTTCATCATCTACAACTCCTTCGCCATCGCCGTGACACAGCGGCGCGCGGAGATCGGCATACTGCGCGCGCTAGGCGCCACCCGCGCGCAGGTGCGGTCGCTGTTCCTGGGAGAAAGCGCAGTTGCCGGAGCCGCCGGTGCCGGAATAGGCGCGGCCGCCGGCGTCGCGATGGCGCGTGCGATCGCGGTCTACGTCGGCGGTTACACGTCCCAGATCTATGGGGTGGCGCAGCAGGTGGACGATGTCGAGCTCAGCCCGTGGCTCATCGGCGCTTCGGTCGCGCTCGGCATCGTGACCAGCATCACAGCGGCTCTTATACCCGCGCGCAACGCGGCGCGCGTGGATCCCGTGCAGGCGCTTCAAAAAGGCCGTTACCAGGTGCTCTCGGCGGGCGAGAATCGCGTTCGCGCCGCAGCGGCGGCGCTGGCGGCGGCAATCGCGGCCGCCTGCCTGCTCTTCGCGCATTCGCGCATCGCTTTGTACTTCGGCTACGCGATGGCCATCCTGGCGTCGCTCCTGCTCGCTCCGGTGTTGTCGCTCGCCATCTCCCGCGCACTGCGCTGGCCTCTGAAGCTGCTGCGGCCCATCGAGGGCGCGCTCGCGGCCGACAGTCTGATACAGGCGCCGCGCCGCACGTCCGCGACGGTTTCGGCGCTCATGCTTTCGCTCGCAATGGTGATCGGTTTTTCGGGAATGGCGCGCGCGTTTTATCTTTCGGTCACAGACTGGTCCGATACCGTCCTGAATGCCGATTTCTTTCTCACCGGCTCTGAAAGCATCGCCGCGCGGACTTACTCTTTTCCGGCGTCCCTCGCCGCCGAAATCGAAAAGCTGCCGGGCGTGGAAATGACCCAGATGGTTCGCAGCGCGCGCGTGCTTTACCGCGGCGTCCCGGTGATGGTTGTCGCCGCCGAGGTTGACAAGCTTTCGAAAAAGGTTCATCGCGAGCCCATCGAGGGCGACGAGCGCGAGATGTTCAACCTTACCGCCGCCGGCCGCGGCTGCACCGTGTCCGAAAACTTCGCAAACCTGCGCGGATTGCACGCCGGAGACGTGGTTGAGCTGCCCACGCCGCGGGGTATTCTGCGCCTGCCCATTGCCGGTGTCACCCGCGATTACTCCGACCAGCAGGGCACCGTCATGATCGACCGCAGCGTCTATCGCAAGTGGTGGAATGACGACACCGCAAACATTATTCGCCTTTACGTGAAACCCGGCGCCGACCGCAATGCGGTCAAGCAGGCCATTCTCGAGCGTTTCTCTTCCGGCCGGCGGTTGTTTGTTCTCTCCAACGCCGAAGTCCGCGGCGAAATCGTCCGGCTCACGCAACAATGGTTCGGTATGACCTACAACCAGGTGGCCGTGGCCGTGCTCGTCGCCGTGCTGGGCATCGTCAACACGCTCATCGTGTCTATCACGGACCGCCGCCGCGAACTAGGCGTTCTGCAAGCCGTCGGCGGGTTGCGCCGCCAGATACGCCACACCGTCTGGATGGAGGCTCTCGCAATCGGCATCGTCGGCCTCGTGCTCGGGTTTGCGCTGGGCGCGGTGAACCTGCACTACACGCGCGGCGTAGTACGCGACCTCGGGGGCGAGAGCATCGCCTATGTCTACCCCGTGCGGATGGCAGTGTCTCTCATTCCCGTGATACTCGGTGCGGCATGGATCGCGGCGTTGTGGCCGGCGCGCATGAGCACGCGCGGCGCGCTGGTGGAGGCTTTGGAATATGAGTAAAGCAGTATTGCTTCCGGCGGTGTTCGCCCTCGCCGCCGCCCCGTTCGCTGCGAACGCCCTCGCCGACGAGGCGCGGCGGATCGTCGAAGAAGCCCAGCGCCGCGCTCACGCGAATTCCGAACGTTACGAGGGCACGTTAACCGTCTACGGCAAGAGCGGCAAGATCGCCGAGAAGCGCTGGCGCTACGACCGCATCGGTTCGCACGGCAACAGCAAGTCCGTCATCCGCTTCAGTTCGCCCGCGGAGGTTAAGGGCGTCGCGCTGCTCATCGTCAATCACCCCGAGCGTTCCTCCGACCAGTGGATGTGGACGCCCGCGCTCGAGCGCAACCGGCGCATCGCCATGCAGGACCGCCGGCGCCGTTTTTTCGGAACCGATTTCAGCTTCGAAGATCTCGAGGAGCGCGATGCCGGCCAGTACGACTTCCGTATGCTTGGAGAGGAGCTGCTGGACGGCATCCCGTGCTGGAAAATCGAGAGCCGCCCGAAGGAGACGAAAACGTCGCAGTACGACCGCTCAATTATCTGGATCCGCAAGGACCACTACGTCTGGTGGCAGCTCGAGAATTACTCGCGTGAAAAGCTTGTGCGCCGCGCGAAGTACGGAGATCTCGAGAACGTCTCCGGCATCTGGACCGCGCGCACGGTCGATATGTCGGACCTCCGCGAAGGCAGCCACACGGTGCTGCGGCTCGAGAAGCTCGACTACAACGTCCCTATGAAGGACGAGCAGTTCACGCTGGAGGCGCTGCGCAGGGAGCTGTGAGAGCCGCCGTTCTCATCCTGGCTTCCGTCTTCGCGCTCACGCCTGATGCCGCCGCGCAGCAGTTCGCCCAGCGCGGTTTTCTGGATCTTAGCGCGCCCCTGTATCCGCAATCCGCACCCAACGACGGCGGACACGTGCTGGGCGAAGCGCTGTTCCGATACGAAGCATCCTGGCGCCCGGGCCCGGAGTGGGCTCTCTACGGCTCAATCGATGCCCGCACCGACACTCACCAGCAGGTTGACCGCGCCGCGCATCTGTCCTTGTGGGACCGCGAGCGCGCGCGCCCGGCCTTCGAGATCCGCCGGCTCAGCGCGCTGTGGCACCGCGGTCCCGTTACCGTCGAAGCCGGAAAGCAGTTCATCCGCTGGGGCAAGGCGGACATTCTGAACCCGACGGACCGGTTTGCGCCGCGCGACTTCCTCAGCGTCGTCGATAACGACTTCCTTGCAGTGCCCGCCGCGCGCCTCACCCTCGAACGCGGCAACAACACCGTGGACGCCGTCTGGCAAGTGCGCTTCGTCCCCAGCCGCATCCCGCTGTTCAACCAGCGCTGGGCTGTAGTGCCGCAGGACGTGCAAATCATCGACGCCGGCGCGCGTTATCCCGGCGGCCCGCAACTCGGCCTCCGCTGGAACCACCTGGGCGCGGGGTACGAGTACTCGCTATCGTTCTTCGACGGCTACAACAACCTGCCGTTTTTCGAGCCCGTCGCGCAGATCGGGCCTGCATACGCAGTTCAGCGCGTCTACCCGAAACTGCGCATGTACGGCGGCGACGCGGCCGTCCCGCTGCGCCCCTTCACGCTGAAAAGCGAGGCGGCGTACTTCCAGTCCCCCGCGGGCGACTACGCTTTGTACGTGGTCCAGTTGGAAAAGGATATCGGGGAATGGTCTCTCGTGGGCGGATATGCGGGCGAGTGGGACCGTAGCAAGACCGCGGCAGCCGATTTCGCGCCGGACCGCGGCCTCGCCCGCGCGTTTCTCGGCCGCGCCACTTACACCATCGACGCCACGCGCACGCTCACCTTTGAGGCCGCTCTGCGCCAGACCGGCGAAGGCGTGTGGCTGCGCTCCGAATACTCCCAGTCGTTCGGCGAGCACTGGCGCGCCACCGCCGGCTTTACACTCATCCGCGGCGAACCCACCGACTTTCTCGGCCAGTACCGCCGCAACTCTCACGCCGCCATCGGCTGGCGCTACAGCTTCTGAGTTGCATGACTCTGTCCGCGCCTTGCCTGATCACGACCGCACAGCCGGAAAGCCGCTGGCAACCCTGGGATTGCGGGCAGATGGCGCCCGGCGCCTGGCGGGCCGGCCCGAGGCTGCGCGAACGCGCGGCAGGGCGGCCGCGGCTGATACACTGATCGGAAAATGAAGTTGTTTCTGTCGTGCGCTGCCGTTGCGTGCGTGCTTGCCGCGGCGCCCGTTGTATCCACCATCCGTTTCGAGGAACTGGCGCAGAGAGCGGGCCTCATCTTCACCTGCGACAGCTCGCCCACGCCGAACAAGAACCAGCCGGAGACCATGGTTGCCGGAGTTGCGCTGTTCGACTACGATAACGACGGCTACCTGGACGTGTACTTCACGAACGGGGCATCTATTCCATCGCTTGAAAAGAACTCCCCGAAGTTCTGGAACAGGCTGTTCCATAACAACCGTGACGGCACGTTCACGGACGTCACCGGGAAGGCCGGCCTGAAGGGCGCGGGATACGGGATGGGGGTCGCCGCGGCCGATTACGACAACGACGGCTGGACTGATCTGTTTCTCGCCAACGTAACCAAGAACCAGCTCTTCCACAACAGCGGCGACGGCACGTTCACAGACGTTACGGACAAGGCCGGGCTCGGCGGCGCGTTGCACCAGGGCAAGAAGATGTGGGCCGTGGCCGCGGGCTGGTTCGATTACGATAACGACGGCCGTCTGGATCTGTTCGTGTCGAATTATTGCGTGTGGGAGGTAAACAAGGACCCCTTCTGCGGGCCCAACCCGAACATCCGGGCGTACTGCCACCCGGACAACTACGCGCCGCTGCCGAACACGCTCTATCACAACGACGGAAACGGCAGGTTCACCGACGTTTCGGCCGCGATGGGCATCGGCAAGTACTTCGGCAAGGGTATGGGAATAGCGTTTGCGGATTACGATCACGACGGCTTCATGGACGTTTTCGTCGCCAACGACAACGCGCCGAACCTTCTGTTTCACAATCTCGGCGGGAAAAAGTTCGAAGAAGTCGCGATGCAGGCCGGAGTGGCGTTTCCCGAGTCCGGGGCCTTCATCTCGGGGATGGGCGCGGATTTCAAGGATATCGACAACGACGGATGGGAGGATTTGTGGCACACCGCCATCGAGAACGAATCGTTCCCGCTGTTCAAGAACCGCGGGACCGGCGATTTCGTGGAGATCACGAGCCAGGCGGGCCTGAACGTCACGCGAACGATGTCGGGGTGGTCTAACGGCGTGGCGGATTTCGACAACGACGGGTGGAAGGACCTGCTTGCCGTCCGCGGCAACGTGATCGACAACATTTCGCTGATGTCGCTGCGGAAGTTCGAGGAGCCGAACACGGTATTCCGGAACATGGGCGGCGGCAGGTTCAGTGACGTGAGCGCGGATGCAGGGCCGGATTTTCAGGTGCCGGGCGCCCACCGGGGAGTCGCCCTGGGCGACCTGGATAACGACGGGCGCATAGATGCCGTGATCAGCGTGCTGAACGGGCCGGCAAAGTACTTCCACAACGTTTCCACGGGCGGAAACCACTGGTTGACGCTGAAGCTGGTTGGCGTTAAGAGCAACCGCATGGGACTGGGCGCGCGTGTCGCGATTACGCTGCCGGACGGCACGAAACAGTACAACCATGCAACGGCGAGCACGGGTTACGCGGCATCGAGCGATCCCCGGGTGCACTTCGGGCTCGGGTCGGCGAAGAGTGTGAAGAAGATCGAGATCGCCTGGCCCAGCGGAATCCACCAGACGCTTTCGGATGTCGAGGCCGACCGGATTATCACGATTAGAGAAGAGACCGGGATGGCAGAGGGCGCGAAGCCTTGAGCGATTTTCTGCATTTAGCGCCGCCTGAAACCGCGGCCGCTATTTATCCTGCGCTGCGGCGCGGCGCATCTCTTCGAGCTTGCGCTGGTTCTCCTCCTGCGCTCTTGATGCGGCCGCGCGCTCGCGATCGCCTTCGGGCTTCATCTTGAGGCGGTAGTATACGGCCGCGAGGCCGGCGTGCGCTTCGGCGAAATCGGGGTAGTCCTTTACCAACTGCTCAAACTCTTTCCTGGACTCCTCGACACGGCCCATCATCGAATGCAGAGAGGCGCGCTGGTACAACGCTCCGGGGTCGGCGGGCCGCACGCGGAGAGCGTTCTCGATGTGCGCGAGCGCCTCCTCAAGTTTACGGTCCTGCTTCAGCAGCATCGCGGTCTCGACGTTCGCCAGGAAATCGTAAGGGTTGACCTCGAGTTCCTTGCGGAATTCCTCCGGCGCCAGTTCCGGCTTGCCGATGCTGCGCAGCACGTACGCGTACAGCGAGTGCGCCCCGGGCAGTTTGGGATTAAGCTGGATGGCGCGCGCCAGATACTTCGCGGCGTCAACCTCGTTCTGAGCCATGTACGCGGCCTGGCCCAGGAGGTATGCCGACTCGGCCGATTCGCCATCGCTCAGAACGGCATCCAGCACCTTCTGCGCGCGCTCGGTCTCTTTGTTCCTCAGCAGCGCGATGCCGAACATGTACTTCACCGCGCGGTTTTCCGGGAACTCCCTGTCGAACAGCGACATCAGCTCGACCGCGCCGGACGCCTTTCCGCTTTGCAGCAGGCAATCGGCCATCAGGAGGCCCGCTTGCACGTCAAGCGGCTTCGTCTTGCGGAGTGTCTCCAGTTCCTGCATGGCTTCCGGTATGCGGCCCAGCTTGTAATACGCGAGCGCCAGATTCATTCTGACCTGCGGGTTGTTGGGCATGGCCTGGAGCGCGGTCTTGTACTCTCCGATCGCCTCTTCGAACCGTCCGGAACGCACGAGGGCCGCGGCGAGATTGGAGCGGATCTCCGCGGCGTCGGAGTATTCGCTGAGGAACTCGCGATACAACCTGATGGCCGTGGCGGTATCGCCGGCGGCGAAGGCCGCGGCGGCGTCGCTCACCGGATCCCGCTGCTGCGCAAATACCGCAAGCGGGACGAAAAGCAGAAACAGCGCGGAAAATCTCACCACTCTCGAATTGTAGTAGACGCCGGGCGCGCCGGCGCGCGCCCGTTCGAAACTACGGCGTGACCGTGTACTTCGCGCTCGATGTCGATGTCGTATCGCCCTGGATTGCGGTGATGCGCAGCTCGCATTCACCCGGTTTCACCGGTGCGCTGATGGCCACGGGAATCGTGCCGTCGGCGTCCGGAGCCGAAAGCTCCGCCGTCTGCCGGGCCGCGAGCTGGCCGTTGACGAGAAACTCGACTCTCATCGCCGGCTTTGCGGCGTTCTCCGCATCGGGATACACGACGAAGTACGCGTATGGTTTGGCGCCCGCGGGGACGGTGTTCGCAAGCATCGGGACGACGCGCTGCCCCCTGAACACCAATGGATCGCCGGCGCCGGCGCCCTGCGCCGGTTCGACCCGCTTAACGAGGACCACGCTGCTGATGCCCACGCCTTTCGGCGCAGCCGGATTGTCGATGGCGATTACGCTGGTTGCCGCGCGGCCTGCTTCGTGGTCCACCACCGCAGTCTCCACAGTATATTTCCCGGGAGCCAGTTTCACCGGCTGCTCGTATGAAAGGGAATCCGCCAGGAGCGCCTGAAGCTTCTCATCGGGGACCTCCACCGGAAAATCGCGGCTGATCTTCCCGATCACCTGTCCCTGCGCGTCCTTGACCAGAGCGAAAAGCGATACGTGCAAACGCTGTTTCTTGACTGCCGGTTCCGGAGTAGCCTTGAGGTCGGAAGGCGAAACGTCGAACGCTACGGCATACTCCGAAGTCTGCGCGCCCGGCCGGAACCGGAATGCCGCCGCGTGCGCGGCAAGCTGCGTGGGACGCGGATCTGCGGCCAGCGCCGCCAGTGCGGGCGCCTCGAACGGCGCAGGGGCGCCTATGCCGGGGGTGTCGGGCAGCGCGAAGTAGCCCGGACGCGTGATGACGGTAAGGCCGCTTCGGATGGGCTTCACTTCTATCGGTCTGAAGCGGCCATCCAGCTTCTCCGAAACCGGCGCGTACGTAAGCTCGTAATGCGTGTCGATGTCCTCGTACACACGCTCGAATGTTTTCCTGTAATCGTATGTGGCGAAGGCGGCGCCGCCGGTGGATTCAGACAGCTCACGAAGAGTCGCCTGCCGGTCGGAGCTGCGCACCGCGGCCATCATATCGTCTCCGGCGCGCATGTTCTCCATCATCGCGCCCAGGCTCTGGCCCGTATCGCCCTGCCGCGCGCTGACTCTCGCAAGCCTGCTGATCTCGCCGGGGTTGGTTTCTCCGGCGCTCGGACCGCGAACATCGAGCGCATAAAATGTTATCTGCTGTTCGCGCGCGCTCTGGATGACGTCTTTCAGCAGTTGGGGGTCTTCAGGGTTGATGATGCCGGGGCTGAACAGCATTACCGTCTTGCGGCCCGGCAGTGAAGAAAGAGCGCTCAGCAGGGCTTTTAACTGGTCCATGTGCTGCCTTGCGGCGACTGCGATCTGTCCCGAACGCTCTGCGCCCGCCGAGGTCGTTGCCAGCGATCCCGCAATGCCCGCCCGCGTGTCGTCGGGCGACGGCTTTCCCTGCGGCTCGCCCGCCCCGACTTTCGCGTCCGGGAGGGTTTCCGCGGCCTGCGCGAGCGATATGGGCGGGAACATAAACCCCGTGCGCGCCGCCTGTATCAGTGCTTCGCGATTCTGCGTAAAAGGAACGAGCGGATACAGCCGTTCATCCAGACGGAACACGCCGATGTACGTTCCTTCCTGCAATGGGAACTGTAGAAACTCCTGCGATGCCAGAAGCGTCTGTTTGAGGATTTCGGCGTCGCTCGGGATGTTCATGAACACCATGCAAACCAGATTGTTCGGCCTCAACGGCTTCGGCGTGGAGGCGGACAGAGGCGCCGATTTCCCTTCGGAGAGGCGCGCGCGGACCTCGGCTCCGGGCACGTAGCGAAAGCTCGTGATTCTCTGGCGGGCTCCGTTCTCGTACACCTCGACCGAATCGGCATTGAGATCCTTCACTTCGCGGCCGCGGTCGTCGCGCACGATGAGATCGAGCACCACCTCGCGCGCAGTGGAGCGGATCACCTGCCCGCTGTTTTCCGCCGCGGCATTCTGTGCCGCGACGGGGCTCGCCCCGCCCGCAAGCGCAAATCCAATCGCAGCCAAAAGACCCAACCGCATGATTGCCTCCCTCATGGAATTTCCACCACACTGCTTTGGGCCGACAATAGCCGGCCTTCTATGTCGCGCACGGCCACTCTCACGGCGTACGTTCCGGGCTGCACGTCGAAATCGGTTGCCACGCCAAGCCCCGAAGCCAGGTGCGCGTCGAGCGTCTCGTCACGCAGCCGCAGCTTGATAAGTTGCTGTTTACCCGTCACGAAGTTTCCGCTCTGATCGAACAGGCACGCGACAACTGTGACGTCGTTCGAGTTCCTTCCGCCGTTCTTTTCCAGCGCCACGCGATTCAGATCGAATCGCGTTAGCACGGTCAGCTTCGCCGACGCTCCTGATTTCATGAACTCCGTGCTCATCGTCACGGCCGGATCGCGTATGTCTTCAGGCGCAAACACCGCGTCGCGAAGCTCGCTTCGGGCGGCCTCGGCCGGGTCCGTCAGATCCTTAGTAGCGAAGTATCCGTTCCGCGCCTGCACGGTGTATCCCTTTCGCGCGACCCGGATTCTGAGCTTGTGGAACTTCCCATCGGCCGCCAGGTCCCTGGGCGAGAAAGCGAGAGTGTACAAGTACTCCGGCGGGGTCGTAATCTGCCTCAGCCCCGTATCGATATCGTTCGTCCGTTCGATGAACCTGCCGCCGGTGCCCGCGGCAAGGCGATCGAGCGCGATCCGGTTCTCCAGAATTTGCAGGCGGTCCATCTCGGTCTTCAGATCGTGGTAGGCCGGGGTTGCGATGGTGGTGCCGGGCTGCTCATCGGCGACCTCAACAGCGAGGCCGCGCGAGTCCAGCGAGCTGATGATCACATTCAGCCGCGCCGCGAGCTGGATGGCTTCGTCGAGATCAGGTTGATTTGCCTGCGTTTGGAAACCGGGCGAGAGAAACACCACAGTCCGCCGGCCCGGCATGGAACCCAGCCGGCGCACCGCTTGTTTGAGGGCTATGCTCGCGATCTGGGCCTGGTGATCGCCGCTTGCTATCGCCTGGCGCGCCTTGCTCTCGACGTAGCTCTTGGCGATAGACACGGCATGAGGATCGGCCGGGTCCATATTCATGCACAGCAGCGTCTCGTTAATTGCTGTGTTCAGGGCCGCCTTGCCGATGCTTTCGCGATACTCCCATATGCGCTGCGCCATGAGCCGGCCCATGGGGGCGCAAGCGCTCATAGGAGGCGGCACGAGGGAGTTCACGCGCAGTCTGAGAAGAGCCTCATGCAGCTTGACACGATCGTCCGTAAAGCCAAGCCACGTCTGGCCGGATGTCGTGAGAATGGCCGCGCGCTCCTCCGGATCCATGCCGGCGACCCTGCGATCGACTCCCTCGCGGACCCACTTGAGGTCTCCATCGCTCAGGTGCACGTCGTCAAAGAGGTAGGCGACGAAGCTCTGTGCAGGCGGGCGCTGCGTTTGAACGGCCTCGGGTAGGGGCTGCAAACCACCACGCCGCGGCGCTTCGGCTCGCTGAACGTGCTCTTCCAGTGAGAACTGGCTTATTTTCTGCCGCTTGCCGTTGTCGAAGATCTCGAAATCATCCCTGGTCAGGTTGCCTGCCGGTTTGCCCTGGCCATCGCGCACTATCGCCGGCACGATGACGAGATGGACCTTCTCGCGAAATGACGGCACACCCTGCCCGGCGGGCTGTGGCGGCGCCTGGGCTGCCGCGAACATGGACACGAGAGCGCATGAACACATCAAAGGCTTCAGCGCCATAATTCGAGCTATATCCTCGGACGCGACCGGACAGAATCCCGGTTGCAGAGATTCGGACCCCTTCGCACAGGAATATTCTACGCCCGCAGGTGTGTTTTCGCTCGATGGAGCGGCCTCGGAGGCCGTTATATCCTGTTATGGAATGCATCGCAGGTTGTTGCCGGTTCTGGCGCCGGTTTTTGCGCTCGCGGCGGCATCCGCCGTAGGCCCTATCACGTTCGAAGAGATCGCCGCGAAGGCCGGTGTGGACTTCGTAGCCGACAGTTCTCCCACCGAGCGCCGTCACCAGCCGGAGACGATGGTGGCCGGCGTCGCTCTGCTCGACTACGACGGAGACGGCTATCTGGACATCTACTTCGTGAGCGGAGCCGATATGCCGTCGCTGGTGAAGAAGACGCCGCGGCACCAGAACCGCCTCTATCACAACAACCACGACCTCACGTTTACTGACGTCACGGCGAAAGCAGGTGTCGGCGGCGCCGGTTACGGGATGGGCGCATCCGTAGGCGACTACGACAACGACGGGCATCCCGACATCTACGTCACGAACGTCAACGCCAACCAACTGTTCCACAACAACGGAGACGGAACCTTCACCGACGTCACAGCCAAGGCGGGTGTGCCCGGCGGAAAGTATGCCGGCAAGAAAATGTGGTCCGTTTCCGCCGCCTGGGTGGATTACGACAATGACGGCTGGCTCGACCTTTTTGTATCGAACTACTGCCAGTGGGACCCCGACACCGAGCCGAGCTGCGTTGTGGACGGCATCCGCACGTTTTGCAGCCCGCGGTACTACAAGCCTCTTCCGCACACGCTGTATCACAACAACGGCGATGGCACATTCACCGACGTTTCGGACGCCACGGGCATCTCGAAGCACCTTAGCCGCGGCATGGGGGTGGCGATAGCCGATTACGACGGCGACGGCTACCAGGATATCTTTGTCGCAAACGACGATGCGCCGTTCCAGCTGTTTCACAACATCGGCGGCAAGCGTTTCGAGGAAGTAGCTGCCGAAGCCGGGGTGCAGTTCGCAGAGAACGGCAACGTGGTGTCGGGGATGGGCGCGGATTTCCGCGACCTGTTCAACAAAGGCGATCCGAGCATCTGGGTGACCGCGCTCGAAAAGGAAACCTTCTCGCTTTTTGTAAACCTCGGCGGGGGCCAGTTCGCGGACAAAACCGCGGCGAGCAGCCTGTCGATGCGCACTCACCAGATGTCGGGCTGGTCGAACGCCATCGCCGACATGGACAACGACGGCTGGAAAGACCTGATCGCCGCACGCTCCAACGTGCAGAACAACGTGGAAGCCTACAGCCCGCGCCAGCACAAAGAACCTCCAGCGATTTTCCGCAATTTGGCGAACGGACGCTTCGACGACGTCAGCGCCGGAGCAGGAGAGGCCTTCAATACGCCTGCCGCCCACCGCGGGCTTGCCGCCGGCGACCTCGACAACGACGGCCGAATGGACGTCGTCATGACCGTTCTCAACAGCGGCCCGGCGCGCATCTTCCACAACACCACCGCGAACGGAAACCACTGGCTGACGCTGAGCCTGACGGGGACGAAGAGCAACCGAATGGGGCTGGGTGCGAAAGTGCGTGTTACCGCGGCCGATGGTTCCGTGCAGTACAATCACGCCACGACCAGCACGGGCTACGCAGCCTCGAGCGATCCGCGTGTGCACTTTGGCCTGGGCGCTTCGAGCAAGGTGAAAGAGATAGAAATCACCTGGCCGAGCGGCATACGGCAGGTGCTCAACGATGTGGCCGCCGACCGGGTGCTGGCCGTCACGGAGCCGGAGAAGTAGCGCTTAGTCGCTGCCGAACGGGCGCAGCGCGCCCACGCCGAGCGGATCTTCCTGTACCTTCAGCTTCTCGAAAACGGCCTGTTCGCGCTCGGCGTCGTCCTTCTTCCCCGCGCGGCGGTACGCCTGGGCCAACAGGAATCGTATCGGTGCGTTGTTCGGCATCAGATTAACGGCTATCTCGAACTCGGCGATGGCGTCGGAAAGGCGATCCCCGGTCATGTACGCCTGTCCAATTTGGGCGTGGCAGATCCAGCGCTGGTCCGCGGGAGCCAGCCTGATGGCTTTGCGCAGGGCATCGAGCGCCTGGTCCGCATTTCCGGCACGCATCTCGAGCGAGCCGACCATGATGAGCGCGGGCCAGTGGTCAGGGTGAAGGTCGACTTCCTTCCTGAATTCGGCGAGGCCGGCTGCGGGGTCGGTCTCCATCAGGTACATTCCGTGTGCATAGTGAACACCGGGCTCGGCGGGGTATTCCTTCAGCAGTTGTTGATAAGCCGCCGCAGCCTCTTCAGGGTGTTGCGTGGCCAGCGCCCATGCGGCCTTCCCGGCGAGCGATACGGCTGCCCTCTGCCGGCCGGAAAGATCATCGTATTTCGCCGCCACGCTCATCACCAGCAGCCCCATCGTGTTCACAACCGCAGCCTCGGGGACGCCGTCGCGGCGCGACAAGGGCCAGAGTTGGAACTTGGCCTCTCCAAAGCGCGCCGATTCGATGAGCAACTGCGTGGCCCTTACGCGCACGGCGATCTCGAATGGGAGGTTGTCCCCGAGCCCCAGTTGCTCGCCAGCGCCGATGTCGGTGAGCGCCTGCTCGATGTTGTCGAGTTCGGCCTCGCACAACCCGAGGAACGCCAAGGCGGTTCCGTTGCGCGGGTAAATCCTGAGCCCCTTGCGAAACGCGTCGCTTGCCTCGGCATAACGGTGCAGGCTGTAGTTGGCGGCGCCGAGGTACATCCAGCCTTCGCCCCAGTATGGCCGCAGCGCGAGCGCCTTCCGGTACAACGTGACCGCTTCGGCAGGGCGTGTATCGAGCGCCGACTCGGCTTTGCGCGCCAGGTCCTCGAAAGTCTCTCCCGGCGGCGTCTGGACCTGAGCGGCGAGCGCGAACGCCGCCGCAAAGAACATCGCCGAGCTGCGCAGAACAGAAGTCGTGACTACGGAAACCGGCATACCTTTCAGCAGCGGACGCGCGAAAACGCGACCGCACCGCCGTTCTATTTACGGTAACGCATCTCCGCTATTCTGATAACGATGCGGTTGTTTGCGTGTCTGCTCCTGGCCGCCTGCGCCGGCTACGCGCAGGCGCCGGACCCGGAGCGGGTTTTTCAGGAGGCGGTCGAGGCGCAGCAGCGGGGGGACGATGCGACCGCAATTGCGAAGTACCGCCAGCTCGTGAAGTACTACCCCGGCGTCGTCGAAGTGCGCGCAAACCTCGGCGCTGCCCTCGCGCGGCTCGGACAGATGGACGAGGCTATCCAGCAGTACCGCGCCGCTCTGGCGCTCGACGGGAAGAACACGCAGCTTCGCCTGAACCTCGCGCTCGCGTACTACAAGAAGAACGACTTCGCGGCCGCAGCGAAGGAACTGGAGACGGTCCACGCCGGAAGCGCGGCGAATCTGCAATCGGCGCTCCTGCTGGCCGACTGCTATGCGCGGACCGGACGCGATGCCGACGCCGTGCGGCTGCTCGGCCCCATGGAGAGGACGCATCCGGATGAACTCGGGCTCGCCTGGCTGCTCGGCTCCGCGCTCATTCGCACTGGCCGCGAGGAAGCCGGCCTCGAGCGCGTGGAGAAAGCTGCAAGGGGCGGCAACAGCGCCGAGGCCTACCTGCTGGCCGGCAAGACGGCGCTGAAGCTCAATGAGTTCGAACGGGCGCGCGACGACGCCGAAGCGGCCGTGAGACTCAACCCGAAGCTGCCCGGCGCCTACACGCTGCTCGGCATGGCGCGCCAGTACTACGGCGATAACAGGGGCGCCATAGCCGATCTCACGCGTGCGCTCGAAAACGATCCAAACGATTTCGATGCGCAGCTCACGCTCGGAGCGGTTCTCTATACCGAGCGCGATATGGAGAACGCCGCGAAGCACCTCGCACGGGCGCTGGAGCTGAATCCGAAATCGAACGTGGCCCGGTTTCAGATGGCGCGGCTGCAACGCACGCAAGGCGACCTCGAGAGCGCCAGAAAGAATCTCGAACAGGTGGTCCGTGAAGACCCGGACTGGGCGCAGCCGCATATGGAACTCTCGGCCGTCTATTTTCGCCTGAAGATGCGAGAGGAAGGCGAGCGCGAGCGTGCTCTGTTTGACAAGTTGAACAACGCACAGCAGGCACGTGAACGCGAGGCGCAGCGGCGCGCCACGCCGGACGCCAAGCCGTAGTTCAGAAGTCGAACAGGCACGGCCGGGCGGACCTGCCGGCTATCAACCGGCGAAAGTGCGCCGGGCCGTACAGGGCGGAGGAACCGGCGGCAGGCCGCAAGGCCTGCCCACGCGAGAATAGCTCCCTACTTCAGTATCGGCGAGCAGCACGGCTTTCCAACCGGCTCGGGCTCCATCAGCTCCATGCGCGTCAGGTTCGGATCGTACAAGTTCAACTGCCACTTGCCATCGCGCCCGATCTTCGGCCCTTCTCCCGGCTTCAACCCGCGGGCCAGCACGGTTTCGTAGCCCTTCTTAACGCTCTGAACCCCTAGCGCAAAATGGTTCATAACGCCGAGTGTGCGCAGGTCCGGATTTTTCACGTTCAGCATGTACTCGAACCAGTCTGTGCCGTCCGGCACACGCATGTCCACCCAATCCGTGCGGTCGTCGGTCATCCCGCCGTACCAGATCGACCGGAAACCCAGAATGTCGCGATACAACGCGTCGAATTTCGCGCGGTCGGACACCGTTGTGCCCACATGAATTATGTGCTCCGAGACCCTCGTAGCCGGCAGGAACTTGCCGAAGTTGCGCGAATGAATCGAGCCGGGCATATACTGCACAAATTCCACGTCGTGCCCGTCCGGATCCTTGATCATGAAGCTCAGATTGCCGTCCAGCCCCGGAGCCAGCTTCTCGGGCACCTTGACTCCCTTGCTCGCCAGATAATCCCGCAGTTGCGGCGCGTTGTCGGTCTCGAATGCTATGTGCATCAGGACCAGTTGCTTCGGCCCTTCCCACCCGGGAGAGACTTCGATGTACTGATGGTCGTTCACTTTGAAGAACGACATCGTCCCGCCGCCGGGGAAATCGATCTTGAACGCTTCCTGGTAGCCGAGCTTCTTCGTGTAGAACTCGCGCGCGGCCTCCAGATTGTCCGTGCGCACTGCGATGTGCGCCACGCCCACAATCCTGGGGCGTTCGGCAGCCTGGCTTGCCCGGGCGGACGCAACGGCCGCCACCGCTGCAACCGCGGCAGCACACAAGAGCCTTCGGGTGGTCATAACGCTGTCAGTATAGACAAACCACGAACCGTCTTTGGAAGCCTCTCGCCGGCGTGCAGAAACTCGCCTGGCGCGAGCGGACGTACCCCGCCCCGGTGCATGATGGACTTAAGGGGGGCGCAATGGCGCAGGTTAATCCCTGGTACTGGGGCTTCGGTTGGTATTGGTGGTTCCTGGCCGTTCTTCTGCTGATCATCCTTGGAATCGTGCTGGCGCGCCTCATTACTTTCCGGTCCGAGGAGCGAGCCCGGAACGCCGCACTCGAAGCCCTGCGCCGCCGCTTCGAAGACGGCGAGATCTCGGCCGAGGAGTATCGCGCCCGGAGGGCCATGATCGAGAGCCGCGACCCCCGGTTGTAGTTGTTCGTGCCGTCCTACTCGAAATAAACCCCGTCCTTAACCAGCGCACTGCGCAAATCCGAGTATGCCAGCTCGCGCGTTCCGCGTCTTTTCAACGCGCACAGCGCCGCCGCGGTCCCCGCCGCCTGGCCCTGCCCCATGCAACTGACCGTGTTCCGCGTAGACATGTGCGCTTCGTGTTCGGACGTGATCATCATGCCGGCCACGAGCAGGTTGTCTATGCCGGCGGGGCGCAGCGCACGGTACGGTATCCCGTAAGTACCGCCGCCGGCCACTTGCAACCGCGGCGCCGAATCGTGAAACCCGTACACGAACACGTCGTCGTCGAAGTGCCGCGCCTTCAGGATGTCATCCAGCTTGATATCGTAATCGCACGCGATCAACCGCCCGCGGCGGATGGCGAACGACGGGCTGGTCCTCGCGATGAACGCACGCTCGCAGCCCGGCACGTACTTCCTCATCAGCTCGAGCGCCTTAAACATCCGCCTCCGGATTTCGATTTCGGCCTTGGCCGACTCGTCTCTGTTCGTCGGGCTCACCGGCATCTTGAAATTCAGCTTGATGAACATCAGGTAGTTGTCGTGGACGGTGGTGGTGATCATCGCCAGGCCCAGCTTCCGAGCTTCGGCGTTGAACTCCTCGGAGAACGATACGGATTCGCCGCCGAACCGGACAATTTGGCCGTCTTTGCCGCTGCGCCGCCCGCGGGCAAGCTGCGTCATGCGGTCCTTCGAGAGCAGGTAATCGCACATCTTCTCGATGTCTACGTTGCCGACGCCCATGCTGTTGGCCACGGCGTGGTCGTTCGGTTCGGTGTACTTCGCGCCGGCGTGCGCCGCCAGATCGCCATAGCCGGTGGTGTCCACGAACGCCTTTGCGTAAATGGCTTCGCGGCCCGAGCGGCTCTCCGCGATCACGCCTGTCAGGTGCGAACCTCTCTTGATCGCTCCGGCAAGGAACGTGTTCACCCATACGGTCACGCCGGCCTGCTGGAGCATATCAAGCGTCACCATTTTGTACATCTCGGTATCTATGGCCGTGCAGACGGAATCGTAATCGTACCCGCGCACCATCTCCGAATGGCCGCTGCAACCGCCCACGCGCATCAGGCCATCGACGATCTCTTGCGGGATGCCCCTCACCACTTGACGCTTCTCCACGCCGGGAAATGCCTTCCAGAGGTTGAAGAAGCTGTGGAGCGCAGTGCCGCCCTCCACCGCGACCCCGCCCGTGTAACCCTTGTTCTCGATCAGGACGACCTTCGCGCCCTGCCTTGCCGCGGCAATCGCCGCAGGAACACCTGCGGTTCCGCCTCCGGCCACAACCACATCGAAGCGCCGCACTGGGAGCCGCTTGGCGGCCTCCTCGTAGTATTCCGGCGTCTGCGCGCCGGCAGGGCGGGCGAGTGCGCCCAGTCCCAGAGCGAAACTGCGTTTGGAGAATTCGCGACGGTTCACGGCTGTTCTTTTCCGGTGTTTGGAAAACACTCCTGTTATACAACCTGCCGTTCGGCAGTGTAACGATTTCTCGTAATGCATAACGGCATCCCGGGACGTGAGCACGCCACCTTACTGAACATTAAGCATCCACTCGGTTCCGCATAGCTGCGAGTGCGTTCAGGAACACGTTAAGCTGGAGTTTTGAGACGACGGCGGTCCCGAATACTTCTGATTGCGCCTGTAACGGCGCTCGTCCCACTGGCTGCTTTCCTGTGGTGGACCGGTGCGCACGAAGTGCGGACGAAGCACGCGCCCGCGCGCCACACGCGCTCCGCGGCGGCCACCGCTGCCGCGCCGGGGCCGGCTTCGGCGCCGCCGGCGAAGCCTGCGATTCCAGCGCGCGAACCGGCTGCCCCAATACACCCCGCGTCTGAGGCAGCGCCGCCGCTGCCTCCTTCGAAACCGTTTGAAAGAGCGCCGGAAATCGTTAAAGGCGTGTACCTTACGAGCTGGTCTGCCGGCATTTCGCGCCGCATCGACTATGTCGAAAGGCTTGCGCGCGACACTGGCGTCAACACTGTCGTCATCGATATCAAGGATTACTCCGGCTACCTCGCGTATCGCGCCGGCTTTCCCGAAGCCGGGAAGTACGGCGCCGTGCGCGTGAAAATCCGCGATATCGACAGCGTTATCCGGCGCCTGCATGCCGCCGGCGTCTATACCATCGCACGCATCACCGTCTTTCAGGACCCGGTGCTTGCCGCCGCGCGTCCCGACCTTGCGGTCCACCGCAAGTCCCTGCTGTCGAGGGGTGAAAAACCGTCGGTTCAGACGCTCTGGCGAGACCGCAAGGGGCTCGCCTGGATCGACCCCTCGTCCCGGGCCGCCTGGGAGTACATCGCCGCAGTAGGGCGCGACGCTCTCGGCCACGGTTTTGACGAGCTGAACTTCGACTACGTGCGTTTCCCCTCGGACGGCGACATGCGCGACATGTATTTCCCGCATTCCGGCGAGCGGGTCTCGAAACCGGCCGTGCTTCGCGCGTTCTTCGGATACCTGCGGCAGAGCTTCCCGGACACGCGCATTTCAGCGGACCTGTTCGGTCTCGCCACCGTGAACTCGGACGATCTCGGTATCGGCCAAGTGATCGAAGATGCCTACCTCAACTTCGATTACGTCTGCCCGATGGTGTACCCCTCGCATTATGCCTCTGGCTTCCACGGGTTCAAAAAGCCCGCCGAACACCCGTACGAAGTCGTCCGGTACTCAATGGATAAAGCAATAGCGCGCCTGCGCGCTCTCAATGCGCCGTCCCAGCACGACGCGAGAGTGCGTCCGGCCGCTGCGGCCGGGGCCGCTGGCGACGGCCAACTCCCACCCCCCTCGACCGATTTCCGTCTTCCAGCGCCCGGCACAAAGCGCGTCCGCCTCGCGAAACTCCGCCCGTGGCTCCAGGATTTCAACCTCGGCGCGAAGTACGACGCCGCGCGCGTCCGCGCTCAGATTCTGGCCACTGAGGAAGCGCTCGGCGGCGATTACGCGGGCTATCTCATGTGGAGCCCGTCGAACGTCTACACCGCGAGTGCGCTGACCGAACGCGTTGCCGCCGCGCCGCAGGCCACACCGGCGCTGCCGGTTTCCGCTGCGGCGCCGGAGCCGTAAGCGGCGGGCCGGGTGCTACTCTGGTTCCGAATATGCGTGGTCTTCTTGTAATCCTCTCCGCCGTTGTTCTGGCGCAGGCACAATCCGCCGCGCCGAAGTCCGCCGCAGCGGCAAAACCGAAACCCGCGGCAGTGAAATCCGCCGCCGCGAAAGCGAAACCGGCGCCCGCGAAGGCCATCAAGCCCGCCGCGACTGCGGCCAAGCCCGCCTCCGGCAATGCTGCAAGGCCCGCCGCACAGCCCGCACCGGCAGCGCTCGCAACCGACGACGAGAAGATAATATACTCGCTGGGCCTGTCGATCTACCGCACGCTCGCTCAGTTCGATTTATCGCCCGGGGAAGTCGCTCTCGTGCAGCGCGCCATCGGCGACGCGGCCGCCGGCAAGCCGGCCGTCAATCTCGACGAGTGGGGCGAGAAGATCCAGCCGTTCGCGCGCGCCCGCGTTGCACGCGCCACCGCGAACCGCAAGGCGGCATCGCAGGCTTACATCGAAAAGGCGGCCGCCGAGCCCGGCGCAGAACGCACGTTGTCCGGTATCGTCTACCGCGAAATCACTCGCGGAACCGGCGCTTCACCCACGGCTGCGGACACTGTCACCGTGAACTATCGCGGAACGCTGATTGATGGTACGGAGTTCGACAGCTCTTATAAGCGAAACGAACCCGCTAAGTTCGGGCTGAAGAGCGTGATCCCGTGCTGGACCGAAGGCGTGCAGAAGATGAAGGTGGGCGGCAAGTCCGTGCTGGTGTGCCCATCGGACCTCGCGTATGGCGACCGGAACCAGCCCGGCATTCCCGGCGGCTCGGCGCTGGTTTTCGAGATCGAGTTGCTGAGCATCGAGGCCCGGCCGGCCGCTATGCCGGCGGCGCCCGCTCCGGCGCCTGTAGCTGCACCGGCGCCCGGCAAGTAGACGCAGCTCGCCTCGCGACGCTGGCCCTTCGGCAGGCTGCGGCGCGCGTGTTCCGTGGTCCGTTTGCCGGCTGCGGCGCTTCAGCGCCGCCCGGTGCTGGGGTCGCGCGCCGTCGGCAAGAATCGCGCGGATCAGGCGGCACGCGCTCCGCATCCTATGTGCGTCCTTGCGATCCCTGTACTTTTCCTATATCCTCGGGCCAGCGGAGGAGCGAAGTGTTCAGAGGATTCAGGGATTTCATGTTTCGGGGCAGTGTGATCGACCTCGCGGTGGCTGTCGTCATGGGCGCGGCCTTCGGCGCCGTCGTTGCCTCGCTCGTCGCTGACCTTTTGACGCCGCTGATAGCGGCCATATTCGGAAAGCCTGATTTTTCGAATCTCTTCTTCACGGTCAACAACAGCAAGTTTCTGTACGGAAGCTTTATCAACGCCGTCGTGGCATTCGTGCTCATCGGCTTGGCCGTCTATCTGTTTGTCGTTGTTCCGATGGGCAGGCCGGGTCTGCTGAAGAAGCCTGTGGCGCCCCCGTTGAAGAAGTGTCCGGAATGCCTGAGCGATATCCCCGCCGAGGCAAGGCGATGCGCTCATTGCACTTCCATCCTGACCACGTGACCCGCCGCCGGGGGCGGCGAGTGGACGAACCGCCCCTATTAGCGCAGAACGGCTGCCCGCACAGGCGCCCGCATCCGGCGGTGGCGGAGGCGGTTTGGCGGATGGTAAACCCGGTGTGCGCGGTGGAGAGAACGCGGTAGAGGCGGCCGGTAGGGGAGTCACTCCGTACGGCCGGACCGCAGGGAACCGGACCGCTCCGTCAACGGGAGTACTGGCCCGGAGCGGACCCGCTCCCTGCCTCCGCAGAGGCTAATCCGCGGAGTGTCCGACCGAGAACGCCGCCCGCGCTGCCCGTCTTCCGTCGTGCAGTTCGAGCGATATCCGGATGTGCAGGTCCGACCCGCCGCAGTGGAACGTGACCGTCGTCCATCCCTGCGCGCTTACATTGCGCGTCGTGAAGTTGCGTCCGAATATCACGGTGGGAATGCTCATGCCCATGGGGCCGAGTTCATCCTCGAGATCGTTCTTCACGGCGCCGATAATCATGTTCGTGATCTCGGCGACCGCATCGAGCACGTCCGCAGTGACGCCTTCGGTCGCGGGCAGCGAGAGCAGGTGCGAGTACAGCGTGCAGGCCAGGTCGGCATTGCACTGGAGCACGCCGGTTCCCACCCACTCCCCGGCCAAGCCTATGACCGAAACCACACCATCGGTCATATTCGTGGCGCTCGAATCGACGCTGGTCTCGGCGGCCACAACCTCCAGATTCAGCATGGTCTCGAACACGTCGGCCGTAGCCGCGCGCACCAGTTCCACTATGCGGTCGGGATACATATAGCGAGGCACCTCATGCGGCGAAGATGGGCTCCAGGGTGCGGCGTATCTGGTCCGCCGTGAACGGCTTGCGGACGTAGCCGGCCGCTCCAAGCTCCGCGGCCGTAATTACCTTGCTCTGCCCGCCTTCGGTTGTAACCATCACCACCGGAACCTTGTTCCACTTCTCGTCCGTTTTTATTTCACGCAGTAGCTGGATGCCGTCCATCTTCGGCATGTTTATATCCGCCAGCACCAGATCGACCCGGTTGGCGCGGAGCACCTCCAGTGCTTCCATGCCGTCGCCTGCTTCATACACATTGGAAATGTTTATGTCCGCCTGGGCGAGCACCCGTTGCAGAATCTTTCGAATCGCGGCCGAGTCGTCCACGATGAGTACGTCGAGCGCCATCGATTGTCATATCGGCACGCCCGGCGGAATCGTGAGTGCCTTTTTGGAGGCGCAAACCGCACAAACTCCGCCCTACAGTTCTGCCGGCGATCCGCCGATTATTTCCGTGGATGGACATCCACTCGCTCGAACGGGCGCTGTCCCAGGACGAGATAGACCGCCTCTTTCGCAGCCAGCGCGCTGCCGAGGTGCCCGACACCAAGCGCGCCGTAGCCTACGACTTCCGCCGCCCGGACCGCATAGCGAAGGACCAGATCCGCGCTATCCATCTGTTGCACGAGAACTTCAGCCGCAGCCTGGCGTCGAGCCTGTCTGCATACCTGCGCGTCTACGTTACAGCGAACCTTATCTCCGTGGAGCAGCTTTCGTTCGCCGAGTTTTCACAATGTCTGCCCTCGCCGACCTGCCTGGTGTTGCTTGGGATGAAGCCCTATGACGGCAACGCCGTGCTCGAGATCAACCTCTCACTGATATTCCCGATCCTCGAGGCGATGCTCGGCGGAACGGGCAAATCCAGGCTGAAGATCACTCGCGAGATGACCGAGATCGAGCAGGTGGTCCTGGACGGTTTCTACCGCATCGTGCTGCACGACCTTCAGCAGGCCTGGAGCGGCACGACACCTATCTCTTTCACCATCCAGGGGCGCGAGACCGAGCCGCAGCTTCTGCAAGTCATGGCGCCGAACGAGGCGGTGGTGAGCATCGCCATCGAGGTCCGCCTCGGCGAGGCCACCGGCATGATCAACATCGGCGTGCCGTCAATCACCATAAAAATGATGCGGCGCAAGTTCGATCAGCAGTGGTCGAACCGCCGGGCCGATTCGAGCGCGGGCGACCAACAACGCGTGCTTCAGATAATGCGCTCGTCGATGACGAACCTGGAAGCCCGGATGAACGGCAGCACGCTGTCCGTCCGCGAACTGCTTGAACTCGAGCCGGGTATGCTTCTCAGAACAGGCCATTCGCTCAGCGAGCCTGTGGACCTGCTGGTCAACGGTTGCAAGAAGTACCGGGCACAGGTCGGTTCCGTCGGCGCTCACCGCGCGGTCATCATCGATTCGCTTCTGAAGGCCTAGCCGGCCGGGTTGCAGTCTCACTGGGGAGGCCCTGTGGGGCAGACACCCTTTGCCTCAAGCCCGGCCCGGCGCCGGCTGAATCGGACGTTCCCATGCGCCGCTCGCTTCTGCCGCTAGCCGGCCGGCTTCTCTCGAATTGCCGGGGCCGGAAGGGCCGAAGGTGCGGCAACCGCCGCCCGCCGGCCGTGGCTGAATGCACGGCGCGGGGATGCGGCCGCGATCTATGCGCCGCGGCCGCGGTTCTCATCGGTGCTGCTGCTGCCCAATAGGGCGGCGCTCTAGGCCCCTTGCGCAGCCGCGGTCTTCGCGTCGATGATCTTCATCTCCTCTTCTTCCTTGCGGAGATGGTTGTACCAGGTGTACTTCAGAATGATCGAGGTCGCCGCGACCACGGCCAGCGTGATCAAAGCCGCATTCACCTTCTTGATGACCACATAGATCGGCAGCGCCACCAGCGCGATCTGCCAGCACATGCCGACCGCCACGTTCCACATATCCAGCCAGAAGTCCTTGTTGGGCTTAAATGACGGATCTTCCTGTTGTACCTTGGCCAGCACCGGGCCCCAGAAACCCCAGGGACGGACCCGCCTGTAAAAGCTCTTGAGGATCTCGTCGTCCTCGGGCTTGGTGAGCAGCGTACCCGCGATGCACCCGATCAGCGCTATCGCCAGCACGGCCGGGAATATGACGGCGACGTCCAGGTTGATTCCCAATGCCTGAACGCCCGAAAGGTCGACTATTCTCGGGAGCGCTCCGGGCAGAATCAGTGACGCGCTGATGCCCGTCACCATGCCCCAGAAGTAACCGTATCCGTTGAACCGCCACCAGTACCATTTCAGAACGTTGGAGGCGGTGTAGCCGCCCCACAGTCCCGAGACGATCCACAGAACGACATCGTTGACGCTGGACACGTACCAGCCGATCGCGACGCCTACGATCACCACCACCAGCGAAGACAGGTAGCTCAGGCGGACGTATGTTTTCGGGCTAGCGTTCGGATTGATGTAACGCTTGTAGATGTCATTGACGAAATACGGTGGGGCCGCGTTTACCGTCGCCGCGAAGTTGGACATGAAGGCCGCGAGCAGGCCGGCGATAAGGAAACCGAGGAGGCCGGCCGGAACGAAGCGGTCGAGCGCCATCGGCAGCACCATTTCGAAATCCATGGTGCCTTGAGCGCGGATTGCATCACTGAAGAAAACCACAGCCAGCACCGTAAGGCCGGTGATGAGAAAGTAGCGCGGGAACGTCAGTACGACGTTCACCCAACTGCTCATCATCGAGGCTTCACGCGGGTTTTTCGCCGAGAGGATCCGCTGCATGTCGTAGTTCGGAGCCGGGCCCGCCGCGCTGATAAAAACTCCCTTGAACAACAACATCAGCACAAAAAAGCCGAACAGGCCGTAGCCGTCCTGCGCGATCTTGTTAGTCGCCGAGGGCATGAGCTGGGACCAGTCCAGATCCAGGCGCCAGCCGAAGAAGATGTTGTCCCATCCAGCCGGAACCCATTTGTGCAGCGTCTCCGGCGAAACTTTCGCCATCGCAATGATGCCCACCGCGAACGATGCAACCGACAGAATGCAGAACTGAATCACTTCAGTGATCACCACGCTGAACATGCCGCCCTTGATCACGTAGATCGTCGTGATCGCGATCAGAATCAGCGCGTACTGGTTCGGTGTCAGGTTCCAGGGCAGGAATTCCTGCGCGAACTTGCCTATGCCTTTGAATCCGTACGTGAAGAATCCGATTATGCTCACAAAGGCGTAGACGACAACTATGATGTGCGACAGTTGCGCGCCGCGCCCCGTGCCGAATCGCGTCTGAATCCACTCTGCGCCGGTCATCACGTTCGAACGCCGCAGCCATTTGGAGAGAAACACCATCAGGAAAATCTGGTTGAACGTCGGCCAGAGCCACGGAATCCACACGCTCTTGAGGCCGTAGACGAACATCCAGTACACCAGCAGCATAGTGCCGCTAATGTCGAACATTCCGGATGCGTTCGAAACGCCCAGCACATACCAGGGCATGACGTTGCCGCCCAGGAAGTAGGCCTTAATGTCGCGCGAAGCGCGATGCGATACCCAATAGCCCACCAGAACGGACGTTAACAGGTACGCGACGATTATCGCGATGTCGATTGGCTGTAGTTGCACCTGACACCTCACCGGCGCCCCGCAGCCTGCACTACGCCCGGCGGCGCCCCCGCTGCATCTTGTTCAAATAAAATAAGCGGACTGACCCCCGCCGCATCATTATAGCCCAGCACGGGACAGCGTCCCGGCGGGTCAATGTTGCAGCATAAGGATCTTGTGCCGGCCGCGGAGCGCCCGTGCCCCGGCACGGGCCTTCCGGTTGAGCGTCGTTCCCGGCGGCCTCAAGCCAACCGCAGGCTTCCGCCCGGCGCCGCCACTCATGACCGCCCGGATTCCTCCTGCGTCCAACCCCGCAAATATCCGGAACTCCGCCCCTCGCGCCAACGTAAGCTCTTGTGCAGCGCCTGGCGCGAAGCCGGCGCGCTACTCGGCACAGAAAGGACTTCAAGAAGGTATGCGCAAGTACGCATTGGCCGCCTTCGGGGCGCTTCTGTTCGCCTCGTTCGCAGCCGCAGGGCAGCAGCAACCGGCGCCCGCGGGCCGCACTCTCAAGCTCAAGATAAACTACACCGGCGCCGGAACCGTGGATGAGAAGCACAAGATCTACGTCTTTGTGTTCGATACGCCTGACTTCACCAACGGCGATGTCATGCCGGCAGCGTTCGGCAACACGTCCGCCAAAGACGGTGTCGTCGGAGTGCCGGACCTCGCCTCTTCCCCTGTCTACGTTGTCGCTGCCTATGATCCCAGCGGAGAATACGACGGAATGTCCGGGCCGCCGCCTTCGGGAGCTTCGATAACGATTTACAGCAAGACTCCCGGTAAGCCCGAGCCGATCACGATCGAGCCCGGAGCCACTGCGGAGGTCGAGATCGCCTTCGACGATTCGCAGAAGATGCCGTGACACCTTGTTGCTCGTCGCCTCCTGTGACCGGACGGCACTAGTTCTGCCCGGCACCGGGTTGGCGGAGCGGGCCTGGCTGGGCTAGCCTCCCGGGCCGCGACGGTTCTTTGCCGCCGCGGCCCGCACTTGTCGCCCGCTTTCTCCCAGGCCGCCGCAGTAAACACTCGCGAGCCACAGTTGCCGGCGGATGCGACGGCGAACCGCTTCGATGCCCCTGTTTGCGCCGGATAGGCTGCGCTCTTGATTACCCTCAAAGGCGGCGTTGGACGCGATGTACACTGGTATTTCCATGCTCTCAGTCGTGATTCCCGTCCACAACGAAGAACCATCCCTGCTGCCGTTGTACGACCGCCTTACGACGGTAATGCACGGAATCGCGCGTCCGTACGAGATCATCTTCATCGACGACGCCTCGACCGACCGCAGCTTTGAACTGTTGGCCAACCTGGCCGCTACCGATGCGCACCTGAAGGTGGTCCGCCTCCGGCGGAACTTCGGGCAGACCGCCGCCCTCGCCGCCGGATTTCACGAGGCCAAGGGGCAGGTGGTGATCTCGCTCGATGGCGACCTTCAGCATGCGCCGGAGGACATCCCTGCGTTGCTGGCCAAAATAGACGAGGGCTACGACATCGCAAGCGGCTGGCGCAAGGAGCGCGTGGACAACGCACTGACCCGGCGTTTGCCTTCGCGTGTGGCAAACTGGCTCATCGCGAAGGTGTCCGGCGTGCCTTTGCACGACTTCGGAACAACCTTCAAGGCCTATCGCGCCGAGATACTCAACGATGTGAACCTCTACGGCGATCTGCACCGGTTCATACCCGCGCTGGCGAGCTTCTATGGCGCGCGCATCGCGGAGGTGCCCATCCAGAACATTGTCCGTCCTAAGGGTTCCTCGCACTACGGGCTCGGCCGCACGTTTCGCGTGATGTTCGACATAATCACACTGAAATTCCTGCTGAGCTATCTGACGCGGCCCATGCACCTGTTCGGCAACGTGGGTTTGCTGAACGTGCTCGGCGGCACTGGTATTTTCGTTGGCTTGTTCGTGCACAAGCTGATGTCGGGGCACGGGATGATGACCGAGCACGGACCGCTGTTGCTGTTGGGCGGGCTGATGATCATGGCGGGTTTCCTGATGTTCTCCACCGGACTGCTCGGCGAAGTTCTGATGCGCACGTACTTTGAAAGCCAGGACCGCCGCATTTACGCCGTGCGGGAGATCCGCTGCCTGCGCGAGAAGCGCCAGCCGGCCGGCGAAGGCCGCTGACCGGCGCCGGCGCGCCGCCCTTTTCTACGCCGCCACCGCCGCCGCGGGCCTGATGTTCTGATTCATCGAGAACAGGTTCAGCGGATCGTACTTGCGTTTCGCCGCCGCCAGCCTCGGGTAGTTGTTGCGATATGCCGCACGCACCGCGCCGTCTCCCTCGTCTCCTATGAAGTTGATGTACGCTCCACCGGCCGCGTGGGGATTCAGAGCGGTGCTGAACGCGCCGGCCCACGCCGCGGTGTGCTCTCTCGACGGCGCCCCGAGTTCGGCGCCGATGATCGCAGCGGCCCACCGGGCATCGCGGTATGCGAATGCCGTATCCTCGGCGGCCACTGCGTGCGCCGTACCATCTACGGGAAGCAGCATCACATATGAATGCACAGACGGCAGGCGCGAGCCGTTTTCCACCAGGGCCGCAATGGCTCCGTCTGTCAGATCGTTAAAATACGCCCCGCGCCAGTGCTGTCGTGTTCCGCGCCTGTGCAGCCCGTCAGAAATCGTTTGCAGAACGGGGAAGGGCATGGCGCCTATCAACTCGAACGCGGGCCTGGCGATTCTACGCACGTCGCCAAACACCCCTTCGAACGATTGCGGCGGGCCGGTGTAGCACCATGTCACCTCGCAAACAACCCGGTTGTGCAGCTCCCCCGGAACAGGCGATCTCGCATCCGGCACGCGAAACGCGAACACGCCGCTCATTTCGTTGGGCGTTGCCGCCATGAAATCGCGATAGAACGCAAGCACTTCGCGTCCGCGGTCGGCCGGCCATGTCGTTTGCCCGGCTATGACCATCGAGACGGGATGCAGCCGGAAGACCAGCGAAACCGCCACTCCGAAGTTGCCGCCCCCGCCGCGAATGGCCCAGAAGAGGTCCGGATTGCATTCGGCGCTCGCCGTGACCATCCTTCCGTCGGCCAGCACCAGGTCCGCGGCGATCAGGTTGTCAAGCGAAAGCCCGTGCTTGCGCGTAAGGTGACCGATGCCGCCGCCGAGCGTCACGCCGCCCACGCCGGTTGTTGAAAAAGTCGCTCCGGGCGCAGCGAGTCCGAACGGGTGCGTTGCGCGGTCTACGTCGCTCCACGTGGCGCCGCCCTCCACGCGAGCCATCCGGGTGTGCGGATTCACCTCTACGCGCCGCATGCGCGAGAGATCGATCACGATTCCGCCGTCGCAGGTTCCCCATCCGCCCGCGCTGTGACCTGCGCCGCGCACCGCAACCGGAAGTCCACAGTGCCGGGCGTAGTCCACACATGTGCCGACATCGCCCGGATTCGCGCACCTGGCGATGCAGGCGGGTCGGCGGTCGGCGGCGCCGTTATGCACCCGGCGCGCCCGTTCGTACTCGGGACCGTTCGGACGCAGCAGCTCGCCATGCAGACGCGCGTCGAGCCGGTCGAGATCCAGTATCTGCATCCAGCCCTCCTCTGAGTGATTCGCTGAGAGCATCATGAATCAGCTCCGGCCAAAGCGCAATGGGGTCAACGTGAAGCCCGGAATCGGCACGGCGCGCGTTACGTCGTGACGAACAGGGGGGAGCGGATGTTTGAGCAGTCATTTCTGCCCGGCGCTGCGCGAAACCGGCGCTGGACGATGATGGGCGCTTTTGCCTGCCACTGTGCTATCGCGCTCGGCGCGGCGGTGGCGCCTTTGCTTTGTGTGGATGAGGCGCCGAGAACGAAGCTGGCGGGGCTGCTGCTCACCCCGCCGGCTCCTCCGCCGCTGCGAGGATCGTCTCATTTGATCGCGCCGCGCGCGCCGGATGAGACGCAGCCGCAGCGGGTGCGCACCGTCCGAGTGGAGCGTCTCAGGGAACCCGCGCGCATCAGCGGACCCGTCCGCGAGCCACCGGAGCCTCCGGTTCGGCCGGAGCCAAGGCTCTTCGACATGGCCGCGCTGCGCGCGCCTGGCCCGGCCGCCCATCCGGTGCCCGTTCTCTATGCGCCCGATGTGCCGGTATCGGGCGAACGCGAAAGCCGAATCGGTGGTGGTGTGCCCGATGGCTCGCTCGACGGCTTGGCCGGCGGAGCGGCTGGAGGCGTTGCCGGCGGAGTCATAGGAGGTATTCCAGGCGGCCTGCCGGGTCCACCGCCGCAAGCGAACCAGCGCGAGCTGCGTGTCAAGCTGGGCGGCAAAGTGGAGCACGCGCGCCTCATTCATAAAGTGATTCCCGAGTATCCGTCGGTAGCCCGAAGCGCACGCGTTCAGGGCGTTGTCGTTTTGGAGGCGATCATCGGCATAGATGGCAGGATTAAAAGCGTCGAGGTGCTGAGCGGGCACCCCCTCCTCACGCACGCGGCGGCCGATGCCGTCCGCAGGTGGAGATACGAGCCGATGAAGCTCAACGGAGTCCCCCAGGAGGCCACCACGCGGATCGAGGTGCGCTTCAGGCTCGTCGGCGCTAGCGCGGGATGAGGGGCCGGTCGGCGAGTCATTGCAGGGTGCTTCATCCCGCGGCGGCCCCGCCAGGACGCGCAGGCTCGTTGTAACACGCCCCTGTTTCTCAGCCCTGCGCCTCGTGCGCCAGTTCGCGCGCCTGGGCCCGTAGTCCCAGGTTCCGAATCAGCCGGTGCAGTGAGTTCGGGTGTATGCCCAGCCGCTCCGCCGCGCCCTGGTAGCTGTGGGCCTCGGCGAGCGCCTGGAGAACTATCGCGCGCTTCTGATCGTTCACCGCCCGGCAGAATCCGCTTGCATGCGAGGCCGGCGCGGCGGACTCCAGGATGCACGCCGGCAGGTCCTCCGGACGTATCCACTCGCCGTCGCCGAGTACAGCCGCGTGCTCGATGGCATTCTCGAGTTCCCTGACGTTCCCCGGCCACGCATATACGCGCAGGCACTCGAGCGCCTCCTGCGTGACGCCGCGCAGTGCGGGGCGAAACCGCTCGCGGCAGCGCGCGGCGAAGTGCTCGGCGAGCGCCCCGATGTCCTCGCGGCGCTCCCTCAGCGGGGGCAGCGCGAAGCCCACCACGTTCAGGCGGAAGTACAGGTCCTCGCGGAAGCGGCGTTCGGCGACGGCAGCCTGAAGGTCGCGATTGGTTGCGGCGATGATGCGGATGTTCACCGGTATCGGACGCAAGCCGCCGACGCGCTCGAACTGCCTCTCCTGGACCGCGCGCAGCAGCTTCGCCTGCAATCCCACCGGCATCTCGCCTATCTCATCCAGGAACACCGTGCCGCCGTTTGCCGCTTCGAGTTTTCCGCGCTTCATCGCCACGGCTCCGGTGAATGCTCCGCGCTCGTGCCCGAACAGCTCGCTTTCGAGCAGCGCCTCGCCGAGCGTCGCACAGTTGATGGCAACAAACGGCCCGGCAGCCCTTTTGCTGTTCCGGTGGATAGCCCGCGCGACGAGTTCCTTGCCCGTCCCCGTCTCGCCGCTCAGCAGAACGGAAACGTCGGCGGGCGCCACACGCGCGATGAAATCGTAGGTGCGCCGCGCGGCGGGGCCGTGGCCCACCATGTCGTGCTCGACCCTTAGTTCCCCACGCAGTTCGCGATTCTCCGCCCGCAGCCGCTCGAACTCGCGCGCATCTTCGAGCGCCGGCGCCAGCAGGCATGCCACCGCCGCGAGCCACTGAAGGTGGTCCGCGGTGAACGAGCCCCGCGCATACGCGCACTCCAGATACAGCACCGCCGCGGGTGCTCCTCCGCGGCTGACCGGTGCGGCCATGGCGCTGACCTCGCCCTGGTCCAGGCTGCGGCGGCACAGCATCGCCACGCCTTCGCGCGCGGCGCGCTCGATAATTTCGCGCGGGGCCGAACCGGCCGCCTCGCCGGCCGTACTTCTGTCCCAGAAGATGCTCGCACCGGGCATTCCGCCTTCAAGCAGGATTGCCGCTCCGCGCTCCGCCGGCAGCACCTCTCCCGCAAGCGCCAGCACGGCCCTCGCCAGCGACTCCGGCCCCGGGCACGAGCGTATCGCCGCCGCAAGCCGGACCAGCGCGGCCAGCCCCGCGTTTCTCGGCGCCGCCGTGTCCAGGCCGCGTTCGGGCTTCAGATATACCGACTCTTCCGGAGGGAGCCGCACCCCCCCGCGAGTATCGATGCGGCTGTTGTCGAGACACACGCTGCTCTCATCGGAAGCGCTTACGAACAGCAGGGTCGAGTGTCCGATCCGAATCTCGTCGCCGTCGGCGAGCTCGCGCCGCTCTACTGCGACACCGTTGACGAACGTCCCGTTGCGGCTGCCGTGGTCCTCGATTTCCCAGCGGCCCTCCCGCCGCAAGATTGAGCAATGCCGCCGCGAAACCGAAGCATCTGAGGTCGCAACGGCGTTGCCGGCGCCTCGGCCTATCGTGATGCCGCTCTCGGGCACACCGAAAGTTTGCCCGTTCAACGGCCCGCGAATGCCGGCAAGCCTGGGTAGCATGGGGTATCCTGCGCAGCGCGCGCCTGCGTATTGGGGACATTTTATAGCGTCCGCTGCGGCACGCGCTTCGTCGTCTTTTTTATCATCGGATGAGGAGGGCGCAACCACATGCTCGAGATAACCTGGCTCGGACACGCCACGTTCAAGTTCCGGCTCGAAACAGGTGAGGTCATCGTCACCGACCCCTGGCTCGGGAACCCGCTCTACCCGAAGAGCTACAACTTCGACCGCGTCGATGCCATCCTCATCACGCACGGCCACTCGGACCACATGGGCGACGCCGCTTCGCTCGCCAGAAAGTTCAAACCGAAAGTGATAGCTATTTACGAAACGGCTACCTGGCTGGGGTCAAAGGGAGTCGAGAACGTCGCGGGGATGAACAAGGGCGGTACACAGGACGCCGGGCCGGTGAAGGTGACCATGACTCAGGCCGTTCACAGCGGCGGCATTAGCGATGAAAAGGGAAACATAATCTACGGCGGCGAGCCCTGCGGATACGTACTGCACCTGCCCGATAAGCGTTCGGTGTACTTCGCTGGAGACACTGCGGTGTTCTCCGACATGGCGCTTATCCAGGAGCTGTATCACCCGGACCTGGCCATGCTGCCCGTGGGTGATTATTACACCATGGGCCCGAAGGAAGCCGCGCTCGCGTGCCGCATGCTGAAGCCGAAGCAGGTGATTCCTATGCACTTCAGGACGTTCCCGGCCCTGACGGGAAGTGTCGATGAGTTGCGAGCGGCGGTTAAGGACATGGGTGTCTCGGTGCTCGAACTCGAGCCGGGCAAAACGGTTCAGTGGTAGCCAAAGGGCCCGCCGGCGAGCCGGCCGCGCCGCGAAACGCCGCGGCCCGGATGCGGTACTGAGACAATGCGAGCCGGCGGCGGAGTGCGTTCACAAAAAAAGAAGGCGGACCGGACATCCGGCCCGCCCTTGCGACGGCTTCATGCAATGGGACTGGCAGTTAGTGCCGCCGGGTGTTGAACTTGTCAGCGCGGCGTTTGCGCGAATCGCCGCTCGTTTCTGTGGTCGTAGTAGAACCCGCGCCCGTCATAGTAGTAGTAGCCCGGATAACGCGGAACTGAGTATGCGTAGCGGCGTCCGTCGCGATAGTAATATCCGCGATACATGGGCGCATACCGCTGCCCGTGGAACTCGTTTCTGCCGTAGTTCGGGTCCTGGAGCGCCGTAAGATTTGGTTGTGGCGGGTTCTGGTCCAGTTGGTTCTGCTGCATCTGGCCGGGCTCGCCGGGAGCAACCTGCTCCTGCGTCTGCGGGACAGCCATGCCCGGCTCGTATTGACCCTGCGGCGTCTGGACGTAACCGTGAGCGTAGGTCTGCCCCCGCTCTTGCGGGTAGACGTTCGGCGCACCCGATTCGTAACCGGGCTGTACGCTTGTCTGCTCTCCGGGTTGCACGTACTCGTCCGTTAGCGGAGCAGCCGGCGTGACCGGCACCATCTTGATCAGCGGGCCTTTGACTCCCTCCGTTTCGGGGGCAGGGTAGAACATGGCCAAAGGCTTGCGGTTGATGTCCGGGTTCAACTCCTTCTCCGGAACATATACCGGACCCGCCGGTGCGGCCGGTGTCACAGTTGCCTGGCTCGGCGCGGCGGTCGTCCCCTGGGTGATCGTCTGATCGGTTTGAGGATCGGCGCCAGGAGTGTAGGCGGTGAGGTGCCTGCCGCCATGGCCGTGACGCTCGCGGCCTTCGTGTTCGCGATTGTATCCCCGATATCTGTAATATCTGTAATATCCGTAATTCCTCGGGCTGTAATAGCCCCGGCCGCTATAGTAATAGAAACCAGGATAGCTGGGCGTTATATAGACGTAGGGCTGGCTGTAGTAGCTATACGGATAGTAGTAGCCATAGTATCCGGGGGCATAGCCATACTGAAGACCGAACTGGATCTGGTTGGCCAACGCGGTCTGTTGCACCGGAGCCTGCTCCCGCTGGAACGCGGCCAGAACTATCTGGCCCTGGTTCCGCGATTGCGGCCGGTTCTGCTGCGGCGGCATCTGCTGCCGCTCACCGGGCGTGGTGGGCGCAGTGATCTGGGCCACCTCGCGCCACATCTGCTGAACGCGGGGCGCGGCCTGCGCCTGTTCCGCCTGGTAGTTCGCCAGAAGTGAATCGAGTTCGCTGCGCACCTGCGTTACCTTCTGAGACTGAGCGCCGGAATATGTTGCGAGCGCGTTAGCGGCTGCCTGCAACTGCGCGTGCGCTGCCTGGTAATTGTTCTGCCTCAACGATTCCTCGGCGAGCGCAAGGTTGACGCGCGCCTTCACCAGCGGCATGTTCTCCTCGGCCGTGGTCACGTTCACGCTGCTCTGCACCGCGCTCAGCGCCGCATCGGCAGTCTGAAGATCGTCGCTCTCCAGCGCGCTCTTCGCGGCTTCCAGGTGAGTGCGCGCGGTATCGAGATTAACCGAGAGGTCGGCAAACTCGCCCTGAACGCTCCGGACCACGGGGCCCTGAGCGGCGGTGCCCTGCCGGTTCTGCTGCGCCTCGTCGGTCAGCGGACGGCCTTGCGCTCCGGGCTGCCCTGCCTGCGCCGATTGCGCCTGCCCGGACTCGATCTTAGCGCTCTGGATCTGACCTATCACCGCCTGCGTTCCGAACTCGGCGAATACCGGCACTGTGTTGCCGAGGTTTTCGGATTGCGCAATTGTGCTGGCCTGATCCAGTGAAGCGAGGGCGTCGTTGACATCCGACAGCGCCTGCTGTCTGTCCCCCTGCCTGATCGCCTGCCGAGCGTTGTGAGTGTCATGCAGCATGTCCAAGGTGTCTCGGGACGCGCTGGCCTGTTTCGACGCGGCAGCCTGCTGCTGCTGCTGCTGCTGCTGCTGCGACTCCAGTGCAGATTGTGCTTGTTGCGCAGCCGCCGGCGTTTGCATCCGCTCCCGCTGCTGCTGGCTCGCGTCCGGCTGGTTCTCGAACTGGGTCGCGGCTACGGCGAGCTGCGTAGCCGCGAAACCTGCGCACACGAAAGATAATATCCGTGCGTAAGACATATCCCCTCCGACCCGATAGACGTAACCACCGGTTCGGGCGGAGGCGCGGTTCGCGAGCGGGCTACAATTTTCGAGAGCGGGATATGCTATGCCGTCGCGCCCGCCGTGCCGGGCGCTTCTTTCGCGCGCGCTTCGCCGCTGCGCAGAATGGCTATTCTTGCGCTTACCGGCCCGACTGTCTCATAGACGATTACCGCCGCCAGTACGATTGCGACCACCTGCGGTGAGAACTCGGGAAACCTCCGCGAGACAGTCAGGGTCAGCCCCACCGCGAGCCCCGCCTGCGACATCAGCGCGAATCCGAGCAGGCGCTGCACCTGGTGCGGAAGCCCGGCCCTGTGCGCGCCGATTCTCGCTCCGGCGAGCTTCCCCGCCGCCCGGCACAGCACGTAAACGACTCCGAGGGCGCCGATCGTGGTGAGCAGTCCGAGGTTCAGATCGGCTCCCGCAATCACGAAGAAAACGGCGTAGAAGGGCGGGTCGCTGTGGGAGAGCGCGCCGAACAATCTGCGGCTTTCGAGCGACAGGTTCGCCATCGTCGCGCCTACCGCGAGGCTTGCCACCAGCGGCGACAACTCCAGGTATGTCGCAGTCCCCACGCACAGCAGAACGCATCCGATCAGCAAAATGAGAGTTTCGCCGTGCGCCATTACCTTCGGCGCCCACGACGCGATCACCACGCCCATCAGATAACCGAGCGCCGCGGAACCCACAAGCTGCCACACGAGCGGGTAGCCCGCGTCATACAGCGCGGAAAACACGAAGCCGTTCATCCGCACCTGCGCGGCCAGATCGATTGCCGCGGCCGTCATCGAGAACGCCGTCAGGCAGAAGATGTTGTTGATCCCGATGACGCCTATCAGGGTGTCCGTGAGCGGGCCCGATGCCTCGCACTCGCGGATCACTATCAGTGTGCTCGCCGCGGCCGTCTCCATCGAAATTGCTCCGAGCAGAAGCGCCACCTGCCAGTTCTGGCCACACGCCAGCATAGCCCCAAATACCAGTCCAGCCGAGAGAAGCGATTCGGTTCCCGTCACCTGCACGAGCCCGCGGCCCAGCTTACGCACGCGCTGAAAATCAAAGGCCGAACCGATGGAGAACAGGATAAGCCCGAGCGCCACCTCGCTGAACACGCTGAGCGCCGAAAGGTTCTCCTGGTTGATCCACCCCAGCCCCGAAGGCCCCACCACAACGCCCGCCAGAATGTACCCGGTCACCTCAGGCACCCTTAACGCCTTCGCGAGGTGCCCCGCCATGAGCGCAAGCAACAGGATGAGGCCAAGCGACAGCAGTTGATTCATTTGCCGACCGCCAGGCCGAGGTAGCGCCCGCGCCGTTCAATCACGATGTAGGCTGGTGCGGCGTTCTCCGACAGCGCGCGCTCGACGCCAGCCTGCGACCGCGCCAGGGTGCGATTTATGCTTATGACGCGGTCGCCCGGCCGCAGCCCCGCGCGCCATGCGCGGGAGCCCTGCGGAATCGCCGCCGCCACGAAGCCGCGCGCCGGGCGCTCGAAATCGACTTCTCGAGCCTCCGTTGCATTGGCGAGTTTGATTTTCACGAGCCGTGTGCCACGTCTGATCTCCAGATCGTGAGGCGACGACGGCTCCGCCAGCAGCAGGCTGTAGAGGTCCCCTGGCGTATTTACCGGCGCGCCGTCGCAGCCGGTGACGACGTCGCCGGGAATAATTCCGCTTCGCTCGGCCGGCATCCTGGTCCGCGTTTCCGAGACCAGCGCCCCTTGGTGCGCGGTGATAGATGGTATATCCGCGTTCGCCGGCAGCACGCGCATACCGAAACTGCGCAGCACCGCCGCGGCGGGGCCCTCGCCGGCGCGCGCGACGCCGTTCACGTCCTCCACGCGCATGGCCGCCTCGCGCCCGCCGCAGTGTACGACCAGTGCCAGCAAGTTGCCATCCATGTCGAAGACGCCGCCTCCGGCCATGCCGTCCGGTATGGGAGCGCTCAACTGGACCTCTTGAAACGAGGTCTCTCCGCACCGCACCGCAGCCGTTCCTCTGAACGTCGCGGGCGCGAAGGTTATTGTTCCGTCGCTCCGCCGCGCGATTTCGAGAACCCACGCCCCAGGCTGCGCATCGGTTGTCCTCGCGCGTACCACCGGCTGCGCTCGGCCGGAGACAGCCGTCACGACTGCTACCGGTACATCGGGCGCCGCCGAAGCCACCCGCGCAGGCATCACCTGCCCGTCCTCGCCTGCAACCGCGAGCACCGGATCCAGCGCCGCATCCGGCAGCCCCGCCGTCACAATGCGTCCCTCCCGGTTCCACACCAGCCCGCTTGCGCCGGCGTGCCGCACCCGCACCACCTGCGGCGCAACCTTCGCGGCGAGATCCGAGAAGTACTTCGTCATGCCTTGCAGGCTCTTGCGCTGGGCGAACTTCTCCAGCCGTGCGATCTCCCGCTCGGAGATGGCTGTTTTCGCAGCCTGTTTGTGCTCCGGCCTGAGCAGCGCGCCTGCGCCGAGCACGGCTGCGGCTATAAAGGCCAGAACGGTGGGGTAGCTGTAGCGTCGGAAAAGATACTTCATGTGCGAGCCGGCAGATACTATTCGAGAATAGCCGGGCTCCGGACGGAGCGGCATCCCCTGGATGCCGTAGGCACGCCGGATTCTGGCCGTATTTACGGCTGCTTCAGGCGGTGCAGCAGTATGCCATACCCGACGCCCGCCTCATCTGCCGTGTGCGCCGCCTGGAACGCCATATAGCGTCCGTCTGTCGAAACCACCGGGTTCGATGCCTTCCAGCCCTCGTAGTCGTTGAAGTGAGTGATGCGTGTGAAGTCCCGTCCGGTGCCGTCGAGCCGCAGTTTGTAGATGTCGATATCGCGGTGCCCGCCCTGCTCTTTCCACTGGTACACGTGACGGTCCCCTTCCACCAGCGTGAACTTGCCGCCCGGCATGATACCCTCGGGCTCGTTGTACGTTCCGGGCGCCTTCGATTCGTTCGTCACCGCGAGCGTCTTCAGATCCACCGACATCACCGACGCCTTGTCCCCGGGCTCATAGCAGCTGAACGTCAGCTTCGTGTCGCGCTCATAAAAATCCTGCGCTTCCGCAACGCACGATCTGTCTTTGCTCTCGAACACAACCCGCTTGTTTACCAGTTGCGGCTTGCCGCCTCCGGGCCGGATGTCGGCCATCAGGATGCGCGATGCGCCCTCCGGCAGATCCGGGTTCTGCGCCGGCGTTTCCGAGAACGCAATCCGCAGCGCGCTCTTCGACACAGCGGCGCCTTCGCTCAACTTCTGGTGCAGCCGCACGGGACGCGAGCCGGGCTCCTTCGATAGAAACCACAACTCGTTGTCTCGGGTGCGGCTGGTGTGAATATCGGTGAAGCGCTCGGGGCCGATCAGTATGTAATCGCCCGTCACGAGGTGCATCACGCGCAGGAACGCCGCGCCCGGAACGTTGCACGTCAGGCAGCGTATGATGCGGGTCTTCAGGTCTATCGTGAAAGCGTCGCCGAAACTTTTCGCCATGAAGGCGATGCTCGTGTTGTCAGGTGAAAAGTCCGCGCGCTCGCCGAAACGGGTCAGCACCTCGTAGTCCGACGGCAGCGCATCCAGCGGGCTGCCCAGCTTGCGCTGCGCCGTTAAGGGTGCGGCCAGCACCGCGGCCGTGAGCACGATCCTAGAAACCCACATACTGTACCTCCTCCTCCAGTTCGATTCCGAAGCGCTCGCGCACCCGCCGCTTCAGCTCCGTAATGAGCTCCATGAGATCCCGCGCCGTACCGCTGCCCGCGTTGTAGAGCAGGTTCGCGTGGTAGTCGGCCACGCGGATGTCCCCGCGCGACAGCCCTTTCGCGCCCGCCTGCTCCAGGAACCACGCCGCCGGCACTTTCCCCTCTTTAATCACGTACGGCGGCACTTCAGCCGCTGCCGCAGCGGGCAGATCAGCCAGCAGAAGATTCTTGAAAACGCTTCCGGCGCACTTCATCGCCGGCGGGAACTTGGCATTGCGAGCCGCTGTGATCTCATCCGCCGAGCGGCGCAGTTCCGCCGCGTTTCCGGGCCGCAACACCAACTCGGCTGAGAAGATTATCCACTCCTTGTTGTGCTTGAAAATGCTGTCGCGGTAGCCGAAACGGCAGTCCTCGTTGCGAAATACGCGCTCGTGCTCGCCGTCGAAGAAGCGGACCTTGTGTACGAGCTCCGATATCGAATGCCCGTATGCGCCCGCATTGCCGTACACCGCTGCGCCGAGCGAACCAGGTATTCCCGCCATCGTCTCCAGCCCCTTGAGCCCGTTCGCTATCGCGCAATCCACCACCTCTTGCAGGTCCGCGCCGGCGTCGGCGCGTATGCGCTCGCCCGCTGCCACGATCCCCCGCGCCGTGAGCCGCAGCACCACCCCGCGGAAGCCCTCGTCGGAGATGATCAGGTTCGTTCCCGCGCCCATCGCGACGTGCGGAACCCCGCTTGCACGCACCGCGTACAGCGCCTCTACGAACGGTTCCACGCGGTCGGCCTCGGCGTATAGATCGGCGGGACCCCCTATCCCGAACCGCGTAAAGCGGCTGAGCGGAACGCCGGTGAGGACGTGTAGAGTGGGAATTTGCGCGAGCCGCGCCCTTAGCTGCTCGATGGCGGACATCGAAACGATTATAAAGGAGTAATATGCCTGCATCCGGTTTCCCTGGATTCCCTCAGGAGGGCCTCGAGTTCTTCCGCAAGCTGAAACGCAATAACCGCCGCGAATGGTTCCAGCCCCGCAAGCACCTCTTCGATCAGCACGTCAAAGCCCCCATGGTGGAACTCGTACAGGCGATCAACCGCTCAATGATGAGTTTCGCGCCGGATTACGTCACCGAGCCTTCCGACGCCCTGTTCCGCATCTACCGCGACACGCGCTTCAGTCATGACAAGACCCCCTACAAGACCCACATCGGCGCAATCTTCACGCGCCGGGGCCTTTCCAAAAACACCTGCCCGGGTTTGTACTTCAGCGTTTCGGATAACGAGATCGAGGTCGCCGGCGGCAGCTACATGCCCGGCAAAGAAGAACTGGCTGCCATACGCCGCCATATTTTCGAGCACCACGAGGAACTGGTGCATATCTTGCGCTCACGCACTCTGCGCCGCTTGATGGGCGAGCCGCAGGGCGACCGGCTCGTGCGCGTTCCGAAGGGCTTTCCGCAAGACGACACCACCGGCGGGTTGATCTGTTACAAGCAGTTATATTTCTACGTGCTTCTCGATTCAGCGATAGCCACCACCCCGCGGTTGGAACGCGAAATCCTGACTCGCTTCCGCGCCGTGCTGCCCCTGGTTGAGTTTCTGAGCAAGCCTCTGGTTCCGGCAAGGAAAGCCGCCGCTTCGCACGGCATCCTGATATAGCGCCCAAGTAATAACTACCTCTTCCCAATCTGGCCCGTAAACGAAGTGCCGCCTTGCGATAAACGGCACACCGATTGCACTGCACCGTATCGGGGAGCGCATTGGGGACCTCCGGAACAACCATCGCCGGTGCCGGGCGAGAGGGGTTCCCGACGCGGTCCGGGGTTAAGTTCCTGGCAGCCGTGTTAGCCGGAGTCCTCGCGCTCCTCATCGCATTGGGTTATCAGTACCTCAAACTTTCGAGCGCGCTGGAGCGGCAGTTTGAACGGCAGCAGTACTCGGGCAAGGTGGATTTCTACGTTGCCGGGGTCTGCTACAGCCGCACGGCGCGCATGCCATTAGTACTGCGGGCTGCGGCCGCGACTACAGCTTCGCAGCCCCATACGCGGAGGCCGGGCCGCTCGTCTCCGGTCCGGTCCTCCGTTTCCATTGATTCACTCCAGGACCGGGCCGCGCCGGCCTGTGGGTGTGCACTCAGCCCGCGGCCGCCTTTTCACCCCCAGGACGCCCACACCCGAGGGCTTAAGCCTGCGCAGGGCTCAAGCCCCGCTGCTCCATTTCTGCCCGCCGCTAGCAGCACTTCGGCCTGGTGTACTTCGCGCACAGCCGCGCATCGATGAAACGCCGCCACTCTTCTCCCGAGTGAGCCCGCCCGTGCGCCTCCAGATGCCGCCGGTACGCGTTTTCGTCCGCCAGTTCGCGAAGCAGATCCGCCACGATCGCCCCGAACTGTGCTATCGCGCTCCGCATCAGGCTTCCTCCGGTTCCATGTTCGTCAGCACGAACGGCGCCTCTGTCGTCTCATTTGCAAGCGCGCCGCGAAGTATTCCGATCCATACCCGGATAGAATCGATCAGAATCGTCGCCACCAGTGCCAGAAATATGCCGCACACCACCGCATCCAGCCGCTCGTTGAAGATCAGCGCGCGCGTCTCGGCCAGCTTCGCCGCGGGCACCTTCCCAGCGTCGATCATCGCCTGCAACTCGGCCGCGCGCGCCAGAAACCCGATGCGCGGCACGTCCGAGAATATCTTCTGCCAACCCGCCGTGAACGTCACGACAACCAGCCAGGCCAGCGGCGCCGCCGTCATCCATGCGTATCTCAGGCGGTGCATCTTGATCAGGATCGTGGTCGCCACGCACAGCGCCACCGCCGCCAGCAGCTGGTTCGCAATTCCGAACAGCGGCCACAGCGAGTTGATCCCGCCCAGCGGGTCCCGCACGCCCTGGTACAGGAAATATCCCCACGCCAGCACGATCGCCGCGCTCGTTCCTATGATGCCCGGCATCCACCCTGTCTTGCCCAGCGGCTTCCATATGTGCCCCAGCAGATCCTGTAGCATGAACCGCCCCACGCGTGTGCCGGCGTCGATCACGGTAAGTATGAACAGCGCCTCGAACATGATCGCGAAGTGATACCAGAAGCCAAGAATGGCCTGGCCGCCGCCTGTGCGCGCGAAAATGTGCGCCATGCCGAGCGCCAGCGACGGCGCGCCTCCCGTGCGCTGGAACAGCGTGGACTCGCCCACCTGGCTTGCCATCTCGCTCATCGTTTGCGTCGTAACCGGGAATCCCCAGTTCGTGATGGTTTCGACGGCCGCCTGCGGCGCCGCGCCCACGATGCCCGCCGGCGAGTTCACGGCGAAGTAGACCCCGGGCTGCAACGCGCACGCGGCGATCAACGCCATGATGGCGACGAAACTCTCCAGTGCCATCGAACCGTAGCCTATGGGCCACGCGTGCCACTCGCGCGCGATCATCTTCGGCGTCGTTCCCGACGATATCAGCGAGTGGAAACCCGAAATCGCTCCGCACGCAATGGTGATGAAGCAGAAGGGGAATATCTTGCCCGCGAAGATAGGTCCCGTGCCGTCCACAAATCGCGTGAACGCGGGCAGTTCAAGTTCCGGCCGCACGAACAGGATGCCTAGCGCCAGCATGAAAATCACGCCGAGTTTTACGAACGTGCTCAGATAATCGCGCGGCGCCAGCAGCAGCCACACCGGCAGCGCGCTTGCAAGAAATCCGTACAGGATCACCGCGCCCGCAAGCGCCGCTCCCGAGAGCGTGAACCACGGCGCCAGCGCCGGGGACTGAGCGACCGCCTGCCCCGCGAATACCGATGCAACGACCAGCACGAACCCGATCACGGATATTTCGAGCACCTTGCCGGGGCGCCAGTACCGCAGATACAGGCCCATGAAGACGGCAATCGGCATCGTCGCCGCAATCGTGAACGTCCCCCACGGGCTGCCCTTGAGCGCGTTCACCACGACGAGCCCGATCACCGCAAGCAGAATGATCATGATGAACATCACGGTGAGCAGCGCAGTGAATCCGCCCAGGCGGCCTATCTCCTCGCGCGCCATCTGCCCCAGCGATTTGCCGTTGCGCCGCATCGACGCGAACAGGATCACGAAGTCCTGCACGCAACCGCCGACAACCGCGCCGATGATGATCCAAAGCGTTCCCGGCAAATATCCGAACTGCGCCGCCAGCACCGGGCCCACCAGCGGCCCCGGCCCCGCAATTGCCGCAAAATGATGCCCGAAGAGGATCCACTTATTCGTGGGCTCGAAGTCGTGGCCGTTGCGCAGCCGCTCCGCCGGAGTCGCGCGCTTGTTGTCGAGCGCCATCACGCGCGCCGCGATGAACTTGCCATAGAAACGGAAGCCGGCCAGGTAAGTGCATACCGCCGCGATCACCAGCCATAACGAGTTGATGTGCTCGCCCCGCCACAGCGCAATGCCGCCAAGCGACACCGCCGCGAGCGCGCTGATGCCCGCCCATAGGACATGCCCGAGTATCCGACGCATAAGTAATACAGGATACAGCCGCGGCCTGTGCCGCGGCCCCGGGGCCGCCCTGGCGTGCGGATGCCGGAGCGCCGGGGCAATTTGTGAGCGGCAGCCCGGCGCCCTGCATTGCACGTGCCGCGGAAACAAGGGAGTTGTTCGCGCACCGCGGAGGGCGGTTTTATCTCGCGCGCCGGTCCGCCTGCGGGCGCTTTGCCTCCCGCCTCGGTTCATTGCGGCGCTTGTCGCGCGCTCTGCGTACCCGCCGCTCCTGGGGAGAGATCGCCTCGCGCGGTCTAAAACTTTCCAACCGATCTCAAAATCGCCGCCGTCGTCGTGCCGTTCGGCAACGCAACGTAGTGCAGCACATTCCAGTTCGCGTCCACGGCGCCGATGTACTTCACGTTCGGGCGTTCCGTCCCCATCAGCACCACGTAGTACGAGCGCTTGGGATACCACAGCGCCTGGTACTGCACCTCGCCTGTCCGCGACTTCCAGTGACTCTCTGCCGGCTCGCCGAGCTTGCGCACCACATCGAAATAGCCGTCGTGATGATTGCAGGCCAGGAAATCCTGGTCCACGGCGGTAAACGTCACCTGCCGCATCGGTCCGGCGCGGACAATCGCGATCACCGCGATCGCCAGAACCGTCAGGCCAAGCAGCACCAGCAGGATCAGCCTACCGATGCGCGATTCCGCGGTGGGCTGCGCCGGAATGCGCGCGTGCTGCGCCGCCTGAGCCCGCGCCGCGGCCGCTCCCTGCTCGCCCGCCGCCGCAGGCGGCGTTGGCGCTGCGGGCACTACGCTGGGGATCTCGATGATGCGCCTGCCGTAAGGCCAGACAGACCCTCCCTTGTACTCCAGTTCCACCGTGAGGCCGACAATCACTACCGGCTCATCCACACTCGAGATCTCGCCGATGAACCGCCGCGGTATCCAGACCTCGGTGCCGGATTTCGTATTCACGACGAGCACTTCCGACCACTCGGCGCGGCGGAATTCCCACTCGTTGTGCTCGATATTCCGGATTGTCGGGTAGAACGAGAACACCCGTCCGGCAAGCTGTTCCAGGTGTCCAGGGACGGGCATATAGGCTCTCTCTTCGTATTCCCGGCGCTGCCTGCCGCCTATAGGTTACTTCAATTCAAGTCGAGTTCAGCGGCAATCTTTTCCACGCCGTCCGCCCCCACCCGAACGCCCCGGCTGAGATTGCCCGGCCGGTCGCATACATCAAAGGCCTGCCTCAGCGCGATCTTCGCAATACCGTATCGTTCCGTATCCGACAGCTCCCTCCCGTGCGCCGCCTCCCAAGCCTCCAGCGCCGCATCTGCTACTGCCACCGCAACCCGAAACTCCGCCGCCCGGCCTGTCGAGACCGAAAACACGTACTCGACTCCCTCCCGCGTCGCCCTCCGCCCCTCGTAAGCGTACTCGTAGACGTATCCGGTCCCGGCCGGGTACGTCTTCACCCGCCTCACCTCGGGCGCGCCGCTCAGCGGCCCCGGCATCGCCTCCCGCCGCCGGCGGAACCATCGCAGCATGCCCCGATATTAGCAGCAAAGCATCGGAATTGACCCCGGCTGTGCGGCTTGGACCCCCGAGTGTAACCCAGCGTTGGGAGCCCCCCGTACAGCGCCGGTTTCGGCGCGCTGTGAGCCTGCCCGCAGGCCGGGGCGCCCGCCCTGTGGATGCGCCCCGGACTTTGGAGAAGCCGCGCCAGTCCCAACTCTATGGAAACTAAGGCTGTGTGGCCGATTGGAACCATCAGCTATCATGTACTTGGAGGAGATCCCATTGAGCGCAGCCGTTGACCCGACGCACATTGAGCGCAAGCCGGCCTCCCGCGGCAAGGCTATCGGGATGATGTTGCTTTGCACCCTGCTCGGCGCGGCCGGACAGGTGCTCATAAAAATGGGCGCGGCATCGCTCCACGGGCAGAACCCGATCGCTATGGTGCTGAACCCGCAGATATTTGCGGGCTACGCGCTGTACGGGATGATGACCGTGCTGTTCGTTTTCGCTCTGCGAGAAGAGGAACTCTCAATTCTGTACCCCATAATCGCCCTGACGTATGTATGGGTGGCCGGTCTGGCGGTCTACTTCTTCCACGAGCACCTCAACGTTTACAAATTGATCGGCGTTGCCGCCATAGTTGCGGGAGTCGGCGTCCTGGGCAGATCGGGCGGTGGCAAGCTATGACAACGCCCGTATCTTCAATGGCTTACGTCCTGGTGGCGTCGTTTTTCGGCTCCTTTGGCGCCCTGTTCCTCAAGTCCGGCTCGGCGAAACTCAACCGCGGTCTCAAGTACCTGTTCCTCAACTTCCACCTGGCGCTCGGCGTGGCGCTGTTCCTGACCTCGTCGTACTTCTTCGTGCTCGGAATCAAGCGCGGCGAGCTGAGCGTCTTGTACCCGCTGGTCTCGCTCGGCTATATCTGGACCCTGCTGTGGTCGCGCCTGTTTCTGAAAGAGCGAATGACGCGGGGCAAGTTCTTTGGACTGGCGCTTATCCTGATCGGCATAGCGTTCGTCGGCCTGGGCAATACGCGCTAGCGCGGCGCTCGGACGCTCGCAGCCTCTGTGTTGCACTTGTACATAAACCCTCCCGCTATTGCGCCCGCCGCCGTTTTCTAGTAAATTCCGAATGGACTTCCTCGCGCACGCCCGCGGCGTCCCCCGCCGTTCTCGAGGGCTGGCGCAAGACGATTACGGAGGGTGCATATGCCGGTTCTGACTAAATTGCGGGAATTCCTGGATCAAAACAACGTTCAATACACGCATACCGTGCATCCGCTGGCATACACGGCCCGGGAAGTGGCTGCCGCCGAGCACTTGCCCGCCCGGGAAATTGCCAAGACTCTGGTCTTTCTTAGTGAGCAGGGTTACGGCCTGGCCGTTCTTCCGGGTGACAGCGTAGCGGACCTGGAGCAGCTCCGGCTCGAACTGGGCCTGACGCGCCTGCGCCTGGCCACCGAAGCCGAACTGGGCGAACTATTCCCGAACGTGGAACTGGGCGCCATGCCGCCGTTCGGCAATCTGTGGAACCTGCCGGTCTACGTGGACAGCCGTCTTGCGGGCGAGGACATGATCGCGTTCAACGCAGGAACGCACCGGGACGTCATCCACATGCACTATGCCGACTTCGACCGCCTGGTGCACCCATCCGTAGTTGCGTTCTCGCGCCTTGTCCGAACGGCGGGATAGAGCGTTTCCGTGGGGCGGCCTCCCGGGCCACCGCCGGGCTCCTGGCGTCATGTGTGATGACTTCGGACTCGGCCCTCCGGATCGCCCGCTCGCAAGCGGCCACCTGGAACTCAACGTCATTTGCGGAGTGGATTTGCGCAGCCGCAAAGTGCGGTGCCCGGACGCATCGGGCGCCATTCCGGCAGGCAAGGCATCGACGTGCAACTGATGAAGGAAGGCGCCGCCACATATCTAAGCTCCGCGAACAGAGCGCCCCTCGCTGTCCTTTTGCCTCTGCATGGCTGCGCCGGCGCGAAGCGCAGCGAATCGAGAGTTCGGCTGGACGGGTTCGGCCCCGGTGACGAGATCTGCGTCGGCACAACTGACAGGCGGCTTTCGCACATCTTCTTCGAGAACGAACAGCGGGATTCGCCGAGCATTCGTTTTTACTACGTCACACGCTAGTGTGGTGGATTCTTGGTTGGTATGAGACTGTGTCCTGGTGTGGCCGGTCACATCAACACGTAGAGCCGGTTCCGGAATCACCTACGCTTCAAAGGTCGTCCGGACGCAGTCCGGTATGCCGCGCGATCTCAGCCATCATAACCGGGCCGATTTCCTCTTTGTCGTGGAAAGCGAATCTGTACTGAGGCCACCCATCGCGCCTCAGCGTGCGATGCGATCCCGAAGTCCGAACGACTCGCCAGCCAATCCGCTCGAGCGCTGCAAGGACGCGCCGGGCCTTGGTCGCAGGCCACTCGCTCATGCCGCAATCGAAAACTGCAAAGTATCCGTGTCCGGTTTCATCTCGCCATGTTCGATCTCTTCGGCGATAACCCGTAACGCGAGTGCCTTCGCCTTGGTCGTGGCTTCGTCGGCCGTGGCGCCATAAACCGTTACGCCCGGCAACTCCGGAACGTCACCAATCCAGCGGCCGTCCGCCTCGCGGAGCAGTCGGATTGTCAGCCTCATATGTTCAATCCTACTCGATCGCACGGCGTGCCGATTAACTGGATGTGCAACCAACCTGAGCGTCATCGCTGCTTACAAGTGCCGGGTGCTTGCGAACTTGTGGGGGGCGGACCCCCTGGTCCGCGGGCGACCCCCGGTCGCCCATCGGGCGCTGGACTTCAGTGGTCGAGACTGTAACCAAGGCGGGGCTGTAACGGGATCCAGCGAATTGGTGGGGGAATGTGGCTGGACTTCTTCTCGAAGTTGGAGGGTTCGCCTGCGCGTTGATCAAACCCAGCCTGGCCGGACCAGGGGTCCGGCGCGGATGAGGGCGCCCGCCCCACGCTCAAAGAGATGCTGTTCAGAAGGCTCATTTGCGGCAGAGCCCGCGCGAACACGTCACTCTGCCGCAAACGAAAATTACCTACTACTGCGCTTCCAGCGTGTCCGGCTCTACTTCGGCCTGCTCGCCCGCCTCGTGCGCCGCCAGACCGTACTCGTAGCCCTTGTCGAACGCCTTCAGGTTCAGCTCGCGCGTGGCCGGCGGCACCGAATCCGCCACCGCCTTCCGCACCGCTTCCGGATCCAGCAGCTTCGTCACCGCGGTGAAGAACCCTACCATCACCACGTTCAGCACCATGCGCCGCCCGAGTTCCTCGGCCAGACGCGTCGCCGGAACGCCGAACACCCGCCGCCCCGCGCTGATGTCGGAAATGCGGACCAGCTCTTCCTCGACGATCAGGATGCCGTCGTCTTTCAGCTCCGGCGCGAACTTCGTGTATGCCTCCTGCGACATCACAACCAGCACGTCCGGCTGCGTCACGTACGGATACAGCACCGGCTGGTCCGACAGGATCACCTGCGCGCCCGCCGCGCCGCCGCGCGCCTCCGGGCCGAAGCTCTGCGTCAGCGTGGCGTAGCCGCCCTCGTGAATCGACGCAGCCCGGCCGATAATCATCGCCGAGAGTATCACTCCCTGGCCGCCGAAGCCGGCGATTCGAATCTCGGTTAGCCGCATACGCTGCACTCCATCGGTATGTAACGGTCGCCCAGTTGTTCGACGAGCCGGTTGCGCATCAGTTCCTCGTACGGCGGGCGCTCCCGGTCCACGAACTTGCCCACCACGATCTCGCCGTCCCTGCTGAGCTCGATCTCGCTTGTCGGTGCGCCGTTCCGCACCTTGCTCTTTGCCTTGTAATACTTCATCGCTTCCAGACCGTCGCCCATCTTGTTGCGGCGCTGGTAAAGCGTCGGGCATGGAGATACGATCTCGATGAAGCAGAAGCCCTTCTTGTTGAGCACCTCCGCCATCGATTTCGAAAGCTGGCGGACGTGAAACGTGGTCCAGCGCGCCACGTACGACGCGCCCGCCGCCTCCGCCAGCGCCGGCAGATTAAACGTCGGCTCGAAGGCGCCGTATGGCGTAGTGGTCGTGATGGCCTTGTCGGGCGTGGTGGGCGCCATCTGGCCGCCGGTCATCGCGTACAGCAGGTTGTTTACGCAGATGACCTTGAGGTCCATGTTGCGCCGCGCCGCATGGATGAAGTGGTTGCCGCCGATGGCGAACAGGTCGCCGTCACCGGAATACACCACCACCTTCAACTCGGGGTTGGCAAGCTTAAGCCCGGTCGCGAACGGAATCGCGCGTCCGTGGGTGGTGTGGAACGAGTCCAGGCGGACATAGCCCGCCACACGGCCCGTGCATCCGATGCCGGAAACCACCGCCACCTTGTCGAGGTTTGCCTTCGACTCGTACAGCGCGCGCGCAAAGCAGTTAACCGTGGTCCCGATGCCGCAGCCCGGGCACCAGATGTGCGGAATGCGCTCCGTGCGCAGCAGCGGCTCGACGGGGTTTATGGCCGATGTAGTCTTCGCGGTGGTCATTTTGCGGCCTCCATGATGGCATCCAGAATCAGTTCGGGGTCGTGTACGCCGCCCCCGGCGTGCGTCACCGGAATGGTGTCCGCCATCTTGCCGGTGGCGCGCTCCACCTCGCGCGCTATCTGTCCCAGATTGATCTCGGGCACCACGAAAGCTTTCACGCCGCGCGCCGCGATGGCCCGCAGGTGCTTGTCCGGAAAGGGCCAAACGCCGATCAGCCGGCAGCGGCCCACCTTCTTCCCTCGCGCCCGCGCCTCATCGATCGCCTTCTGCGCCACCCGGGAGGTTATTCCGTAGGAAACAACCACAACCTCGGCGTCTTCCAGGTTCGCTTCGTCGGTGAACGTGAGTTGCTCCTCTGCTCCCTTGATCTTCCGCGCCAGGCGGCGGATCAGCTTGTCCTGCGCGGGCACGTTCATCATCGGATAACCGCGCTCGTCGTGCGTCAGCCCGGTGATGTGGAAACGGTAGCCCTCGCCCGCATGCGCCATCTCTGGAACCAGATCGGAGCCGGCGGCGTAGGCGAGGTACTCGGCCGGCGTCTTCTTCGTGTGGCGGCGGGGGTAGATTTCGATCTCGCTCGCCGGGGGAATGACTACCTTTTCAGTCATGTGCCCCACGCACTCGTCCATCATGAACATCACCGGCGTGCGGTACTGCTCGGAAAGGTTAAACGCGCGGATGGCCAGGTCGAAGCATTCCTGCGGCGAGTTCGGCGACAGCGCGATCATCTCGTAATCGCCGTGCGACCCCCAGCGCGCCTGCATCATGTCGGACTGTGCCGGAAGCGTCGGCAGTCCCGTCGAGGGCCCGCCGCGCTGCACGTTGACGAAGACGCATGGCGTCTCGGTCATCACGGCATAGCCGATGTGCTCCATCATGAGCGAAAAGCCCGGGCCCGAAGTCACCGTGAACGCCTTGGCGCCCCCCCAAACCGCGCCCGTGATGGCGATGGATGCCGCAAGTTCGTCCTCCATCTGGATCAGCATCCCGCCGATCTTGGGAGCCCGGCTGGCGAAGCGCTCAACCACCTCCGTGGAGGGTGTAATCGGGTAGCCTGCGGCAAATCGCGCACCCGCGGCAATGGCGCCCTCGCAGCAGGCGTGGTCGCCGTCGATGAAATGGACGCCCGTAAGGACGCCCCTCGGGTCAGCCTGCATTGGGCACCTCCTCGCGCTCCGGCGCGCTTGTCATCCTGTAGCCGAAGATCGCGAAGTCCGGACAGTACATGCCGCACAGGTCGCAACCGCTACATTTTTCGAGGGCTACAACGTGAGGAGGATGATAGCCCTTCGAATTGAACGCTGAGGAGAGCTCGAGGACTTTGGTGGGACAAAACTCTACGCAGAACCCGCACCCCTTGCAGCGCTCAACGTTGATACTAACGTTGCCTTTTGCCATAGCAGAGATATAGGAGGTTGTTCAGCATCAGGTGAAGCAATCAATGAGCCAAACGTCCGCCCGCTATCTTTAACCGTATCAGATCGAATCGGGGAGAGGGGATTAGATACCCGGGACTGGGGCAGATGTCCCCCCGTTAAAAACCGTTCATGGGACGAACGGCGCAGCGCCGGACCGCCGCAGGCTCGCGCAGGGCGGCGCGCGGCGGCCGGCCGGACGAGCCGGCCTTCGTCATCTCTTCTCCAGCAGCCGCTTCAGTTTCGCCGCGATCTGCTGGGCTGTGTACGGCTTTCGAATGAATTCCGCACCCGGATAGGCCGCGCACAACCGCCGCACTTCCGCTTCGCTGTAGCCGGTTGTGAGCAGAATCCTGATGTCCGGGCGGCGCGCCGTCAGCTCCGGCAAGACGTCCTTTGCACATATTGCCGGCATCATGATGTCCAGAACAACCGCGTGTATAGTCAGCTCCTCACGCCTGGAAATCGCCAGCGCCGCCGCTCCGCTGGCGGCAAGCAGAACGCGATAGCCTTCTCTCCGCAGCACCGTGCCGATCACGTTCCGCACATCCTCATCGTCGTCGATTACCAGCACGGTTTTTCGCCCGTTTACAGCCGATTCGTCCTCGGCGGTTTCCCCTCCTGTTTCCGCAACCGGCAGGTAAACGTTGAAAGTAGTCCCCCGGCCCGGCTCGCTTTCCACCACGATGCCGCCCTTCTGCATTCTGACGATTCCCGCCACCGCCGACAGCCCCAAACCGCGGCCCGTGAACTTCGTGGTGTAGAAAGGATCGAAGATTTTCGACTTCTGCTCCTGATTGATGCCGCTGCCGGTGTCGCTCACTTCTATGCGGACGTACCGCCCAGGCTTCACTTCCTGGCCAATCGCGTCCACAAACGGCTCGTCGAACTGCGCAACCGACGTCGAGACCGTAACCGTTCCCGGATTGCCTTCACCAATGGCCTCGCCTGCGTTGATGACCAGGTTCATCAGCACCTGCTGCAACTGGCTCGGATCCATTTGGACCACCGGAAGCCGCCTGCGGACGTTGAGGACCAGCTCGACGCTCTTCGGAATCGAAAACTGCACCAGGTCGGCTATCTCGCTCACGGCCTGCGAAACGTCTACATCGCTGACGATGAACTGCCCTTTTCCGGAGTAGGCGAGCAACTGCCGCGTCAGATTCGCCCCGCGCTCCGCGGCGCGGATGACCTCACGCATCCGCTGCGCAGCCGCCGGGCCGGCGCCCTCGTCCAGCGCGAGGCTGGCGTTGCCGATTATGCCCGTCAACAGGTTGTTGAAATCGTGCGCTATGCCGCCGGCCAGCAGGCCGATACTCTCCAATTTCTGCGCCTGCCTGAGGAGTTCCTCGGCACGCTTGCTTTCGTCGATATCGGTCGAGGTTCCGTACCAGCGTGTGATGCGGCCCTCATCGTCGCGTATCGGAACGGCGCGCGCCAGAAACCACCGGTACGCTCCGCCCCTCACTCGAAGACGGTACTCCGTCTCGTACGGCTGTCCCGTCGCGACGCACTCGCGCCAGATGCGGTCGACCCTATCGCGATCCTCGGGATGCAGGAGCTGCTTCCAGGCTTGGCCAAGCGGCATGTCCTCCGGCAATCCCATACGCTCCTGAAACTGGCGGTTAACATACGTGATCGCGCCCGAGCCATCGGCGGTCCAGACGAGCTGCGGCATCGAATTCGCCAGGTTGCGGAACTCGCGCTCGCTTCTGCGCAGTTGCTCGGCCGCCTCTTTGCGGGCCGTAATATCCTCGATGACGGCGATTTCATAGTCCGGCTTTCCGGCCGGATCGCGTACGAGGGACAACGTCAGCCGCGCCCAGATCGGGTGCCCGAGCTTGTGTATGAACCGCTTCTCCACGGTGTACGACTCGATCTCCCCGGCAGCCATCCGGCGGAACGGGATCAGGTCCAAATCGATGTCTTCAGGGTGTGTAATCTCCGGCCACGGGATGCCTTGCAGTTCCTCGCGTGTATAGCCGAGCATCCTCGCGAACGCGTCGTTCACCTCCAGCCAGCGTGCGTCGCTGAACCTGACCCGGCCCATCCCGATAGCCGCGCGGTCGAAAACGGTGCGGTAGCGCTCCTCCGTCTCCCGCAACGCTTCCTCGGCGCGTTTGCGCTCGGTGATGTCGAAGTGCACGCCCACCATGCGCGCTGCCTTGCGTTCGCTTCCTTCCCCTTCGAAGAACGCGCGGCCTCTGCCAACGCCCCAATGAACGGAACCGTCCGGCCACACCACACGGTACTCGGCTTCGTACCGCCCGGCCGAATCCGGCTGGAGCGCGCTCGCAATGGCTTGGTTTACGCGCTCGCGGTCGTCCGGATGGACGAGCGCGATCATGTCTTCATAGGTCACCTTTGCTTCCGGCGGCACGGACCAGAGCGCACGCATTCGCTCGCCCATGAAAAGAGCGCGCGTCCGCGGGTTGTACTCGAACGTGCCGACACGCCCGGCTTCCAGAGCCAGCATGAGCCGCTCTTCGCTGCCGCGCAGCGCCTCCTCCGCCCTCTTCCGGTCCGAGATGTCGTTAAAAAGAACGACGAACTCACCTTTCGCCGGGGTGTACACGAAGACGGACAACCACCGCTGAAGAAACTCGAAGAAGATTTCGAAACTGGCCTCACCGCCCTCGAGCGCGACCTTGCCGTAGGTTCCGATGTAGTCGAACGCGGCGTGTTCGATGCCGGGAAAGACTTCTGTCGCCAGCTTCCCCTCTACCTCTGACTTCTTCAGCCCGGTTATGAGTTCGTAGGCGTGATTGACCTCGAGAATCTCGTAGTCGATGGGACGGCCGTTCCGGTCGGTTATGACGCGGCAGTGGGCGATCCCGTGCTTGAGATTCTGAAACAGCGCCGAGTAGCGCCGGTCGGGTGTCGCCACGGCGTAGCGTTCTCTCGCGCGCGAGCGCTCATCGGAACGGTCCGGCATAGATTCCCGATGCAGGTTTGGACGTGCCCGGATTGTGGTCTTCCGGGGGTGGATTCGCGCCCGGGATGACTGGCGTGTGTTGGTGATGAGCGATCACGTGCGGCGTGGCGCCCCACAGAAATCCTATTCCCCATTTTACCAGCGCGCAGCCGGTTAAGCCTGCGCACGTTTCAGCCGTTTCAGCCGCACCACCCGATTCGCGCCTGTCCCCAGCCTGGCGGCGAGGGAATCCTATTCTCGCTGCGCCTGCCGGTACAGCTTCCGCACCTCTCTACGCAGCGGTTCCACAGCCCGCGCGTACAGCGCCTTGTACGCTCCACAGAACCAGTCCGGGTCCTCGAATCTCCCGAACCGCGCGTGCCTCAGCTTCGGACACCCGTTCCGGCAGATGCTCCTGTACTCGCACGCCTCGCACGCCTCGTGGCGAACGGCTTTCTTTGCGGCGAAATCATACCGTTTCTTCCGCCGCGCAATCTCCGCCCACGAGTCGATTGCTACATTGCCCAGCTTCCATTCGCTCTCGACGAAAAAATCGCAAGGATACACGTCGCCGTTGTACTCCACCACGCAGTAGCTGTCGCACGTCTCGCGCATTGTGCACGCGCCCGGAGTGAACCCGCCCGCCGCCTCGGCCAGGTTGTCAAACAGTCTTATCCGCACGCTGCGCCGCTCCGGCCACCACGCATCGAACGTTGCGGTCAGAAAGGCGCCGTATTCCTCCGCCGTTATCGTGAACGGCATCGGGTTGCCCTCGCGGTCGAACTCCGCCAGGGGTATGTACTGTATGTGCCGCACGCCGAGCGAACGGAAATACCGGTACAGCTCGCGCGGCCGCGCCGCATTCGCCTTGCTCACGACACACAGAACGTTAAACTCGGCCTTGTTCTTCCTCAGCAGCTCTATCGCGCGGGCTGCGTGCTCCCACGAGCCGTGCCCGGCCTTGTTCACCCGATATCTGTCGTGAATCTCCTCCGGGCCGTCGATCGACACGCCTATCAGCCACTTGTACTCATGGAAGAACCGCGCCCAGTCATCGTCGATCAGCACGCCGTTGGTCTGGAGCGAGTTGCCCACTCTCTGCCCGCGCCCGCAGCGCTGTTCGAGGGCCACCAGCTTCTCGAAGAACGGCAATCCGGCCAGCGTCGGCTCGCCGCCTTGAAAAGCGAACACGGCTTCCGGATACGCGTAGAACATGAACGTATCCACAAGCCGCTCGAGCGTCTCCCCGGCCATAATGCGATGGGGCAGGGAACGGTAGGGGTCGCTTTCGCGGTCCAGGTAAAAGCAGTAGGCGCAGTTCAGGTTGCAGAGCGCCGAAGCCGGCTTGATCAGCAGGGAACTGATGCGCGGCGCCGCACCCGCCGCCGGGTAGCTGCTCATCCCACGAGTCTACCAGCCCAAATCCGGGCTCCTCGCCAGCCCCGGATCTAGTACCATCGGAATCTATGAAAGGTGTCGTGCTCGCGGGCGGTACCGGGAGCAGGCTGTTCCCGTTGACCAAGATCACCAACAAGCATCTGCTGCCCATCTACGACCGGCCGATGGTCTACTATCCCATCCAGACCCTCGTCGATGCCGGCATTCGCGACATCATGATCGTCACCGGCGGCCGCAACGCCGGCGATTTCCTTCGCCTGCTCGGAAATGGCAAGCAGTTCGGCCTGGCTCACCTCAATTACACCTATCAGGAAGGCGAGGGCGGCATCGCCGACGCGCTCAAGCTTACAGAGCATTTCGCAGATGGCCACAAGCTCTGTGTGGTTCTCGGGGATAACATCATTGAAGCTAGCATTCGCCGGGCTGTGGACGAGTTCCGCGCGCAGGAGCGAGGCGCGCGCCTGCTTTTAAAAGAGGTCCCCGACGCAGAGCGCTTCGGAGTCGCCGAGATCGGCGGCGGGCGCATAATCTCTATCGAGGAGAAACCGGCGCGCCCCAAATCGAACCTCGCCGTCACCGGCATCTATATGTACGATGCCACCGTGTTCGATAAGATCCGCACGCTGGTGCCCTCGGAGCGCGGCGAACTGGAGATCACGGACGTGAATAACGCCTACATTCGCGAAGGAACCATGACCTTCTCCTATCTCGACGGCTGGTGGACCGACGCGGGGACCTTCGATTCCCTCCTGCGCGCCGGCGAACTCGTCGCCCGCAGCAGGAAGACCCGCGCCGCCGCCGAAGGAGCAACCGCATGACCGCCGCCGGACCCGCCCGCGAAGGCACCGTGATCGATCTCGAGGGCCTGGCCTGCGAGCACGGAATAGGCCGGTCCATCGTTTCTCCAGACGCCGAGGGCCTCATAGAAGACGTGAAGCTCGCCCCCGTTTCGCTCTGGCCCGACGACCGCGGTTTCTTCCTCGAGATCATGCGAATCGGCAGCGCCGCCGCTTCAGGCTTCTCCGCCGCGCAGGTCTCCGCCGCCGTGAGCTACCCCGGCATCATCAAGGCTTTCCACTACCACCTGAAGCAGACGGATTTCTGGTGCCCGGTGCAGGGCATGTTTCAGGTGGCGCTGGTGGACCTTCGCAAGACGTCGCCCACCTACGGCGCGCGAAACACCATGTACATCGGCGCGCTGCGCCCGTGGACCGTGCTCGTTCCCCCCGGCGTGGCCCACGGTTACAAGGTGCTCGGATCCGGCCCTGCGACGCTCGTGTACGTCACCGACCGCACCTACGATCCCGCCGACGAGGGCCGCATCGCCTACAACCATCCCGGCATCAACTACGACTGGGAGCTGCAACATAAATGAGACTCCTCATCACCGGCGGCGCCGGCTTCATCGGTTCCGCCTTCGTGCGCATGATGCTGTGCGGAACGCGCGCATCTTCCGTCATAGTGCTGGATAAGCTATCCTACGCCGGCAATCTCGAGAACCTCGAGCCCGTCGCTCGCGACCCGCGCTTCGCGTTCGTGCGCGCCGACGTCTGCGACACCGGACTCGTCCGCAGTCTGCTCGAGGAATACTCGATTGACGCCGTCGTTCACTTCGCCGCCGAATCGCACGTCGACCGCAGTATCTTCATGCCCGGCCCGGTTTTCGAGACAAACCTGCGCGGCACCTTCAGCCTCCTGGAAGCGGCCCGCGCCGCCCGCACCCCGCGTCTGGTGCACGTCTCAACCGACGAGGTCTATGGCAGCCTCGCCGAGCCGCTCGAAGCAGATGAGAATTTCCCGCTCCGTCCCGCGAGCCCGTACTCAGCCGCAAAAGCCGGTTCCGATATGCTCGCGCTTTCGTACTTCACCACTTACGGAACGCCCGTTCTTATCACGCGCGGCTCGAACACCTACGGCCCATATCAGTTTCCCGAGAAGCTGATCCCCCTCATGATCGCGAACGCCCTCGATGGCAAGCCGCTGCCGGTTTACGGCGACGGTATGAATGTGCGCGACTGGCTGTATGTAGAGGACCACTGCCGCGGCATTGCGGCCGTACTCGAGAGCGGCAGCGAAGGCCAGGTCTATAACCTTGCGGGGAACTGCTCGCTCCCTAACCTCGAAGTTGTCCGCCGTATCCTGCGCGCAACCGGACGCGGCGAGGAACTCATCCAGTTCGTCGCCGACCGCCCCGGCCATGACCGCCGCTACGCCCTCTCGAGCGCCAAGGTCGAACGCGAAACCGGCTGGAGGCCCGAAGTCGGCTTTTCCGACGGCCTCGAGCGCACCGTTGCGTGGTATCGCGGGAACCCCGGCTGGGTGGATCGCGTGCGCTCCGGCGAGTACCAGTCGTATTACGAGCGCAACTACGGCAACCGGCGGGCCGAACTCGACCGCGCCGGCGCCCGCTGACCCATGCGTGTAGCGCTCGATGCGGCGCCGCTTTCGCTTTCAAGCGGCGGCCTCAAACGCTACGTTTCCGAACTGGCCCGCGCTCTCAAAGAGACCTTCCCCGAGGACGAATTCGCTCTGGTGCCGGGCGCCCCGCCGCCCGGCGCTTCCTGGCTCGACCGCCGCTGGTGGATGTTCGGATTGAACCGCGAACTCGCTCGCATCGGCGCCTGCGTCTTCCACGGCACTAATTTCGAAGCTCCGTACATTCCGCTTCGCCCCAGCGTTGTCACTGTCCATGACCTCTCGCCGTGGCTCGACCGTTCCTGGCACTCGGGCGCCGCCCGCGTCCGGAGCCGCGCGCCCGCGGTGCTTCGCCTTGGCCTCGCCACCATGGTCATAACAGGTAGTTCGGCCGTGCGTGCCGCCGTCATCGAACGCTTCCGCCTGCACCCTTCCCGGGTTGTAGCCGTGCCGCTCGCGCCCGCTCCCGAACTTCACCGCGTCGAAACGCGTCCCCCCGCGCCGTACTTACTCTACCTCGGCGCCGTGGAGCCCCGGAAGAACATCGGAACCATCATCGAAGCCTGGCGCAGAATCCGTCCTCTTGTCCCGATCGATCTCGTAATCGCCGGCCGCATCCGCGAAGACGCGCCCGCCATCGCGCCCGAACCAGGCCTGCGGGTGATGGGCGAGGTTCCCGGCCAGGACCTCCCGGCCCTGTATTCGGGCGCGACAGCCGCGCTCTACCCGTCTCTGTACGAGGGTTTCGGGCTGCCTGTAATTGAAGCCATGCAGTGCGGCACGATGGTGATCGCTTCGCGCGATGCCTCTTTGTGCGAGGTCTCGCGAGGCGCCGCCGTTCACGTCGAGGCCCGCGACGCAGGCGCGTGGGCCGAAGCCATGCTCGCCGCCGCCACCCGGCCGGATTGGGCCGCGCAATGGCGCGCGCGCGCCGCCGGACGCGCGAGAGATTTCTCCTGGACCATCACCGCCCGCCTGACGCGCGAGGTTTACGAAGAGGCCATACGCCGCTATGCCTTCTGATGCGCTCATGCTGTGTCCCGAGCCGCCGTATCCGCTCGCGGGCGGAGGCGCCTGGCGCACGGCATCGCTCCTCAACTACCTGGCCGCGCGCTGCACCGTAGACCTAATCGTGTTTCGACAGCCGGCCGCGCCCGACCCTCGCCCGGCTATCCCGCCCGGCCTCGCCCGCCGTGTCGATGTAATCGAGCTGCCCCCTCACGGCCGCTCCCTTCCCGCCCGCGCCCTTCGCAACGCCGTGCGTTTCCTTCGCGGCCGCCCCCCGCTGCCGGACCGCTTCGGCGGCTTCGAAAACGAACTCTCGGCGGTACTCCGCAATCGCGCTTACGAAATCGCGCTTATCGAGCACTTTTGGTGCGCGCAGTACGCCGGACTGCTCGAGCGCTGCGCCCGGCGCGTCGTTCTCGATCTCCACAACATCGAGTCCGCACTCCATGCTTCTTGCGCCGCGGCCGAACCCTGGCCCGCCGCCGCCTTCCACCGCCGTTTTTCCCGCGTTTGCGAACAAATGGAGCGTGCTCTGCTGCCGCGTTTCGGGTGCACTCTCACCGCCTCTGATGAGGACACCGCCCGCGTTCGCGCAATTGCCCCTTCCGCCCGTGCGCTCACCTACCCGAATGCCATTCCGCTGGTCGAACAGCCCTGCGTCGCCGAAGAGGACGTCATCGCCTTTTCCGCCAACTTCGCGTACGGACCCAATGCCGGCGCCGTTCGCTTCTTCGCCCGCGACATCTGGCCCGTGCTCAGCGCCAGGCATCGGAACCTGGTCTGGCGCCTCATCGGCAGCAACGCTCACGCGGTTCGGCAATACATTTCCCGCTGCCCCCGCGTCGAAATAGTCGAAAACGTGTCCGATTCCGTGGCGGCGCTTGCCTCGGCGCGCGTCGCTGTCGCGCCGCTCCTGGCCGGCAGCGGCACGCGCGTCAAGATCCTCGAAGCCTGGGCCGCCGGCCGGGCGGTTGTTTCGACCAGCGTCGGCGCCGAAGGCCTCGGCGCGCGCGACGGCGAGCATCTGGTGCTGGCCGACTCGCCCGCGGCTTTAGCAAGCGCCGTCACCGGTCTGTTGAACGCTCCCGGCGAGCGCCTCCGCATCGGCGGCGCGGGCCGCCGCTTGTATGAGCAGCGGTTTACGTGGGAGCGCGCCTGGCGCATCCTGGCGTCCCGGCAGTTGTAAAGAGCCGCGCCAGCGCGGCTCTTGCAGCCAATGCTTATACTGAGATGAACCCGGATGCTTTTCTCAGTCGATGCTCACGCGATCGGGCGGCGGCTTGCGGGAAACGAAGTCTATATTCGCAGCTTGCTGGGCGGATTTGAAGGCGCTGACAAGAAGTTCGGTTTTATTGCGTATGTTTCGGATGCAGGTGCGGCAAACTACATTCCGCGCCGCTTTCGAACGCATTTGGTGTCTTCGAATCCGTTCGTACGCCTGGGCTGGGATCTGCCGCGCCGGCTCAGGGCGGATCGCCCGGTTCTCGTGCACGTGCAGTACACCGCCCCGCTGTTTTGTCCGGTTCCTGTTGTAGTCAGCCTTCATGACGTCAGCTTCCTCGAACATCCCGAGTACTTTACCCGTGCCCGGGCTGCCCAGCTCCGCGCTACTGTCGGCCGCACAGTCCGGCGCGCCGCCAGGATCATTACCGGAAGCGAGTTCTCACGCAATGCCATAGCTCGCGCCTATTCGCTCCACCCCGATCGAATAGCCGTGGTGCCCGACGCCGCCGCGCCCGCTTTTCGCCCGATTGCGCGTGAACGTGCGCAGGCCTTCGTCCGGCGCGAGTTTCGAGTGGCCGCGCCGTTCATCTTCAACGTCGGCGACCTGCAACCGCGCAAGAATCAACTGGGGCTGATCAAGGCGTTCGCCTCGATGATCGCGGCGCACCCGGAGCTGCCCCATCATCTCGTGCTCGCAGGCAAGGACCTCCTCGACGCCCAGGCCATCAGGCGAGCCGCCCAGCGCAGCGGGGTGGCCGGCCGCATCCACTTCCCCGGATTCGTATCCGACGGCGATCTCTTACAGCTCTATAACGCCTGCGAGTTCTTCGTCTTCCCCTCTTTTTACGAGGGTTTCGGCTTGCCCGTGCTGGAAGCTATGGCATGCGGGCGCGCCGTGGCGTGCTCCAACTCCTCGGCGGTTCACGAAGTCGCCGACGCGGCGGCGCTGCTGTTCAATCCGTCTTCACATGACGAGATCGTGCGCGCCATGATCGATCTGGCGCTCGACGCCGGGCTGCGCAGCCGCATGGAGCGCCTTGGACTCCAGCGCGCATCGCAGTTTAGCTGGCGCCGCACCGCCGAACGCACGCTGGAGATATACTGCGAAGTTGCCGCGGCACGGGACAAGTTGTGCGTACCCGCCGCGGCGAGTTGGGCCACACGACTATGACGCACCTTGCTCTTGTCCTGATCCTGCTCGCGCCGGCGGCTATGCCGGCCGCAACCGAACCGTTCGCGGAAAAACCCCCCGTATCCCGGGCCGGCACAGCATCGGACGCGGATAGGCCGCGCCCGACCAAGCAAGAGGTTGAAGCCCAACTTGAGGCTCGGGAAGCCGCGGCGAGAGCGGCGAAGCTGGCCGCGGCGCCGTTTGCGTCTGAAAGTCTTTTTTATGAAATCAAGACCTTTGGCGGCGTAAGCATAGGCGAGGGGCACATCACCGCCAACCGCGACGGCAGGCTGTGGCATTTTGCGCTGAAACTCGACGGCTCGCTTGCCGGGGTGCTCGACATTACGGACCTGTTCAGGTCGAGTGCGGGCGGAGAGTTCTGCTCTACACGGTTCACCAAGGACTCCCTGCACCAGTCTCCTCTCAGCACTCGAATTGCGAAGGAGACCACCACTTACGACTCGTCGAGCGGAACCGCTATCCGAACCACCGCTAACGGGGGCGGCACCAGCCAGATGGCGTTCTCCGATTGCGCCCGCGACGCGCTGGCCTACCTGTTCTTTCTCCGGAACGAACTCGCGCACGGCCGCATGCCCGCCACGCAGACCGTTTTCTTCGGTGCGCCTTATCAGGTGTCGGTGAGCAATACCGGGACTGAAACGCCAAACATCGGAGGACAGTCGTACACGGCCGATCGCATCCACGTCAGTTTCACCGGCCCCGCCTCGAGCAAGGAGTTCGATGTCTTGTTCGCCCGCGACGCCGTGCGCACCCCGCTGCTCGTTCGCGTGCCATTTACGGTCGGAACCGTTTCGATGGAGCTGGCCCGCTGAGCGATGCGCATAGCGCTGTTCTCGCCGATGCCCCCGGCCCGGTCGGGAATAGCCGATTACTCGCTCGCGCTCGCGGGTGAACTGGCGCGTTTCGCCGAACTGGAAATTTTCTCCGGGGCGCCGGCCGCCTTCGACGCTTCCCGCTTCGATGTAGCGCTGTACCAACTCGGCAACAACCCGTTTCACGGCTTCGTCTACGAGGCCGCGCTCGCGCATGCCGGCGTCGTCGTCCTGCACGAGGCCAATCTGCACCACCTCGTGGCGCACCTCACCATTTCGCGCGGCGACTGGGACGCCTACGAGCGCGAGTGCGAGTACAACGGCGGCTCCGCCGCTCTCGAACACGCACGCCGCGCCCGCACGCTCGTCACCGGCCCGGACTACGCCGGTTTGCCGATGCTCCGCCGCGTTCTCGAGAGCGCCCGCGGTGTGATCGTGCACAGCTTTCACATGCTTGATGAGGTGCGCGGCGCCGGCTTCGCCGGTCCTCTCGTCCGCATCCCGCACGGAGCGTGGCTGCCCGGACCGGATTCGCTACACGGCGGCCGCCTCGCCTGGCGCGACCGTCTCGGCATCGCCGGGCACGATCCTCTTATCGGCATATTCGGATTTCTCAAACCTTACAAGCGGATAGCGGAATCCCTCCGCGCCTTCAGCCGCCTGGTCCGCCTGGAGCCTCGTGCAAAGATGATCCTCGTCGGCGAGCAGCACCCCGACCTGCCCCTCGCGCCGCTCATCAAATCACTGGGGCTCTTGCAGCATGTGCGCCTGCTGGGCTTTGTCCCTGTCGAAGACTTCACCGGCTACATGGCCGCATGCGACATCGTCCTGAATCTCCGCTATCCCACTGTGGGTGAGAGTTCGGGATCGCTCCAGCGCGCGCTCGGACTCGGCCGCCCCGCGCTCGTTTCCGATATCGCCGCCTTCCGCGACTACCCCGACGGCGTCTGCCTCAAGGTGCCCGCCGGCGCCGGCGAGGAAGACACCATCTTCGAGTACCTCAACCTGCTCGTCTCCCGCCCGGACATTGCCTCGGCAATCGGCGCCCGGGCCCGGGCATATGCGGAGCGCGAGTGCTCATGGCCCCTCGTGGCGCGCCGCTACGCCGAATTTCTGGAATCCGTCGTCTGCGGCGGGGCCCCAGCGCGCCCCGGCGGCTCCGGCCCCGTCTACGTGCAGGCGCCTGGGGAGTCCGGTCCCGCGTCCGCGGATTCTCCCTCCATTTCCCCCCACGACCTCCACACCTGGACGCCTCCCGGCCATCCCGCCCGACCCTATGTGGATACCCACCTTGCCCGTCTCGTCCATACTCTTGAGATCACTCCCAAAGGCGGCCCGGGAGACAGCGTGCTCGAAATGGGCGCCTACCTCCAGATCACTCCCGCCCTGAAAACCAGGCTCAATTACGGCGAGGTCCGCGCCTGCTACTACGGCCGCGCCGGCACTGCCGAAACCCGTTCAGTCAAGTCTCTCGAAGGTCAAGTCTTCGAGTGTCTCGTCGACCTGTTCGACGCCGAACGCGACCTCTTTCCGTATCCCGACGGCCACTTCTCAACCGTCCTCTGCTGTGAACTCATCGAACATCTCGCTGCCGACCCCATGCACATGATGTCGGAGATCAACCGCATCCTCCGCCCCGGCGGCCACCTTGTGCTCACTACTCCGAACATCGCCTCCTTGCGCGCGCTTTCGGCCGTGCTTCAGGGCTTTCATCCCGGCTTCTTCCCTGCTTACATCCGCCAGGGCCGCAGCGGCCGAACCGATCCCCGGCACACCCGCGAGTACGCGCCCGGAGAAATCGCCCGCCTCCTTCAGGACAGCGGCTTCGAGGTCGCGCTCCTCGAGACCGGCCCGTTCCGCGAAGGCCTCCATCCCGAACTCGCCTGGGTCCGCCGCCTCCTCGATACGCACAGGCTCTCCACCGATCTCCGCGGCGACGACATCTACGCCGTCGGCAGGAAGACGGCCCCAGTGCGCTGCCGCTGGCCGGAGTGGCTCTATGCCGGTTAGCGTTCCCGTTCTCAACACGACCTCCGAGCCCTGGGATGCCGCGGTGTGCGTCGGCTGGCAGCTATTCGAACCCGGAACCGGACGCCTCGTTCTCGAAGGCCCGCGCACGCCGCTGCCGCGCCCGCTCGCGCCTGGTGAATCCGTGGAAGTCGAAATCGATGCGCCCGCTCTTCCCGGCCGCTATCTCGCGTTCTTCTCCGCCATGCGCGAAGGCGACTGCTGGTTCCACGAACGCGGCGTCCCGTTCCTGCTCGCCGAAGTCGAGGATGGCCGCATCCTCAGCCGGCGCATTGCGACCTCGGCTGCGCTCCGCCGCGCCCGCGCGCTGCGCCGCCTGTCGCGCTTTTTCAGCTACCCGCTGCAATCCATCTGGCGGAACCGCGGCCTGATCGCCTCCATGGTCCGCCGCGACATCGTCGGCCGCTACCGGGGATCCTTTGCCGGACTCTTCTGGACCGTGCTTAACCCGGCGCTGCTGATGATCACCTACTTCTTCGTCTTCGGCATCGTTCTCCAGACGCGCTTCGCGGGCGATCCCAGCCGCTGTGGGTTCGCCCTCTACTTTCTCTGCGGTATGCTGCCTTGGCTGGCTTTCAGCGAAGCGGCCGGCCGCGCGCCGTTTACGGTCATCGAGCACGTTGCGTTCGTTAAGAAACTCGTTTTTCCGATCGAAATACTGCCAGTGAACCTTTCGGCCGCCGGTCTGGTGACGGAAGCGTTTGCGCTTGTCATTTTCGCGGTGTTCCTGGCCGTAATCCGTCACGGCGTGCCGCTCGCAATCGCATGGCTTCCGGCCATACTGCTGCCGCAAGTGCTGTTCACGATGGGAATCGCGTGGGTGATGGCTGCCGCCGGCCCCTACGTCCGCGACCTCGGGCAGGTGAACGGCTTCCTGCTCACCCTCTGGTTCTTCGTCACGCCCATCTGCTACCCGGAGAACTCTCTGCCCGCCTCAATAGCCGGCATCCTGAAGCTGAACCCGATGTACGTCTTCGTCCGCGCCTACCGCAATGTGTTTCTGGAGGCCGGCGCCCCGGACCTTGCGCCGCTCCTCGGGGTGTCGGCCGTCTCGCTGCTCGTTTTCTTCGCCGGCCACGCCTTCTTTTACAAGCTCCGCAAGTCTTTCGCCGATATCCTCTAGGAGCGGGAACACCTCCGGCCGGCTTGCCGGACCGCTGCTCTTCTCACCGGCGCGGGCTTGGCCCGGCTCCCGCCGGGCCAGGACGCTCTCAAATGCTGAGCCGCTGCCTACCTTGCGCTCGGCTGTCTCGTGTAAGGCCTTCTCAACGGCGCTGGTCCAGCAGGCGCCTCCGGTTCCTCCGCCGGCTTCTCCGCTTCCGGCGCCGGTTTTTTCGGCCGCGCGTTCAAACGCGTCGCGATCAGGTCCGCCCGCGTCTTCTCGAATTTAGGGGTGCCGGGCTTTGCGCCCGTTGCCGCCACCTGCTCGTCGGTGACTTCCTGGGCCACGGGTAAGTACTTAGACACGTAGTTCCTAACCCTATCCTGTACAACCCGCACCTGGCTGTACGCCAGCAGGAATATCACAGCCTCGCCCGGCGCTTTCGACGCTGCCGCATACACCGCCGACGGCCGGTTCAGTTTGGGCGATTTCAAGTCCCGCTCCAGCTTGCGCGCCCTCTGTTCCAGCTTCTGCCAGGCTTCGATTTCCGCCTTGTGCATCGACAGGTGTTTCGCCAGCGCGGCTCTCTCTTTCGGCGTGAGCTTCTCGGCCAGAAAGAACATCAGAAGCGCCACGTTGTCGGCCGGCAGGTTTACGCCCGGTTGGATCGCCTGGCGCGCCTTCTGAAGCTTTGCCAGGCCCGGCAGGTTCAGCTTCGGCCCGGTCAATGCCGGCGAGAACGCCTGCATCAGCCCTTCCTGATCGAGCGCGCGGATCACCTCCACCGCGTTCGGATCCTCGGCTATGTGCCTCAGTTCGTCGAACAGGCGTCTGGGGGGTATCTTCGCAACCAGGCCCTCCGCGCGGGCATTCTGATACTGCAACTGAGTTTTCTCTTCCACGGCGAAGCCCAGCCGCGCGCGCAGCCGCACCAGCCGTATAATCCGCGTCGGATCGTCGTACAGCGCGTAGTTGTACGCCGTCCGGAGCTCCTTCCGCTCCAGGTCGCCGAGCCCATTGGTCGGGTCTATGAGCAACCCGCGCGAGGCCCTGTTGAGCGACAACCCAATCGCGTTCACGGTGAAATCACGGTGGCGCAGGTCTTCATGAATCGTAACCGGCGTCACCTGCGGCTTGCCGCCCGGTTTCGGATACCACTCGCGCCGCGCCATCCCGATCTGCGCGGTCACGCCGCCGGGAAACAGCAGCACTGCCGTGTTTCGGACGGTGTCCTTTTCCACCACCGCGGCCTTCGTTTTGGAAGCCAGCGCCGACGCGAATTTCACCGCGTCGCCTTCCACCGTGAAGTCCAGCCCGCCTATCGGAAAGCCGCCCAACATATCGCGCATCGCGCCGCCGGTGACAAAAACACTGAGGTTAGCGCCGGCCGCGGCCTCCTGAACTTCCGCCAGCACACGGTTCTGGTCGGAGCTCAGATGGCTCTCCAGCATGAACATGTAATCGCTCATAAAGTGTGTGGTGGCCCTCAGGCCACGGTCGGCTCAAGCCCTCGGATGATGTTCATCAATCGTCTTTCTCAGCCGGGATCTTACTACGTGGGTGTATACCTGGGTCGTCCCAATGTCGGCGTGCCCCAACATGGTCTGGACGACTCTCAGATCCGCGCCGCCCTCCAACAGGTGCGTCGCGAAGCTGTGGCGCACCACATGCGGCGATAAGTGCCTCGTGATTCCTGCCTTCCGCCCGTATTTCGCGAGCAGCTTCCAGAAGCCCTGCCGAGTCATCGGGCCGCCGCGCGCGGTCACGAACATATACCGGCTGGCGCGCCTGCCGAGCAGCTCCGGGCGCCCCAGCCTCCGGTACTCCGCTATCGCGTCGAGCGCCGCCTGGCCCACCGGCACCAGCCGCTGCTTTCCCCCTTTACCTAAGACCCGCAGCACGCCAAGGTTGTCGTCCAGGTCTGACATCTCAACCCGGCACAGCTCGCTGACCCGGACGCCGGTGGCATAAAGCAGTTCCAGCATCGCGCGATCGCGCAGCCCTGCTGCTGTCGCCGGGTCCGGGGCGTCGATAATCCGGACTATCTCGCTCTCGGTCAGATACTTGGGCAGGTTTTGCCACTGGCGGGGCAGAGATTGCAGCGCGGTCGGGTCTTCCTGGATGCGCCCCTCCCGCAGCATAAAGCGCGAAAAACACCGCAGTGTGGTCAGGTGCCGCGCCACCGAGCGGCTGTCCAGCCCCGCGGCATACAGCGTATCGAGATAGCCGGCGACCGCCGCCGCGTTCGGGAACGCACCGGGAATCTGCTCCCCGCAGTGAGCGGCGAACCTTCGCAAATCGCGTCCGTATGCGGCTAAGGTGTTGATTGACAACCCCTTTTCTACGCGGCAGTGATTCAGAAAAGCCTGAATGTCCGCCGAGAATGAGCCCACGCCCGGCATCCTGCCAATGATACAATACTTTGGAAATTGTTTGGAAGAAAAGAGTTGTCGGCAGGAGCACGGTTTGGCGTCCTCCACGAGTAAAAAAGTCTTAATTCGGCGCTTCGACCGCGAACCGGTAGCAGGGTTCGTGAACCCCCAGTGCTGGCAGCAGGATGCCGGCCTGGAGGTGATCAGCCAGCAGGGTGTTCTGATGCTGATCCCCTATGCCGATGTGAAGGCGGTCCACTTCGTTCGCGATTTCACCGAATCGCCCGCCGAGGGCCCTGTCTTCAATACCCGGCCCAAGATGCATGGTCTCTGGGTGCGGCTGCGCTTCCGCGACGGCGAACTTATGGATGGCCTCCTTCCGAACAACCTCCTCCAGGTCGAGCCCCACGGCTTTACTGTCGTCCCGCCGAATCCCACATCGAGCCAACAGCGCGTTTTCGTCCCCCGCACCGCCCTCGATGAGGTGACGGTTCTCGGAGTCGTCGGAAGCCCGCTGAAGCAGGCTGCCAAACCCAAACCTCGCGAGCAGATCAGCCTCTTTGATTAAGTTCCTCCTGGTTCCACCGGCGTGCTGAAGTCCGGTTCCGGCGTGGCGACCGAGAACGAGATCGAAGACCGCGCCGGACCTCCGGGACTGAAGCCGGGCATTCCCGGCCTGCCCTGAAGTGCGAGAATCGGTCTGGGGGCGGAGATGCGTATGGCAGAGAGGGGCGCTGCCGATTTTCCACCAAGCGGCTCAGTCCGTGCGCAGGCGAACGTCGTTTGGACCGCCGTCGGCGACGCGTTCTTCCGCGAACTGGCCAAACATCTGTCGGCTGTGCTGGAAGCGGACCTGGTTTACGTGGGCGAGTACCGGCACAAACCGGCCGGGCGGATTGTCACCCTTGCCGCCGCCAGCCGCGGCAGCGAATCACGGGGTTTTGAATACGACGTTGCAGGCACACCCGCTGCTGAGGTCCTCTCGCGTGGAACGAGCGTTTACCAGAAGGGAATCCGCAGCGCATTCCCCTCGGATGCGCTGTTGAATGAAGCCGCCGCGGAAGCGTTTGCAGGCAAAGCTCTGTTCGATTCGCACGGGCGATGCATGGGCGCCATCATCGCCCAGTGGAGTCACCCGCTGTCGAACCCCTCGGGATCCATGACCGTTTTGGAGGCATTCGCCCCGCGCGCCGCGGCGGAACTCGAACGCAGGCAGGACGAAGAGAGGCATATCGAGAGTGAGCAGAGATACCGGGTCTTCATCGCGAGCAGCCCGGACGCCATGTGGAGGATAGAGTTCGACGAACCGATCCCAATCAATTTGCCGGAAGATGAGCAGATCGAAAGGGCTCTGCGCCAGGGCTACATCGCCGAATGCAATGACGCGGCGGTGCGCATGTACCTGGGGCGCCCCCTTCCTGCAAGCGAGGCCATAGGGCAGCGGCTGGCGGCGGTAGTCTCCCGCACCGACATGACTATCGAAGACTTCCGGGCAATGATACGCGCGGGGTACAAAGCCGAGGGCGTCGTGGTGCGGCTGCTGGCGGGAGAAGTTCCCAGGTACGTGGCAAGGAGCGCCCTGGGAATTGTCGAGAATGGCAATCTCCTGCGGGTCTGGGGCATAGCGAGGGATATCGGCGACATCAGGAAAGCGGAACAGGAATGGCACGCATGGGAGCGGCGCTTCCGTGTGCTTCTCGAGACCATCAACATGGCCGCCGTCATGCTTGACCCCGAGGGGAAGGTGTTGTTCTGCAACGACTACCTGCTGCGAACGACAGGTTGGACCCGGGAAGACGTTCTGGGGAAAAGCTGGTTCGATGTGATGATTCCCAGCGAACACCGGGATGAGCGGAGATCCGCGTTCCTTCGATATCTCGCGCAGGGCGCCGAGCACGAGCATTTCGCGGAAACGATAGTAACCCGGAGCGGCGGGCGGCGGCTCCTTGACATGGATGTGACTCTTCTGCGCGATGCCGAACACAACATAACCGGCGCGGCTGCGATCGGCAGGGACGTCACCAACCAGAGGGCGCTCGAGGCGCGGCTCAGAGAGGCTGAAAATCTCGAGAACATCCGGAAACTGGCCGGCGCAATCGCTCACGATTTCAAGAACCTCCTTTCAGCGATTTCAGGATTCGGAAGCATATTGCTCGATGCGCACCAGGGCGGTCCGGAGCGCCACGCAGCCGCGCAGATCATACGCGCAAGCGAGCAGGGCTCGGCCCTGGCGCAGCAACTCGTGGCGTTCAGCCGGAACGCGCCCGTTGAACTGCGGCCGGTATCTCTGAACGAAGTAATCAGGGAGAATCGGGGAGTTCTGCAACAACTGCTGGGCAAGAAGATTGTCCTGGTCTTGAACCTGGCGGCATCTCTGCCGGAGGTCATGGCGGATCCAGGGCAGATGCACCAGGTGCTCGTCAATCTCATTCTCAACGCGCACGACGCAATGCCTGACGGGGGGCAAGTGACCGTCACGTCGGGAACCGTCGAGGTGGGCCGGGACCGCCCGGCCGCGGCGCCCGATGTCGAGCCGGGCGTGTATGTGGAAATCGACGTGGCCGACACCGGCATGGGCATCGCGGATGAAATCCGGACCCACATTTTTGAACCGTTTTTCACCACCAAGCCGGGCCGGGGTACGGGGCTGGGCCTCGCGAGCGTCTATGGAATCGTCCGCCAGAGCGGCGGATATGTGTACGTCGAGAGCGAGCCTGGCAAGGGCGCCGCGTTCCATATCCTCCTGCCCGCGCTGCCGTGAGCGGCTGGCAGGAGCGCCGGAAAGTGGCCTCGCCGTCCCCGGCGCGCATTGCCGCACATGAGCAGGCGGGTTGAGGCAAACTATCTGATCATGTTCTTGCGAATGGTTCTCGCCGGAGCGCTCTGCGCCGCGGCCGCCGCCGCCGCGGATGAGTTCCCCCAGGCGAGCATCAGCAACGGCCGGATCGAGGCCAGGCTCTACCTGCCGGACGCCGCGCGAGGGTACTACCGCGCCACCAGGTTCGACTGGTCGGGCGTCATCTACAGCCTGCGGTATGCGGGTCACGAGTACTTCGGACAATGGTTCCCGCGCTACGACCCGAAGATCCACGACGCGATAACCGGCCCGGTCGAGGAGTTTCTTCCCGAAGGGGGGCTCGGATACGATGAGGCCGCTGCCGGCGGCACATTCATCCGTATCGGCGTCGGCTTGCTGCGCAAGCCCCAGGAGCAGAACTACGGCCGGTTCCGAACGTACGAGATCGTGGATCCGGGCAAGTGGACGGTGCGCCGGAAGCGCGACAGAGTCGAGTTCGTTCACAAGATCGCGAGCAGCTCCGGATACGCCTACGTGTACGGCAAGACCGTGCGGCTGGTGAAGAACGAGCCGCGGATGGTGCTGGAACACACTCTCAAGAACACCGGGCGGCGCCCGATCGAGTTCGACGTCTACGACCATAACTTCGTCATGATCGACCACAGGCCCATTGGGCCCGGCGTAACGATCAAGTTCCCGTTCGATGCACGGCCTGCAACCCCTTTCAAAGACAATGCGAAGCTGGCTGACGGCGAACTGGTTTACACGCGGGAACTGCGGCCGCGCGAGAGCGTGTTCAGCGAACTTACCGGCTACGGGCCCACACCGGCCGATTACGATTTCCGCATCGAGAACCGGCAATCCCGGGCCGGAGTCAGGATACGCGGCGACAAGCCGGTTTCGCATCTGGTGTTCTGGTCAATCGATAAAGTGGCGTGCCCGGAACCGTATGTGCGCCTTCGTGTGGAGCCGGGCGGGACGGCCGGGTGGAAAATCAGCTATGACTTCTACACGATGCCGGCGCCTGAGAGCACGAAGCAGTAAGACGGGCTTGAGTGCGTACTGCGGCACGGCGCGGCCTCGACTGCGCCGGGCAACCGCGTGGGTCTGACCGGATGCCAGCCTCGTCTTGAGAACGCGGCTACCTGTATGCGAACACCATCGCGTAGACGATGAGGGCGACCAGCCCCAGTCCCACGGCAAGAGCCGTGAACCCAAGCCGCCGCCAGAACTTCACTGCAATCGGCAGCGGCGGCGGCATGATGTGTTCTTCGAGCTTGCCGCTGCGCGCAAGGTCGTTGTACTCGCGCGGGCGGTCGCGCTTGAATTCTTCGAGAGGCGTTCCGCCGGTGAAGATCACTGTGTCCATCGGGAACTTCTCCGGCCTGAAATGGGTGTTGAAGAAGTGAATCAGAACGATAAAACTCACCGCCAGCAGCGCCTCGTCGCTGTGGATTGTGGTTGCGACGTTTACGATCCAGCCGGGCAGCACCGAGGTAAACAGCACCGGGAACCACAGCAGCAGGCCCGTTGACCCGATGACCGCGACACCCCAGAACACGGCGAAGTAATCGAACTTCTCCCAGTATGTCCAGCGCCCGTACTTGGGACGCGGGCCGAGCCCGAGGAACCACTTGATGGAACCCACGAACTCGTGCCAGTCCCGCCGGTTCAGGAGCAGACCCTCGGGATCGGTTATGAACGCGCGCCAGCTCTTTCCGCTGCGCCTGCGGCGGCGGACGAGGTCCCAGAGGTGCAGGCCGAAGTACGTAAAAGTCAGCAGCGCGCAGGCGCGGTGAATCAAACCTGTCGCTTCGAAGCCGCCCAGTGCGCGAGCCAGGACCTTGGCCCACGCCGCATACGAGAATTTCAGTGTCATTCCCGTGACCGCGAGGCCCAGAAAACTCGAGATCACCATCAGGTGAAGGTTGCGTGTGAAGCGGTCGAAACGGCGGATATAGACGTGCTCCAGGCCGCCCCCGTCGGCCGCCTGAAGTTCCTTGCGGTACTTCAACGACCGCGGGAGCCACATTGCCGTGTGCGTGCATGAAACAACGAGCGTGCCGACCAGCAGGCACGTCATTCCCCAGAACGTGTAGAACAGGAACGGATATTTCACCGGGTCGTGGTGCGTGGCGTGCGTGAGATAACCCGCGAACTGCCGGTGCGACCCGGTGTGGCACTTGCCGCAGGTCTTCACAATGTTGTTACGGCTGAGGCGCGAGCGGATGTCATTAACGGGCAGTATGTCGTGCGCGCCGTGGCAGTCGTAGCACTTTGCGGCTTTGAGGTATCCGAGCTTGGCCACCTTGCCGTGAAAAGTATCGAAGTAGGACCTGGTGATTTCCTCGTGACACCGCCCGCACTGGTCCATGATGTGCAGCCGGAAATTGGCGAGGTCCGTGCGTTGGATGCTGTGCGCCGAATGGCAGTCGCTGCATACCGGCAGCGGTTTGCCGGATTTCGTGACGGCGGGCGAGTGGACGCTGGCGGAGAAGAGCTCGTAAATGCCGCGATGACACTGGGCGCAGGTCTTCGCCACGTTGTTTCTATTCACGCTCGAGCGCGGATCTTTCGCCGGCAATTCGCCGTGGGCAGTATGGCAGTCGGCGCAGTTGGCCGTTACAGTGAGGCCGCTGTCGATCAGTCCCTTCCCGTGGATGCTCTCGGCGTAGTGTTCTACGGGGTTGACGTCCTTGCCGTTATAGCGCCTGGCGGCTGCCTTTCCGGCGCGATGGCATTTCGCGCAAAGCGCCGGCACGTTGCGGGAAAAGGTTGGGGAGGCGGAATCGTTCTTGCCCTGGATGCCGTGGGCGCCGTGGCAATCGCGGCACGAGGGGGCATCGGGGCTCTCTTTGGCGAGCAACTGGCCGTGCGTGCTGGCGCGATAGGTGTTGACGATCTCGGCATGACAGATGGAGCAATCCACCTTTGCCGCCATAGTGCGGCAGGGGCGGATTTCAGCCGGCGAGCCGCCGGTATGGCACTGCACGCACGCGACGCGCGAGTGGCGGGACCGGAGCAACTGGTCGTGATTTACGAATAGAGAGCGGCCGCCGGCGGACCTGATCTCCGGCGAGCCGTGGCAGCGCAAGCAGTCGCGGTCGGCCATACCCTGCGTGTAGAACACCTTGCGCACGGTGTGCGGCGCATGGCAGTCCACACAGACGGGAATCATGTGCGGCTGCTTTTCCCACAGTTCGCCGCGAATGACCTTGCGATGCACGGTTTCGATCATGGCGTGGCATCGCGTGCACGTCTTGCTGACATTCGCTTTCGCAATGGAAGATCGCGGATCCGCCGCGGGCAACACGAGGTGGGCGGTGTGGCAACTGGTGCAGACGGCGGTCACGGTGAGGCCGCGGCTGAACAGACCTTCACCGTGAATGCTGTCTTTGTAATGGCCCAGGACGTCCTCCTCGACGGCGTTCCTCGCCCGCTGAACCGGCGAGCCCTCGCGGTGGCACCCGCCGCACAGCTTCGGTATCTCCATCGTCGAGACGCGGGAGCGCGGGTCGGCGGGTCTCAGAATGTTATGTGTGCCGTGACAGGTCTTGCAGCCCGGCGCCAGCGGGTTCCCGCGCCGCGCCGCGGTTCCGTGCAGGCTCTTTGAATACTGCTCTTGTTCCTCCGCATGGCAAGCGCCGCAATCCACCGGCGCCAGTTTCTCCGGGTGGGGCAGTTCCTTACCTGCCAGCGCGGCGTGGCAGGCGGAGCATTCCAAAGCGGCATGCGGGGATGCGCGAAGCGCGGCCGCGCCGAACGGAGGCGGCATCCCCGGCTCACGCCTGGCCTTCTGCGGGCCGTCTTCGTGACAGCCCATACAATCTTCAGAGCCGGGAAGCGGCGAGAGAGTCTTCTGCGCAAACCCGGCCGCCGCCGGAAGCCATACCGCCAGCATCAGGCGGATTGCGTCGGCTAGCATTGGTCCGTACGCAGAGCTTGCGGTACGGCATCGAAGCCGGATTCGTTTCTATACCGGAGATTACGGCCGATGATCCAAGTAGTGTCCATAGGATAGGTAACCGGATCGAAAATGACCCGGTAGGCGTGCCACCCGAGCAGTATTAAACAGGCCAGCACGGCTTCATAAAAATGGATGGCTGTCGCGCCGTCCAGCACGGATCGCGGCAGCCATCCGAGTGAGTACGGAAACACCCATAGCGTCAGCCCCGAAACGATCATTACGGTTGCACCCCAGACCGTGGCCCAGTACGTGAACTTCTCGAAAAACCCGTATTCGTCGTGCTCCGGCGCCCTTGCCGGCAGCCCGATGTTATAGGCCAGGCTGCGCGCGGCGGTCCTCCAGTCGGCCCCGGACAGGCGGAGTTCGCGCCAGTGCGCCCGCAGCCGCCGGCTATACACAAGCGAGACTACGTGCGCCAGCGCCGTAGCCATAAACAGCACCGCCGCGGAGCGGTGGATCAGGCCGCGAATTTCCCAGTGCCGTTCCACCGCAACGATCGGCCTTGCCCACCATTGCTCGGGGTAAACGAGGTCGAAACCTGTCCAGGCCAGCAGCACCACCGATACCGCAAGCGCCGCGTGCAGTATCCGCTCGAAACGGAACATGCGGTGCGGCCCCCACTCCGCCTCGCCGCGGCTATGTCCGGTAGCGCTGCGGCGAAGGCGGAGTTTGCGAACCCAGTCCCCTCCGTTGTGAACCAACACCAACCCGCCGAGGACTGGAATCAGAAACCAGTAGGCCAGCCGTATCGTCCTGACCGCGGCCGGCTCAGAGCGCCCCGGCCACACGTGAACCGGACCAAGCGCAAATCGCGTGCCCGCGCGCACGTGGCATTTCGAGCAGGTGATGGCCAGGTTGCGCGGGTTAACCGTCGAGCGCGGATCCGACGCCGGCAGAATATTGTGGGCTCCGTGGCAGGTGGCGCAGTTTGCCACCGTTTGCCGTCCGGCGCGCCCGGCCAGGCCGTGAAAGCTCGCATTGAAGCTCACAACCCGATCCGAAGGGAGCCCGAAGCGTCTGGTAAGCCGCACGTTCCCATGGCAACGCCCGCACGTTTCGACCACCCGCGCCGGGCTCACCCTCGATGCCTCGGCGGAGACGTTTTGAATCGAGTGCTCGCCGTGGCAGTCCGTGCAGACTGCGGCGGCAAGAATGCCGGAGCGGAGCGCCTTTCCATGCACGCCGGTTGAGTACTCGCGTGCGATCGGCGCATGGCAATTGCCGCAGAGCGCGGGAACCGACTGGCGGAAGGCGTCCGAATGGGCTGGTTTGAGCTGGTGGGCGCCGCCGTGGCAGTTTGAGCAAGCAGGGGCCTGGCTCAACCACCGGCGCGCTTGTCCATGCACGCTGGAGGCATGGTCACCCGCCTGCGTGGCGTGGCAGTCCGCACATGCGCGGGTCTTGGCATTCTTTATATGCGGAACTGCGACCCGGTCAGGATGGCACTGCCGGCACGATATGCCGCGGTGCGCCGCGTCGTCCTGGAGCCGGCTGTCACCGTGGCACGCCAGGCAAGACGAGGACGGTTCGCCGGGCTCAGTAGCCGCAGCTCCGCACAGGGCAGTTCCCACCAGTAGAATTAGCCACTTGCATGAGCACCACGCTCCTGTGCGGTTCGCCATAGCTTTGCCTTTCGCGGCGCTGGGTACTTACGCTGCTTCAGGCGGAATGATACTCCGCAAGAGTCGCGGCGTCAATGAATAAGTGATGCATTTCTCTGTTGCAAACAGTAACAGGCTCCAGCCCGTACAGTTCCGGGATGGCTAGTGGCGCTGCGAGGACGTTTTCTGAGTTACTCCGGCAGCGGCTTGTCTTTCGTTTCGGGCGCGAAGGGGAGCGCCAGCAGGCCCACCAGGAACGCGGCGCACATCGTAATGCCGGCGTAGCGGAAGCGGCTGACCGGGTCGTAGTTCGAGAACACCCGGCTGGTGAGCAGGCCGAGGGCGAACGGCCCCACGGCAGCGATGAAGCGGCCGACGTTGTAGCAGAAAGACGTGCCGGTGGAGCGCAGCCGGGTGGGGAACAGCTCCGGCAGGTAGATGGCATAGCCGCCGAAGAGCGCCAACTGGCAGAACCCCATGATGGGGATCATCCAGAAGATGTCGCTGAAGTCGTTCAGTTTCCAGAACGTGAATGCCGTCGTACACATCGCCGCGACAAATGCAATGGCGAACGCCGGGCGGCGGCCGATGCGGCTGGTGACGCGCGTGAAGGCGTAGATCCCCAGGAACGATCCGCCGTTCTGGAGCAGCGAGGTGACGCCGGTCCAGAAAGTAGCCTGGTCCGCCCGGCCTTGAGACACGAGCACGGTGCGAAGCAGGTCGAAGCTGAAGAACCCAATGCCCCACAGGCCCACGACGCCCGAGAACGCCAGCAGCATGCCGACGACGGCGTTCCTGCGCCAGCGCGCATCGCTGAAAAGCTCGCCCATGGAGCCGAGCTTCTCTTTTTTCTCTTTGGCTCGCGTCCAGCTCTCGGGCTCTCTAAGCTTGCGGAAGACCAGAATCGCGAGCAGCGCCGGCAGGGTTCCGATGAGGAACATGTAGCGCCACGCGGAACCGATGGTCCCCGAGGCTTCGAGCGTGCCGAGCAGCATGCCTGCGAGCGCGGCCATCATGTTCCCGACGGCGGAGAGCGCCTGAAGCCAGCCCAGGGCGAACGGCCGCGCGCGGTCCGGCATGGTTTCAGCGACAAGCGCGACGCCTACCGCAAACTGCCCGCCGACGCCGAGGCCGGTGAGAAAGCGGTATAGCGAGAAGTCCCAGACGCCGGTGGAGAGCACGCTTAGGCCGGTGAACAGCGAGTAAAAGAGTATGGTGGCGATCATCGTCTTCACGCGGCCGATGCGGTCGCCCAGAATGCCGAAGAGCACTCCGCCGGTGGCCCAGCCGATCATGAAAATCATGGTGGCGTAGCCGGAGTACTCGGCAATGGCGCCGGCGGCGGAGGCGTCGCCCGCGCGCACGCCGAGCAGTTCGACCACGGCCGGGCGCCGTGCCAGGTTGAAGAGCTGCTGGTCCATGGTGTCGAACATCCAGCCCATGGACGCGACGATGAGGACGAACCAGTGGTATCGGGTGAGGCCGCTGTACCAGGGCCCGGCCGCCGGAACTGCTTTCGGTGCGGACATTCGGGGCTCCATTGAAGACTCCACATTGTCCGCAAACCAGCACGGGCGCCGCAAGCGGGGCCGTACAATAACTCCAGATGATTCGCTCCGGGCATGCCGATCTGCCGCTGCACGGCGGCCGTGTGCCCGCCTGGCTGGCCGCTCGCATGACGAAGCTCGGCGCCGCGGTGGCGGAAAGCATTCTGTATCACTACGGCGCGCCGGAATTGCTCTCGCGGCTCAGCGACCCGTTCTGGTTCCAGGCGTTCGGCTCCGTGATGGGCATGGACTGGCACTCCTCGGGGGTCACGACATCAGTGCTGGGCGCGCTTAAACGCGGGCTGAACCCTCGCGCGCACGAACTGGGCGTCTACATCTGCGGCGGGCGCGGAAATCAGTCGCGCAACACGCCGGCCGAACTGCGCCAAGTGGCCGAGCGGCGCGGTCTGGACGGAGAGGCGCTGGTGCGCGCCAGCCGGCTGACGGCGCGCGTGGACAACAACGCCATCGCGGACGGCTTCCAAATATACCTGCACGCGTTCATCGTGACCGCCGCGGGCGAGTGGGCCGTGGTGCAGCAGGGCATGAATCCCGCCGGAAAGGCGGCCCGGCGGTATCACTGGCACTCGGCCACGGTGCGCAGCTTCACGTCGGCGCCGCACACGGCCATTGTCGGCGAGCACCAGGGCCTCATCATGAACCTTGTGGATGCGCGGGCGCAACCGGCGCAAACGGCGCTGCTGGAGATTGCCGGGCAGCACCCGGATGCGACGCTGGCGGAAGCGCGAAAGCTGGTTGCTCCGGCGCATCACGACGTTCGGGCGGAGGACCTTGACCTGAAGCGTTTGGGCGCGGTGCTGGCGGTTGCCTACGAGCGCGATCTGCGGGATTTCGCCTCGCTGCTGTTGCTGGAGAATCTCGGGCCGAGGACGCTGCAATCGCTGGCGCTCATAGCCGAGGTGATTCACGGCGCGCCGGCGCGCTTTTCGGACCCGGCCAGGTTCTCTTTCGCGCACGGCGGCAAGGACGGCCATCCTTTCCCGGTTCCGCTGAAGACGTACGACGAATCGATCGGGGTGCTGAGGGAGGCGCTCGACCGGGCGAAGCTCGGCGGCGCGGACAAGCTCGACGGCTTCAAACGGCTGGACCGGTTCACGCACGCGGTGGAACGCCGGTACAAGCCCGAGGCGAACTTCGACGCGGCGATCGCGCACGAGCGGGCGATTTCGCCGGAGGTCGGCGGCCGCACCGTCTTCGGCGATAAGCGGCGGCGGAATTGCTGCCCGGCGCAGTTGCCGCTGTTTGAGTGATAATTGCACCTTTGAAAACAATGAAAGCCAACGGCCTTCTTTCGAATTACCCCGTCGTCATATCGGTACCGGTGCACTGGGGCGAGCAGGATGCGCTCGGCCACGTGAACAACATCTCCTACCTGCGCTGGGCTGAGACGGCGCGTGTGGATTATCTGATCCGCATCGGCGCCTGGCAGGGGCTCGAAAAGGACGGTATCGGCCCGATTCTGGCCAACATAAGCTGCGATTACAAACGCCCGGTGACTTATCCGGACACGGTGCTGGTGGGGGCGCGCGTGGAGCGCATCGGAAACACGAGCATGCGCATGCTGCACCGCATCGTGAGTATTACCGGCGGCGATGTAACGGCGGAAGTGAGTTCGGTGCTGGTGATTTACGATTACAAGACCGGCAAACCCGTCAGGGTGTCGGACGAGATACGCGTGGCGGTGGCGCGAATAGAGGCGGCGGGGCCGGCCACAGTTTTGGGAACGGGTTGCGCGGGCGCGGAATGACAGCGCAGCCCGGCGGACTGCGATTCGTGCAAGCATCCTTGCTTCCCCGCCGGGCGCGTATGAAATCCGGCTGGTCTGTGCCGGCACTCGTCTGTGTTTCCAAGCACCCGCAAAGACGGGGGTGCTCCCCGCGCAGTCTCGACCTGCCGACCAGCGGCCAAAGGGGGGAACAAATCGCTGCAAAACCGCGTATTGGCTTATGCTGGAATGTGTTGTACCCAATCCGATGAAGCCGCAGCCTTCCGAAGTCCCGCCGGTCACCGGGAAACGCATCACCGACGCTATTGTGGCCGAGATCGCAGAAGGCGGCGAACCGCTGTCGAGAAGCGTCCTGGTGCCGTCTGTTTTTCGCGTCTACCTGCACCCATGCGACTGGGAACGCCTCAATCCAATACTTCAGGAAGTGCGCGCGGATGCCGAGGGCGAACTCGACGCCGCGCTCGCAAAGCTGAATAAACCGGCGGGCTCGTTCGCCGCGCGCTATGGCCTGCGCAAAGCGAAAACGTACCGCCGGGTCAAGGATTACTGGCAGATCGATTTCTATCTCAACCGGGACGAGGACTGTCCCGCCGGCGAGTTTATCCTGATCTCGGATTTTCCCGAGCCGCCGCGGGCGACTGAACTCGAGGGCGGCGAAACCATCCGCGCGACGCGGCACGGCGGTTCGCGAACGACGGGGCAGCCGCTCACGGTGGAGCAGGGGCGCAGAACGGAGACGGTGTTCGCGCAGATCTGGTTTGCGGATGATCTGGGCCGGCGGTCTTATTTGATGACGCGCGACGAGGTGCATATCGGGCGCGGCGGCGCGGGCCGGTGGGTGGACCTCGAGCTTCGCACGGCGGTGACGGACATCTCGCGCGAGCACGCGATTATCCGCCGCTCGCCGGAAACCGGCGAGTTCTCGATAAAAGACCTGAGCCGCTTCGGCACGACGGTAAATGGCGTCCCGGTGCCGGCGAGCAAAGCGGTCGAAGACGGCGCGGAGGCCGATAAGGACCTCTGGGCCCCGCTGCCCGCGCCGGCGCGCATTGTCCTCGCAGGAAAGTTCGAGCTGGATTTCCAACTTGTCGGTCATCAGGCGAAATGAACTCTGCCCGCATTCGTTCGGCCGCGCTAAGCGACCCAGGAAACGTTCGAACCAACAATGAAGACCGCGTGTACGCCGATGACGAGCGCGGCATCTACATCGTGATCGATGGGGTCGGCGGCGAGGCCGCAGGCGAGCGTGCCGCGGCCATAGCGGAAGAGGAACTGCTGGCGAGGCTGTCCCGCAACACGGGCGCTGTGGAGGACCGCATCCGCGAGGGCATTGCGATCGCGGGCCGGCGGATACTCGAGCAGGCCCGGCGCACACCCTCGCTGGCGGGAATGTCATGCGTGCTGACGGTGGCCGTGGTCACAGGCGGAGAAGTCGTCATCGGTCATGTGGGCGATACCCGGCTGTACAAGCTGCGGCGCGGCTCGATAGAGAAGGTCACGCGTGACCACTCGCCCGTGGGCATGCGCGAGGACGCGGGAGAGATATCCGAGCGCGAAGCCATGCAGCACCCGCGGCGAAACGAGATCTTCCGGGACGTGGGTTCCGAAGAGCATGCGCCGGGCGATGCCGGATTCATCGACACGGTGCGCGTTCCGTTCGAGCCGGATGCCGCGCTGCTGCTGTGCTCGGACGGATTGACGGACGAGGTGACGTCCGCCGAGATACTGCGCACCGCCATGCGCAGCGCCGGCGACCCGGCGCGGATCGTGCGTGAACTGATTCGGCTTGCAAACGAAGCCGGGGGCAAGGACAACATCTCCGTCGTATACGTGGAAGGGCCGGAGGTGGCGCAGCCAGCGGCGGACACCTTACCGGCGGAGCCCGCTGCGAAAAGAACGGGGACGGGAATGGTCGTGCTCGCGGGTGTTGCGGGAATGCTCCTGGGCGCGGCGGGAATGTTCCTGGGCACGCGGTATCTGGCGCCCGAGCCGGCGCCGGCGCGCCGCATTCTGACCGTCGCTCCGGAGCTGGCCGCCGCGGGCGGCGACGCGTACGGAACCATCGCCGCGGCCATCGCCGAGGCGCGCCCGGGAGACACCGTGGAGGTGCGGTCCGGAACGTATCGCGAGCAGATCGACATGAAGGACGGCGTCAGCGTGATCGCGGCGCCTTCCGGAGAAGCGATTCTCGAACCGGTGGCGGATGCCGCGCGGCCCGGCGCGGCCGTAGTGATCCAGAACGTGCGCACCGGCGCGCTTGCCGGCTTCCGGATCGCGGTGCCCGAGGGCCGAGGCATCCCGATAGGCGTTCTTGTGCGGGATTCCGATGTGGACGTGGGCGGAATCGAGGTGCGCGGAGCGTCATCGGCCGGGATCGTGGTAAGCGGCTCATCGCGCGCCACCATACGGGCGAGTAGGATTCATGACAACGCCGGCGCGGGCGTGGTGGTGCAGGATGACGCCGCGCCCCGTCTGATAGCGAATATCATCACAGAGAACGGCAATGCGGCTGCGGCGCCGCGCGCCGGGCTGGAGGTGACGGGCGCCGCGAAGCCCACCGTGATCGGCAACGCCTTCGCTGGGAATCACGAAGACCTTGCCTGGAAGCTGCCGCCCGAGAAACTGGCCGAACTGCGCAAAACGAACCTGATGCAGGCCGCGCCAAACGGGGCGCGCGTGCGGCCGCGGGCGCGCGCAATCGGCGCCGCAAAGGAGGTTCATTAGATGGAGCTCCGGCCCGGCGAACGCTACGACCGGTACGAGATAGAACGCCTGCTGGCCGAGACGCGGATGTCCAAGGTATGGATGGCGCGCGATACCGAAGAGAACCGCACGGTCGCGCTGAAGGTGATCCGCCGGCTGGACGAGAGCGACGACATCGTCGAAGCGGCCCGCTTCGGGGCCGTGCTGCAACAGATGTTATCGCCGTGCGACGAGCGCGTGGTCAAGGTGCATCGCTACGGCGAAGCCGGCGGATGGTTTTTCATCGACATGGAATATGTCGAGGGACGCGATCTCTCCGGGATATTGCGCGAGCGCGGGCGCATCGCTCCGGATACCGCGGTCCGGATCGCGCGCGAGGTGGCGGGCATGCTCGATAACCTGCACAACTTCTCGGCCGTGATCGAAGGCCGGCAGGTGATCTCCGCCGTTCACGGCGATCTGAAGCCGAAGAACATCCGCATAACCGGGGATCTGGACGGCGAGTTCGCCGTGAAGGTGCTCGATTTCGGCACTGCCAAGGCGCTGTCGCAGGCCAAGCCGAGCGGGACACGGCCGCCGGCGTGGACGCCCGCGTACGCGTCGCCCGAACTGCTGGACCGCCGCGAGATGAATCCGCTCACGGATCGCTGGGCGCTCGGCGTCACGCTGTATGAGATGGTGGCCGGGCGCGTGCCGTTCGGGGCGGGGAAGAGCGTCGAAGAAATTGAGAACCAGATACGCTGCCGCCCGCGTATGCCGGATCTCGAGGTGGCCGGCTGCCCGGCCGCGCTGCACGCGATTCTCTACAAGCTGCTCGATCCTAACGCCGAGGCGCGCTACCAGAGCGCGCGCGAACTGCTGCTCGATCTCGAGAACTATCCGGAAATGCCGCAAGCGGCGGGGTATCAGGGAGAGACGGTGCGTTCGGACGCTCCGCCGCCATCGGGAGATGAAACGCGCCGGTCCGATGCGCCCGCACCAAGGCCCGCGGCGCCGGTGGCGCCGAAGCGCGCGAAGCGGCCGCCGTCCCCGCGTGCGCTGCTGATTCGCACCGTTGCGGGCGCTGTGGGCGTGGTGCTGGTGCTGTGGCTGATGGTGCGCGAGGGAAGGGCGCTCAACGAGGCGCATGAACTGGCCTCGGACCTGGCGATGGAGCGAATCTCGGTCACCGAAGCGCGCGAGCGGTTCGAGAATCTGCGCGCCAGGCGGCTCGTCTGGGTGCCCGCGCGGAACATGTCCTCGCTGCTCAGCACCGGCCTTACGGCTCGCGGCGACGCTATCATCACACGGTTCCGGACCAGCGCCGTTCGCATCGCCGAGTGGAGGCAGGCGCGCGCGTATTTCGAACAGGCATACGAGAACAACCCTAAGAACGACGGCATTCGCGGCCGCCTGAAGCTGTGCGATGCGCATTTGCTGCGCTACCGCGGCCAGGCGGAAAAGAGCGCCGAATTGCTCGCCTCGGCCGCCGATCGCTTCAGGGAAGCCGGGGCCATGCTGAAGGGCTCGCCGGACCCGTGGCTGGGTCTTGCGATGCTCGAGATTTACAACCGCAAGGATCCGGACAAAGGGGCTCAGGCCCTCGAGGAAGCATCGCGGCGCAGCTACGACGCCGCCTCGCAGCCGCGCTGGGTGGCGCTGCTGGCGGATGCGTACCGCGCCCGCGGCGATTCTCTCGAGTGGGAAGCTATGCAGATAGCGCGGACGCTGCCGGATCAGGCCGAAGCGCGGCTCGAGCAGGCTGTCCAGATGAACGAGAAGGCCGTGGAGTGGTACTCGAAGACGCCGCTCTACGGAGATTCGCTCACCAGCATTGAGAGCTGCCGCGGTTCGATCGACAGGATTCGCGGGCTCATCGAGAAGGTACGCGCGGGAGGTTCGGGGTTTTGAAGATTCGTCGTGTGGCGGCGAAAGTCGAGCCCAAACGGCCTCCCTTCAGGTGGCGGCGGGCCGAAGCGCTCGGCATGCTGCTCGCCGCGTGCGTGCTGGCGCTCGCGCTGCGGCAGGTGTACCGCGCGCAGGATCCGGCGCTGCGGGATGCCGGAGCGGCCATCGCGCGCGGGGAGATTCTCGTCTTGAAGCGCGGCGCCTCGGAGGCGGAGATCGCCCGGCGCCTGCGGCCGTATCAGGACGAGGCTGAACGCCGGGAACTGGCGAAACGCATCGCTCTGGCGGTCAGGGACGAAGCTCCGGCGAATGTGGGCGCGCTTGCAAACATTAGAAACGAAAGCGGCGGGCGCATTTTCGGTTACGATGCTTTCGCGCGCGTGAAGCCGTACTTCGCCGTGCGCACGCCGGAGGATTTTCGCGCTGCGTTCCGGCGCGCGATGTGGGTGTTCTTCGGCGCGTTTCTGCTGGTGCATCTGGTGCTGGCGGGCATCGGTTTCAAGGGCGACCAGCGGTTGCTGCCTGTACTGTTTCTGCTCACGGGAACGGGGTTGTCGCTCATGGTGAGCCTGCGCGACCCGGTGCGCGACATGATGCTGTTCAGGGATTTCGCCTCCGGCGCGGCGGTTGCGTGCATGCTGCTTGCCGCTATTTGCTCGGCATCCCACTTCCTGGACATGCGCAGCCGCGGCATGCTTCCGGATGCGGGCGCGGCCGGCGTGCTGCTCGACCGCGCCAACGACGCGGCGCGCGCCGCGTCCCGGCGCGGCGACCTGGCGTTCTTTGCGGCTATCGGGCTTTCCGTCCTACTCCTGCTTTTCGGCGCCGGTCCCGGCGAGAGCGGCGTGCGCGTGCGGCTTTGGTTCTTCCAGCCTGTCGAGCTGATTCGCTTTCTGCTGGTGCTGTTCCTTGCCGGCTATTTTGCGGCGCGGTGGGAGTTTTTGCGCGAACTCAAGGAGAAGCGCATACGCTCGCGTTTCGATCTGCCGCGTGCGGATCACGCCGTGCCGGTGATGGCGGCGGTCGCGATAGCCATCGCGTTCTTCTTTCTTCAGAAAGATTTGGGACCCGCCGTGGTGCTCGCGGGAATGTTTCTCGCGCTGTACGCGGTGGCGCGTGTGCGGGCCGGGCTGGTCGCGCTGGCATTCGGCGTTCTGGCCGCCGTGGGCGCGCTGGCCTACGCCATCGGCTTCCCGCCCATCGCCGTAACCCGGATCGGTATGTGGTTAAGCCCCTGGAACAACGGGCTGGCGCGCGGCGAGCAGGTGGTGCACGGGCTTTGGGCGATGGCCTCCGGAGGTTTCCTCGGAGCCGGGCTCGGCGCGGGCCAGCCGCAGGTGATTCCGGCGGCGCACACGGATCTGATTCTCGCGGCTCTGGCGGAAGAATGCGGCTTCGCCGGCCTGCTCGCGGTTGTGGCGGCGTTCGTGTACCTGTTTGCGCGCTGCTTCCGCATCGCGCTGCGCGCGGCGACGGAGTACGCGTTTTTCCTGTCGCTCGGGTTGACGCTCGCGCTTGCGCTTGAGGGCGCGTTCATCGCGGGCGGCATTGCGGGCGTGCTGCCGCTGTCGGGTGTTGTCACACCGTTCATGAGCTACGGCAGCACGGCAATGCTCGTGAACTTCGCGTGTCTCGCGGTGCTGATGGCGGTTTCCGCCAAACCCGCCCGGGAGGCTCCGGACGCGCGGTTCGCGCGCCCGGTCAAGGTGCTGGCCGGCGTGTTGACGGCATTCGCGGTCATCGTGATTGCGCGCGCCTTATGGGTGCAGGTGATCAGGGCGGATGAGATTGCCGGCGCCGGCACGCTGGTGTATCGCGAGGACGGCTCGTACGCGCTGGCCTACAACCCGAGGCTGCTTACCATCGCGCGCCGCATCCCGCGCGGGGCCATCTACGACCGCAACGGGCTGCCGCTGGCGACCAGCGATTGGGAAGAGATCGAGAAGAACCGTCAGGCATATTCAGCCCTCGGCATAGACGTGGACAAGACCTGCTCGCCCTCGGACTCGCGCTACTACCCGCTGGGCCCGGCGGCTTTCCACCTGCTCGGCGACCTGCGCACGCGCGTGCGGTGGGCCGCGCCGAATGCGGCATTCGAGGAGAAGATTTCCCGGGCGCGGCTGCAAGGCTTCAATGACGGCGAGCGGGTGGAAACGGTGGTGCTGCCGCGCTCGGGCGAGCGCGTCCGCGTGGTCCGGTACGACTACTCGGAACTGGTGCCGCTGCTGCGGGCGCGCATGAATCCGGCGAACCCGGCCGTCCGAAAGGTAATGGAAGCTCCGCGCAATGTGCGGCTTTCCATCGACGCGCGCTTGCAGACGCGGCTCTCGAGCGCGTTCGAAGACTACCTTCGCGCAAACGGCTGGCGCGCCGGGGCCGTGGTGGTCACGCGGCCCGTCACGGGCGAACTGCTGGCGGCGGTCAGCGTGCCGCTGCCCTCGGGCGAGTGGCGCGATTCGCTGGACATCGCGCGCTTTGGCGAGTATCCGCCGGGCTCGGCTTTCAAGCTGGTGACGGCAATCGCCGCGCTGCGGCGCGATCCGGGGTTGCTTTCGAAACGCTACGAGTGCGTCCGGCTGCCGGACGGGCGCTCGGGCAACCGCGTGCGCCGCCGCTTCATCCGCGACGATTTGCAGGACGTGCGCCCCCACGGCAGCATCGACATGCGCCAGGCGCTGATACTCTCCTGCAACGCCTTCTTCTCGCAACTCGGGACGTACGACGTGGGCGCCGCCGGCCTGCGCGAGACGGCGGACCTGTTCAACATAGACGCCGCGCATCCGAACACCGAACGGAACCTCGATGCCGACCTGCCTCAGGCGGCATACGGCCAGGCGCAGGTGCTGGTGACGCCGTGGCGGCTGGCGCGCGTCGCCGGCACGATCGCGGCGGGAGGGAAACTGGCGCCCGCGCGCACCCGGCTCGATCCGCCGGACGGCGATGCTGCGATGGCGCGGGCGGTGCTCGATTCGCGGCTGGCCGCAGCGCTGCAATCGGCGATGCGCGCCGCGGTGACTTCGGGGACCGGGCGCGCGGCAGCGGCGGGACCGGTGGAGATTGCCGGGAAGACGGGCACGGCTGAGGTCGTCAAAGCGCCGTCCCACGCGTGGTTCGCCGGGTACGCGCCGGCGAATGCGGCGCCCGCGGACCGTATCGCGTTTGCCATCCTGGTGGCTAACGGCCGTTACGGAGGGCGCGCGGCCGCGCCGTTCGCGCCCGTGCTGGTAAACGCGGCGCGCGAGTTGATCGCACCCGGCCGGCGCGCGCCCGCTGGAGAAGCGCAATGAGGAACTGGAAGCAACTTCTGGGCGCCCTCGAGCCCGCCGAGCGCGAACCGCTTGAGGTCCGTAGCTCCGTAATCGAGGCGATAGAAGCGCTGGCGCAGCCGCTTGGAGACGGCCGCCGCGGGTTGCTGCACAACCGCATAACCGTGCGGCTGCTCTGTGAGAACACCGAAAGGCGCGATCTCATCCACGCGGTGCTTACGGCGGAGCCGGGACTGCGCGATGCGCTGGAAGCGCGGCTGGCGGCAGCCGGGTGCCGGGTGCCGGCGGATCTGGAGATAGAAGTAGTCAAGGACGCGCCGCCGGTTAAAGGTTTGGACTTCGATCTCAAGCCCTCTATCGCGGGCCCGGCCGCGCCGGCTGCACCGAAGGCAGCGCCAGGCCCGGCCGCCGCCGCTCTCCCTCCCACGCGCATCGCGAGGCCGAAGGCGAGGCTGGTGCTCATCGCGGGTACGGGGCCGATACACACGTTCGAGATCGCGAGCGACGTCGTGAACATCGGGCGCGTGCAGGAAGTGCGCGGGAAGGACCACCGGCCGCTGCGAAGAAACCACCTGTATTTCAGCGACGGCGAAACCACCGTCTCGCGCCAGCACGCGCGCATCCGGTGGGACGGGGAAGCCGGCGTGTTCCGCCTGTTCGATGAACGGAGCGCGCGCGGCACGCGGCTGTTCTCGAATGGAGAGCCGATCGATGTCGCGCCCGGGCGCGGCCGCGGCGAACTGCTGCACTCGGGCGACGAGATCTATTTCGGAAACGTCGGTGTGCGGTTCGAGATTCTCGACTGAGCCGCGCTTAAGGTTCATGCGTCCGGACGGGTTCGAAACTCCCTCTCCGTAAGACCACGCCGGAGGCGCGAGGCGGCCTCCCGCGAGCCGCTCACAAGACGCAGCCGCGGCACGGCAAAGCCCCCGCACGCACTCCAGCGCGGCATGCCGTCATCCCGCTAGGATTTGTTTATGCGCACCAGACCATTGGGACAATCGGGTATCGAGGCTTCGGTGGTGGCCTTCGGCGCGTGGGCCATCGGAGGCTGGATGTGGGGAGGGGCCGACGAGGAGGCTGCCCTGCGAGGCATCAACGCGGCCTATGACGCCGGCGTGAACTTCTTCGACACCGCGCCCGCCTACGGGCTCGGCCGTTCGGAAGAACTCGTCGGCCGCGCGCTCGCCGGAAAGCGGGACAAGGTGGTCATCGCCACGAAATGCGGGCTGGTGTGGCACACGAACCGCGGCACGTATTTCTTTACCCAGTCGGGCAAGCCGGTGCACAGATACTTGGGACGCGAATCGATCATATACGAGTGCGAGCAGAGCCTGAAGCGGCTCGGAACGGACTACATCGATCTGTACCAGACCCACTGGCAGGACCCGACGACGCCGATCGAAGAGACCATGTCCGCCCTGCTCGAACTTAAGGAGCAGGGGAAGATTCGCGCTATCGGCGTGAGCAACGTCACGCTCGAACAGATCACCGAATACCTGCGCTTCGGACCGATCGACAGCGATCAGGAGAAATACAGCCTCATCGACCGCGAGCATGAAGCGGGACTGCTGCCGTTCTGCCGCGAGATGGGAATTGCCGTGCTGGCGTACTCGCCGCTGGCGAACGGGCTGCTGACGGGAAAGATCGGCCCCGAGCGCGTCTTCCCGCCCACGGACCTGCGGCATAACAACCCGCGCTTCAGCGTGGAGAATCGCGCGCGCATCGCCGGGCGGCTCGAACGCATACGGCCGATAGCGGACCGGTACGGGCTGACCTTGGGCCAGCTCGTGATTGCGTGGACCGTCGAGCAGCCGGGCATAACGCATGCGCTTGTGGGTGCGCGCGACGAGAGACAGGCGCGTGAAAACGCGGGCGCGGGCGACGTGACACTGACCACGGAGGAGATAGCGGCGATTCACGAGGCGTTCAAGGAGTAGGCGAACGCGCGCCTTACGTTGAGCGCATAGAGAGCGTCCGGGCGGCCCGAAGCGGCCGTCCGGGCCCGCTCTCGCGCGCCAAAAAGCGCCGGCTCGCGCGCGCCCGCGCCGCCGCTTTGAAAGTGAGCAGCTCGGTTTACTGTGTTTCAATAAGAAGATCATGCCGGATACCGCCACCGTAGTCGAAAATGTCATCGATCTCGAACGTGAGTTTCTGCTGCAGAACTACTCGCGCTACCCGCTGGTCCTTCACAAGGGAAAGGGCGCATGGGTATACGACATAAACGGCCGGCGCTACCTGGACCTCATCTCGGGCATCGGTGTGAACGCGCTCGGGCACGCGCATCCGCGCATCGTGCGCGCCATCCGGGAGCAGGCTGCGCTGATGATCCACAGCTCGAACCTGTACTACAACGAGTTCCAGGGCCCGCTGGCGAAGCGCCTCTGCGGCATCACGGGGCTCGACCGCGCGTTCTTCTGCAACTCCGGAACCGAGGCTATGGAGCTGGCGATCAAAATGATGCACTCGCACGGGTGCAAAGCCGGGGCGGGAAAGACCGAGATCATCTCGCTCGAAAACTCTTTCCACGGCCGCACCATCGGTTCGCTCTCCATCACCGGACAGGCGAAGTACCGCGGCCCGTTTGAGCCGCTGATGCCCGGTGTGCGGTTTGTCCCGCAGAACGACATCGCGGCGCTGGAGCAGGCCGTGGGTCCGCAGACCGCCGGCATAGTCCTCGAGTGGATTCAGGGCGAAGGCGGTGTATATCCCATCGACCCGGCGTTCGCCGCCCGCGCGAAAGATCTCTCCGCGAAGCATGACGCGCTGCTCGTCTTCGATGAGATTCAGTGCGGAGTCGGCCGCACCGGACGGCACTTCGCATACCAGCTTGCCGACCCTCCCATCAAGCCCGATATCACCGTGACCGCGAAGCCGCTCGCGGCAGGCATCCCGCTCGGCGCCGTCATTGCCAACGAGCGCGCCGCCTCGACCATTGCGCCCGGCATGCACGGCACCACTTACGGAGGCGGCCCGCTCGCCTGCCGCGTCGCCCTGGAGTTTCTCGATATCCTCGAAGAACTGCTCCCGGCGATTCACCGTCTGGGCGGCGAGATGCGCGCCGAGTTGACCGAGATGGCGCACGCCCACGGCTTCATCCGCGAGGTGCGCGGCTTCGGTCTCATGATCGGCATAGAGCTGGATATCCCGGGCAAGCAGATCGTGCTCGACGCCATGGAAGCGGGGCTGCTCATCAACTGCACGCACGAGAAGGTGATCCGTCTGCTTCCGCCATACATCATCAATGAACGCGAAGTGGACCGCGCACTCAACACGCTCGGCAGAGTGTTCCGCAACGTGAGCATCGCTTAGGCCGCGGTTTCGTTAAGAGCTGTTGAGCCCGAAACCCCTCAAGTTAAAATTTGTTCAGGAGGGGTTTCATGAACGCAGCCATGCGCTGGGCCGGCGTAGCTGGATTGGGCGCCGGGATGATGTATCTTCTCGATCCGGACAGAGGCCGGCGGCGCCGCGCCATGCTCAAGGATAAGGCCACCAGCTTGGCCCACGAAACGAGCTGGATGGCCGGAAAGACCTGGCGCGATCTGTCGCACCGCGCCGAGGGTGTGGCGGCGAGGGGCCACGATTTCGTTTACGGACACGATGAAAAGACCGGCGAGCAGATTCTTCAGGCGCGTGTGCGCTCGCGCCTTGGCCGAGTCTGTAGCCATCCGCACGCAATCCGGGTGATAGTGTCCGGCCGGCGCGTGCGGCTGGAAGGACCGGTGCTCGATTCCGAGCACAGCCGGGTGCTCGGCGAGGTCCGCCGCGTTCGAGGAGTGGAAGCGGTGGAGGATGCTTTGGAGCGCCATAAGACCGCCGAGGGCGTTCCCGGGCTCCAGGGCGGCGTCCCACGCATTGTTCGTTCCGAGTTCATGCAGGAGAACTGGACGCCCGCAGCGCGCGCAATCGCGGCCGGCGCCGGCGCGGCACTGCTGTACTGGGCGGTGCGGTCGCGTACCGGACGCTCCATCGCGGCCGGAATCGCGGGCGCTGCGATGCTCAGCCGCGCCGTCTCGAACAAAGAGGTGAAGCGCGTAATCGGGCTGGGCGGCGGCCGCCGCGCGGTGGACGTCCAGAAGACTATCCGCATAGCCGCGCCCGTCGAGGACGTGTACCGCTTCTGGTCGAATCACGAGAACTTCCCAAAGTTCATGCGGCATATTCGAGAGGTGCGCGAACTTGGCGGCGGCCGTTCGCACTGGGTGGCTATGGGTCCGGCCGGCATATCCGTGTCCTGGAACGCCGAGGTCACCGAACGCATCCCCAACCGGCTCATCGCCTGGAAAAGCCTGCCCGGATCGGACATCGATGCAGCCGGAATTATCCGTTTCGAGGAGACGCAGGACCGGGGAACGCGCGTCACGGTGCGCCTGTCGTATAATCCGCCGGCGGGTGTGCTGGGGCATCACTTCGCATCGTTGTTCCGCGCCGATCCGAAATCTGAGATGGATGAAGACCTGCTGCGGATGAAATCTCTTATCGAGGAAGGAAAGACCAGCGTCGGCGGCCGGCAGGTGGATAGCGCGGATCTGGACGTGGAGCGGCCGTTCTGAAAGCCGTCCCGCCGGCCGGCGATTCCGGCGCCGGGCGGTCTTGAAAACCGCCGTGCGCCGAAGAACCCGCCTTTGGGGGAACGCGTGTTCTCCGGCGGCTACTCCGAGTTGCGCGTCTCGCGAAGGCGCTCGCGCAGCACCGGAGACAGCCGCGCTTCCACTGCCGGCGTGATCAGACCGCAAGAATCCATGTCCTGGATATGCACGCGGTCTTTCAGCCGGTAGCTGGTGAGCATCATCTGAACGACGTCTTGAAGCGGAGCGATCTTCACGCCATCCGCGGTCAGGCATACCTCGCCGAGCGGCGGCACCGGCTCCGGATGATCCGCGCGCGCTTTCTCGCCCGCCGGGATCAGGTGGATGTGGCTTCGCGTGCGCGGTTCGCGGCGGTCGTACAGCGTGAACGTCTCCTGGCCGCGCGTCCATGCGCGCTCGAGTTCGAAGCCGTTGCGCACGGCGGCCTCCTCGATCCGGCCGATGTCGCTCCTGTTCACGGCGATGTCTATGTCCCTTGACAGACGCGCGTGCGTCGGATCGACCCTTGCGATGTGCAGGAACACCGAGATGCCGCCTATGATCCTGTAGTCCGCGCCGGACTCTCTGATCGTGGTGACAACGCGGTCCACGAAATCGAAAATCTGGTGCACCGTACGGTCGTACTCGCGGATTGAGATCAACTGGCCCACTGATTCGCCCGCACCCCTCATAATGATTATGAACGGCTTTAAATGCGGAGGACGCATGATCGGAGACAGCAGGTTCCTGGAGGGCAAGCTGGCCGTAGTTACTGGGGGCACTCGCGGGATCGGCCGCGCGATTACGCAAGCGATGCTGGATGAAGGAGCGAGTGTCGCAATTTGCGGCAGGAGCGAGGAGTCGTGCCGCCGGGCTTCGGCGGAACTGGTCAGTTCCGGCGGACTCTGCACGGGGCGGGTCTGCGATGTCTCGAAGCCCGATGACGTTCACAGGTTCTTCGAGTTCATCGACGAGCACCTCGGCGGGATCGACATACTGATCAACAACGCCGGCGTGGGCGCATTCAAGGCTGTGGCAGACCTGTCCATCGAGGAATGGAACCAGGTGATCGGGACGAACCTGAACGGCGTCTTCTACTGCTGCCGCGAAGCGATCCCGCGCATGCGCCGGCGTGGCGGCGGCTCTATCATAAACATCAGCAGTTTAGCCGGGAAGAATCCCTTCGCGGGCGGCGCCGCCTACAATGCTTCCAAGTTCGGCCTGAACGGTTTCAGCGAAGCAATGATGCTCGATCACCGGCATGAAGGCATCCGCGTTTCCTATATCATGCCGGGGAGCGTGTCGACGGAGTTCATGAGCGGGGAGGCGGAGTGGAAGATCGGAGCGGCTGAGATTGCCGAGATAGTGCTGTCGATCCTGCACCTGCCCGAGCGGACGCTTGTGAGCCGCGTGGAGGTGCGCCCGAGCCGGCCCAAGCAGTAGTCCGGCTTTCACATGCCCGGTTCGCAGCTCCGCAGCACAACCGGCCCGAAAGCACAACTACGACGAAAGTCGTGCGCTGCAAGCATTTGCGCCGCTCCCCCCGGCAGCACGAAGAAGAAATTACCCGTCGCAAAACCGCGCAGCGGACCTGTCACCGCGGTGAGCGCCCCCGTGAGCCGCTTCCGCCATTTATGAACATGAAATTGCGGGTGTAAGTGACGGAATAAGGCCCTTTGCTCCCTTTGGCCTGCGGATTGCTTGAAATAGAGCAGCAAGTGCGAAAGCGGCGGGGGCAATCATGGTCCGGCTAAACATTCCATTGGATCCGACGAAGACCGGAAAAGACGCGGAACAACTCGACGCCAACCTTCGAAAGTTCATCGTGGGCCAGAGCGACGCCATAGAACAGATCGTCAACATCTACCAGATGTTCCTGACGGGGATGGCGGCGCCGGGACGCCCCATCGGCAACTTTCTGTTCCTTGGACCGACCGGCTCAGGCAAAACCAGAATCGTCGAGGCCACAGCCGAAGCCCTCACCGGAAATGCCCGCGCTGTAATCAAGATAGATTGCGCAGAGTTCCAGCACAGCCACGAGATCGCCAAGCTGATCGGCTCGCCTCCCGGCTACTTGGGACACCGCGAAACGCACCCGCTCCTGAGCCAGGAAGTGCTCAACCAGTATCACACCGAGAAGTGCAAGATCTCTTTCGTCCTGTTCGATGAGATCGAGAAAGCCAGCGACTCGCTGTGGAACCTGCTTCTCGGTATTCTCGACAAGGCTACTCTGACGCTGGGCGACAACCGCCGCGTCGATTTCTCGCGCGCCATGATCTTTATGACGAGCAACCTTGGCGCCAACGAGATGAGCAACCTGATGAGCCCGCGCCTGGGCTTCACCTTCGCGGCTCCCGAACAGAAGAAGATCGTTGACGGCAAACTGACCACCAAGATCAGGGAGACCGGGGTGGAGGCTGCGCGGCGCAAGTTCACACCTGAGTTTATGAACCGGCTCGACAAGGTGGTGGTGTTCAAACCGCTCGGTGAGCCGGAGCTTAGGAAGATCCTCGATATTGAGCTGCGCATGGTTCAGCAGAGGATCTTCAATGCGGGCGGGGCTAACCCGTTCATCTTCACACTCAGCCCTGCGGCAAAGGACTTTTTGCTGGCAGAGGGAACCGACATGAAGTATGGAGCGCGGCACCTGAAACGGTCCATCGAGCGGCACCTCGTGCAGCCGATGTCGAATTTGATTGCCACCGATCAGGTGCATGGAGGTGACTGGATCAAGGTCGACTTCGATCCGCAGTTGGGCAGGATGACGTTCCTGAAGGAGGCCGAGGGGATGCCGGCCTACGCTATGGCCGAGTTGGTCGATACGGCAATCCCTTTCCCGGCGGCGGCGCAGGCGAACGTCCAGTCCATCGACACCATACGCGCGACGCGCGCCGGTTCCTCACGCAGGGGATAGAAACAAGGCCGGTCTTTCGGGCGGCAAGCTGTGTCTGCCGCGATTGCCGGCGGGTCCGGATATGTGGAACGCGGACCGCGAGAGCGCCTCGCGCCCCGGTTCGCGTTCCACAGCGGCTGCCTGCTATTTTGGTTCTTGAAACCAGTTTTGCCCCATGATGTCTCCGCTCGGTTGCGCAACCCGGTCGGCGTATTCGACTCGGGTGTGGGCGGCTTGACCGTACTCGCCGCACTCCGGCGCGCTCTGCCCGGCACCGATTTCGTCTACCTGGCCGACACCGCACGCGTGCCTTACGGACGCAAACCTCCCGAGATGGTTCAGGCTTTCGCCGGCCAGATTGCGCGCTTTCTGGTCTCGCTCGGCGTGCGCGGCATCGTGGTGGCCTGCAACACGGCATCCGCCACCGCACTGCCGCAGTTGTGCTCCTCCGTGCCCGTGCCGGTTTGGGGAGTCATCGACCCCGGTGTTGAAGCCGCGCGCAGACAGACTCGCACCGGCCGTGTGGGTGTCATCGGCACCGCGGCCACGATCGTTTCCGGTGCCTACCAGCGGAAACTGGAGGCGCTGGGCTTGACCGTTTGGGCGCGCGCCTGCCCCATGTTCGTTCATCTCGTCGAGGACGGCCTTTCCTCCTCGCCCGAAGCGGAGCTGCTGGCGCGGCACTACCTCTCCTCCCACCCCGACTTCGATACCCTCGTCCTCGGCTGCACTCACTATCCGGTGCTGCGGGACGTTATCGCAGCCGCGGTAGGCGATTCTGTCTCGCTCGTCTCGAGCGCCGACGTCACGGCGGAACAACTCTCCAGCGCCTTCAATGGCGATCCCGCCTCCGGCGGGCGCGTGGTTCACTTCGTCACGGGCGACGCCGCAGCCTACTTCCACACCGCCGGATTCCTCGGCGGAGTGGACGGCGAAGTGTATCATCTGGACGTTGCCGAATTTCCCGCACCCTGAACGCATTTTTTTGTTGCACTCCGCCCGGAAAGATGAAAATATATTCATATATCGGCGCCGGGTTGGGGCTGGCGCATGGCGTGGGATGTGCTCGGGCAGGCGGGGACAACGTCAGCGCACTCTCGCGGCGCTGTCCGGCGGGAGATGGCACCCCGCAGTTACGCGCCCGAGCTGGGGAGGGGCACCCGCAGGCTCCGCCGTCCTCCCCGCAAGGCCCGGGCGGGCTCCGAGTGGACCAAGCGAATGCGGAGACGCCCGGGCACGCCGGCGCCGTCCCGGGTTTTCGCGGCGTTGAAAGGCTAACCGGGATTGAGAGCCCGCCCGCACAAAGAGCGGCCCGCCCGCAGCCGGAATGCAGCAGTTGATCGGCGGCTTTCGCTAGAATGGGCAACCGGACGGAGGTCCGGATGCCCGCTCGCGAAGACAGACTGTTCAAAGCGCTCGATTCCTTCAACATCGAGCTGCCCTCGTGGGGGTTCGCCAACACCGGCACGCGCTTCGGCAAGTTCATTCAGCCCGCTGCGGCCACAACGACGGAAGAGAAGCTGGCCGACGCCGGCCAGGTACACCGTTACACCGCCTGCTGCCCATCCGTTGCCGTGCACGTCCTGTGGGATTTCCCTCAGGGCGTCGCGAGCGTCGAAGACGTGAAAGCGGCCGCCGCAAAGCACGGCGTGCGCATCGGCGCCATCAACCCGAACGTGTTCCAGGACCAGATATACAAGCACGGTTCGTTCGGCAACCCGGATCCGGCCGTGCGCCAGGCGGCGCTCGATCACTGCTTCGATTCGATTGCAATACAGAACGCCACCGGCAGCCGCGACCTCTCGCTGTGGTTTGCCGACGGCGCCAGCTTCCCCGGAGCGCAGAGCATTCGCCGCCGCAAGGCGTGGTTCACGGAATGCCTCCAGGCGGTACACGCGAAGCTGTCGGGCGAGCAGCGGATGCTGGTCGAGTACAAGCCCTTCGAGCCCTATTCGTACTTCACTGACATTGCGGATTGGGGCATGTCGTACGTGTTCTCCAAGGCTGCGGGACCGCGCGCGAAGGTCCTGGTCGACACCGGACACCACTATCAGGCGCAGAATATCGAGCAGATCGTCGCCTGGCTGCTCAGCGAGAACATGCTCGGCGGATTCCACTTCAACGACCGCCGCTATGCGGACGACGACCTGACCATGGGTTCCATCGATCCCTACCAGACGTTCCGCATCTTCCACGAGATCGCGTACTACGAGTGGGAGACCGGCACGCGCGCGGACATCGCCTACATGGTTGACCAGAGCCACAACCTCAAAGGCAAAATCGAGGAGATGATCCAGACGGCGATGGTTGCGCAGGAGCTGTACGCCAAGGCGCAACTGGTGGATCACAAGGCTCTCGCCGCCGCGCAGGCGAGCTGCGATATCGTCGCGGCCGAGGAGTGCCTGAAGGCTGCCTTTGCCACCGACGTGCGCCCGATGCTGCGCGAGTGGCGCCGCGCGAAAGGCATTCCCGAGGAGCCGTTGCAGGCGTTTCGCGCAAGCGGTTATGTCGAGCGGGTCACCGCCGAACGTTCCGGGCGCAACATGCGCGCGGTAGCCAGCTACGCTTGATGACATCTCATGCCGGCGAACGCGGTTGCCGCGTTCGCCCGCGCCCCGCTACGCAAATGATCCCTTCTGTCGAGCGTTATTTCCGTTTCAAGGAACTCGGAACGGACCTCCGCACGGAGGTACTGGCCGGGTTCACGACCTTCCTGACGATGGCTTACATCGTCTTTGTGAACCCGTCCATACTGAGGGACGCCGGCGTCCCCGCGGCGGGCGCCATGGCTGCAACCTGCATCTCCGCGGCAGCCGGCAGCCTGATGATGGGACTGTTCGCGAAGTATCCCATCGCGCTCGCTCCCGGTATGGGATTGAACGCGTACTTCACTTACACCGTGGTGAAGGGAATGGGCGTGCCGTGGCAGGTGGCGCTTGGCGCGGTGTTCCTCTCGGGTGTTGCTTTTGTGTTGCTGACTGCCTTCGGCATTCGCCAGTTGATACTCTCGGCGCTGCCGCACGAACTGTACGCGTCCGTGGCGGCGGGAATCGGCCTGTTCATAGCCTTCGTGGGGCTGCGCAACGCGGGGATCATCGTGACGAACCCGGCCACCTCGGTCGCGCTTGGCGACCTGACGAAGCCCGAGACGCTGCTTGCGCTGTTCGGATTGCTGCTGATAGGAGTGCTGATGGCCCGGCGTGTGCGCGCGGCCATGCTGATAGGCATTCTCGCCACTGCCGTTGTCGGGGCTGCCGCGGGGCTGGTGAGATGGCAGCCGCACCCGTTCAGCTGGGCTGATGCGACCTCGGCGGCATTGAAACTCGACGTGCGCGGCGCACTCGGAATCGGGCTGATCGAGATCGTGTTCGTATTCCTGTTCGTGGACCTGTTCGACAACATCGGCACGCTCATCGGCGTGGCCAAGAAGGCGGGACTGATCGATCAATCGGGCGAGATACCGCGCGTGGGACGCATCATGCTGACCGACGCCGCGGCGACCATCACAGGCTCGCTCACGGGCACCTCCACCGTGGTGAGCTACATCGAGAGCGCCGCCGGCGTGGTTGCGGGCGGGCGCAGCGGGTTGACCGCGGTGGTTGTAGGCCTGCTGTTCTTTGCGGCGCTGTTTGTCGCGCCGCTGGTGGGGTTCATTCCCTCCGCCGCGACGGCGCCGGCGCTCATCGTGGTGGGAAGCCTCATGGCGACAACGATCAGCGAACTCAGATGGGACGACTACACCGTCGCGCTGCCGGCATTTCTGACGATGATCACCATACCGCTCTCGTTCAGCATCGCCAATGGCATCGCCTTCGGGTTCATAGCGTACACGGCGGTGAAGGTGTTAGCCGGCCAGAGACGGAATGTAAGTTGGCTCGTGTACTTGCTGACCGCGCTTTTTGTGCTGAGGTTTGCGTACCTGGGGGCGGGGTAGGCGGTTCTCAGCGGCCGGGGGCAACCCTCCGCGGCGTGTTACCTTCCAGGCGGATATCCTGCCCGGCGCGCGGAGTACCGGCGCAGATTGCAGTATTCGAGAGAGGACACCACGGAAGAGTTCAAAGGCAAGGTGGCCGTAATCACGGGCCCGGCAAACGGCGTCGGACGCGGCATCGCCGAACGGTGCGTTACCCCTTGCGCGGGTGAACACGCAGAGGTCCGAATCGCAGCGCGGTTAGGTACGAACACCGGCTCGGGATGCTAGATCGTCATCGCCAGAAAACCGCCGTCGACGCGCAGGACGGAGCCGGTCACAAACGAGGCCGCCCGCTCGGATGCCAGGTACACCGCCGCGCCCACAAGCTCGCAGGCTTCGCCGAAGCGATTCATCGGCGTGTGCTTCATGATGCTCGCCACGCGCTCTTCGGTCAGCAGCTTGCGGTTCTGTTCGGCCGGGAAGAACCCCGGCAGTATTGCGTTCACGCGCACGCGGTGCGGCGCGAACTCGCGCGCCAAAAACATCGTGATCTGGTTCACGCCGGCCTTCGTGACGCTATAGGTAAACACTTTCGACAGCGGCGGCCCGGACGATGCCGACGAGATGTTGATGATGGACCCGCCCTCGCCCGCGTCCACCATGGCCTTGCCGAATACCTGGCAGGCGAGGAAGACGCTCTTCAGGTTCACGTCGAGGATGCGCTGCCACTCCTGTTCCGTGATGTCGAAAAACGGCGTGCCGGAATTGATGCCCGCGGCATTCAGCAGGATGTCCACGCGCCCCAGCCCGCCGAGCGTTTCGTCGAGCGCGCGGCTGAGGTCCGCTTTCGAGGTGGCGTCCGCCTGAATGGCAAGAGCGCGCCGGCCCACCTGCCGCACGCAATCGGCGCGCGCGCGGGCCGCATCGGCGTTCACATCCACCACGGCCACGTCGGCGCCGGCCTCGGCAAAGCCCATGGCGATGGCGCCCGCCAGCACGCCGCCTGCGCCGATAGCCACGGCCACCTTCCCATCCAGAGAGAACATGTCCCTTTCGCGCATAGGAAATTTCAGTGTACGCCGAAGCGCGCGGGGGCAGTCCTGCGCGGGACCAGCGGACAGGTCTTTCATTTCCCGCGGCCGAAGGCCATGCCGGATTCTCTGGCCGCGCCTGGGCTGCATCGGCGTGTGGTGCCCATCGTACACGCTCCCCACGCCGCCTTGCCCCGGAGGCGGAATCCCCGAACCCAATTTGAATGTGAGCTTAGTTGAACGGGGCGACTGTCCCGGATTGCGGCACTCGCTGCGGCCCGAACGCCGCCCCACAAACACACTACGAGAGGTGTTTCTCGATCATTCTCACGACTTCGGACTTCGGCACCGCGCCGACACGGGAATCCACAATCTTGCCGCCCTTGAACAGCAACAGCGTCGGTATGCCCTGGATGCGATACCGCATCGCCGAGGCGACGTTCGCGTCCACGTCCAGCTTGGCAACCTTGATTCTTCCGGCGTACTCGGTTGCCACCTGATCCACAGCCGGGGCCATCATCTTGCACGGACCGCACCACTCGGCCCAGAAATCCACCAACACCGGCACTTCGGAGTTGATGACCTCGGAATCGAAAGTTGCGTCCGTGACGTGAAGGGTGTTAACACCCGCCATTTGCATAGTCTCCATTTCTCCCATCGGCAAAGATGCAGTTTTTGCCGTTGAGGATTCAGCCGCAGGCGCCCAGCGCCCGGCTGGTGAGCCGCTCGTACAGCGACGCGTACTCTGCGGCGGCGCGATTCCAGGAAAAATCGCGGCGCATGGCCTCCCTCATCATGCGCGTCCAGGCGTCCCGGTCCGCCCAGGTCCCGAGTGCCGTGCGAAGCGCGTTCATCAGCGCCGCCCCGGTATAGTCCCAGAACTTGAATCCGGTCACGCCATCTTCGATAGTATCGTCGAGTCCGCCCGTCGCGCGCACGACAGGAATGGTCCCGTACCGCAAGCTGAAAATCTGGTTCAGCCCCGAAGGCTCGTACAGGCTCGGCATGAGGAATATGTCCGCGCCCGCTTCGATCTTGTGCGCGAGCTGGTCGTCATAGGCGATGCGCACGCCCACGCGGTCCGGGTGCGCCGCCGCCAGTTCGCGCAGCATCTGTTCGTATGAAGGATCGCCCGTTCCGAGCACGACCAGCGACATGTTTTCCGCCGTGAGCTCCTGTGCTACTTCGTCGATCAGGTCGAAGCCCTTCTGCCCGGCCAGGCGCGAAATCATGCCCACCACCGGCAGGTCGATATTCTCCTCCGGCAGGTCGAAAGTGGCCAGCAGGTCGGCCTTGCAGGCGCGTTTGCCTTCCAGGTCCTCGGGCGAATACGGGGCCACCGTCCAGCGGTCGTGCGCGGGATCCCACTCCGTGTAATCCACCCCGTTCTGGATGCCGAACAGGCAGTTGCTTCGCTGGCGCAGGATTCCGTCCAGCCCGAATCCGAGCTCCGGCGTCTGTATCTCTTCGGCGTACTTGCGGCTCACGGTCGTAAGCGCGTCGGAGTAGAGCAGCCCGCCCTTGAGCAGGCTCGCCTGGCCGTTGAACTCCAGTCCGTCCGGGTTGAACAGCACGTCCTCCAGCCCTATCTCGGGCAGCCCCTCGCGCGGGAACAGGCCCTTGTATCCCAGGTTGTGAATGGTGAAGACGGTTACGGGCTCGATGAATGTCGGATCGTTCGCAAACACGGTCTTCGTGTACACGGGAACCAGCGCGGCCTGCCAGTCGTGCAGGTGGATGACATCCGGGCGGAACAGGTGCCGCACCACGTTCAAAGCGGCCCGCGAGAGCACGGCGAAACGCACGTGGTTATCCCGGTAATCTCCTGATTGGTCGCCGTAAATACCATCGCGCTCGTAAAGGTGCGGGCAGTCGAGCAGGTAATACGTGACGTCCCGCTCCATCGCTTTGAAAATGCTGCACACGTGAGAGCGCCAGCCGAACCAGACATACAGATCGTTGTAGACTCGCGGCAGCCCGTGCGTGCTCATGTGAGCATAACGCGGCATGAGAACAACCACCTCGTGGCCGAGCGCGCGCAGGCTGGATGACAGCGCGCCCGTTACATCCGCCAGACCGCCGGTCTTTGCAAACGGATTCGCCTCGGAGGCGACCATCAGAATCTTAAGCATCGGCTCCCCTTCTGCCAAGCTTCTCATATCGCGGGGTTCGCGGTCCAAAAGCCGCTGTTCGCAGCACGGGATCACACAGCCATTGGCATCCGAATTGCCGCAACGTTTGGGCCCCCTTGCGAATCATTTAGGTGGAGGCCGCGATGTTCGGCAAACGGATAACCCTCTTCACCCTGTTCGGCTTCGCGATCAGAATAGACGCGAGCTGGTTGCTCATAGTAGCGCTGGTGACGTGGTCTCTGGCCGTCGGATTCTTCCCGGCGCTCTATCCCGGGCTGAGCACGGGAAGCTATTGGTGGATGGCCGGCGCCGGCGCGCTCCTGCTGTTCGGGTCCGTCATCGTCCACGAGTTGTTCCACTCTCTCGTGGCCCGGCATTACGGCCTGCCGATGAAAGGCATTACGCTGTTCATCTTCGGCGGCGTCGCGGAAATGGCCGAGGAACCGCCTAGCGCCAAAGCCGAGTTCTACATGGCCCTCGCCGGCCCAGTCGCCAGCATACTGATCGGCTTCCTGTTCTACGGCCTCACCCTCGCAACCCGCCACGTCTGGCCAATTCAGGCCGTGGCCGTAATGACGTACCTTTATTTCATTAACTGGGTGTTGGCCGGTTTCAACCTGATCCCGGCGTTTCCGCTCGACGGCGGCCGCGTCCTGCGCTCGGCGCTGTGGCACTTCAGGGGCGATTTGAGAAAGGCCACGCGCACGGCCTCGGCAATAGGCTCGGGATTCGGTGTGGCGCTGATGGTGCTCGGCGTTCTCCAACTCTTCACGGGGTACTTCGTCGCCGCGGTGTGGTGGTTTATCATCGGCCTGTTCCTCCGCTCGATTTCTCAGCAATCGTACCGGCAGGTGCTGGTGAGTTCGACACTGGCCGGCGAGCCGGTGCGCCGCTTTATGACGACCGACCCGGACACCGTGCCGCCGTACATATCGATCGAAGAGTTGGTGAACGACCACATCTACCGCTATCACCACAGCATGTTTCCGGTGGTGGCCGAAGAAGGCCGGCTGGATGGGTGCGTGACGACCGACGGCGTCAAGAAAATCCCGAGGGACGAGTGGGACCGGCATACGGTGCGGGAGATCGCCTCCGCCTGCTCGCCTGCAAATACCATAACGCCCGACACGGACGCCAACGATGCACTGGCCATGATGAACCGCACCGGAGTCAGCCGCCTCATGGTGGTTTCCGACGGCAGACTCGTCGGCATAGTCACGCTCAAAGATCTTCTCGGCTTCCTGGCTCGCAAGCTGGAACTTCAGGGCGAAGAGCCGCCCAGCCGGCGGGCTGCCTAAGCCCTCCGAATAGACGCCCTCAAATCGATTAATTCGTTGACTACACTCCTGAGCGGCTGTATTGTTGACTTGAAAGCTGTGTGACCGGGGAACGGGGTCACGTTGCGGTGCGCCGTAACCACCACGACGTGGGGAAGGGCTCCGGTTTTCATTCCGTGTGAGCGGGTTCGATGAATTCTACCAATGGTGTACCGGCTGGTATCGGTGTGCGCACCGGACCGGCGGCAATCCTGCTTGTAAGCCACTCGGGAGACGACCGCGCCATGCTCCGGCAGGCCCTCCTGAGATCGGGGCGCAGGACTTGCGAGGCTCGTAACTATCGTGAAGCGCTGGCCGCGCTTTGCCGGGAGCGCATGTCCGTGATCATCTGCGAGCGGCACCTTCCCGATGGAGACTGGAAAGACGTGCTCGGCCTGATTGCACCGCTGGCCGACCCGCCGTGTCTCATCGTGACGGATGCCGATGCCGAAGACGGCTTCTGGGCGGAAGTGCTCAACCTGGGCGGGTACGACGTTCTCATGCAGCCTCTTTCCAATGAGGAAGTGACTCGCGTGGTCGAACTTGCCTGTGAGCAGTGGGAGCGCGAGTACGAGGGCGCCTCAGCCCGGAAGCCGGTTCTGCGCGAACTCGAGATGGAGCGGCAGGTGTCGAAGGCAAGCTCCGGGCGCTAGCGAACGGCGCAATCTCGGCACAGTGTGTGGCGCTTGCGAAATGCGCGGCGGTCCCCGTGCCGGTTTGAACAGTACATCAATCAGTCCGGCGTGCTCCGTTTCGAGCGATGAAGCCTCCCAGCGGCGGGTGTCGCGATCTGCGCCGGCGGGCAGGCCGCGGCGGGTCCTCTCCGGGCGTTGCGCCCGGCGCCGCGCCGGACCGTTCTCGGGAGCACGGCTGTTCTCAACTCGCCTGTGTGCCGGCATTTTCGGAATAGCGCTTCGTACACCCCAGTGAATCGCAATCCCGGGTGCAAGTTGATACGATGATCACAGAGGAACTGGGGCTCGGATCAGAGGCCGCATTGACATTCACTTCGGCGTGGACGCTCAACCGGGCCGTCCGTCCGGCCGCAATCGGCAGCCCCGATTGCACGGACACGAAGCCCGGCAGAGGGGCAGGGAATGGACAGAGTAAAAGGCAAGGTCGCTGTTGTCACCGGTGGTGCGCTCGGAATAGGCCGTGCCGCGAGCTTATTGCTCGCGCGCGAGGGCGCCATCGTCGCCGTCACCGATATCCTCGAGAACGAAGGCAGGAAGACCGCCGGCGACATTTCGGCCGCGGGCGGAAAAGCTCGCTTCTGGAAACTCGACGTCACAAGCGAGGAGAACGTCCGGGACGTTTTCCGCGAGGTTGAGCGCGAGTTCGGTGGAATCGACGTGCTGGTCAACAACGCGGGCATCGCCGGCGTCGACAAGCCCACTCACGAAATCACTGAACAGGAATGGGACAAGCTCATGGCGGTGAACGTCAAAGGGGTCTTTTTCTGCACCAAGCACGTCATCCCCGCCATGCGGCGCCGGAAGGGCGGCAGCATCATCAATCTCTCCTCCATTTACGGCATCATCGGAGCCGGCGACATTCCTCCGTATCACGCCTCCAAAGGCGCGGTGCGGCTCATGACGAAAAACGACGCGCTGATTTACGCGCGTGAAAACATCCGCGTCAACTCGGTTCACCCCGGATTTATCTGGACGCCGCTCGTTGAGAAATTCTCGGCGGGCAAGGGCGGCCAGGACGAAGCGCGGCGCGCGCTCGACGCGCTTCACCCCATAGGGCACATCGGTGAACCGGACGACATCGGCTGGGGCATCGTTTATCTCGCCTCCGATGAGTCGAAGTTCTGCACCGGAAGCGAGTTGGTGATTGACGGCGGTTATACCGCCAGGTGAGCGTATAGTGACCGACAGTCTTCACGCCGTACAAAACGTCAGGGCCGTTGTAATCAACCTCGGCGAACAGCAGCTCCAGTTACTGAAGGAATGGCTGGAGCATAGAGACTGGATCGTCCACGCCGCCCGCAATTTCCAGAACGGCCTCGCGTTGGCGGCGCAGGGGCCGGCTGCGGTGGTCATAACCGAGGTCGAGCTGCCGGACGGGAGCTGGCGCGACCTGCTCGAGAGCCTCGACCAGTTTGACGTGCCTCCGCGGCTCGTAGTCACATCCCGCGTCGCTGATGAGACGCTGTGGGCCGAGGTGCTGAACATGGGCGGCTACGACGTGCTCGCCCAACCGCTCGATCACGACGAGGTAATCCGCGTTCTCGACCTCGCCTGGCTGAGCTGGAAACAGGAGTACGACCTGGTCGCCGCCACCCGCACCCGCCGCGCGGGCGGCCGCTAAGGGCCGGCGCATGCCGCGCCGCCATGCCGGGGACCGGCCTGCTTAATAAGAGCCTGTCATTTCGCCAGCGCCCTCGTAATCGCCTCCACGTCGAATACCGCTCCGCCCCACGAGCCCCCGCTCACATCCTGTAAAGCCGCCCACAATTTTGTTTCGGCCGGCAACTCCGGGTCCGGAGCTAAATCCGGATGCGCCGCCCTCTCTGCCAGCACCCGCTCGGCGTCCGGCCCCGCCAGGTTCACCGTTCCCTCCAGCCGGTTCCTGTCGATCACTATCTCAATCATGTCGCCGTCCCGCAGCTTGCCTATCGGCCCGCCCGCCAGGGCCTCCGGCGACACGTGACCGATGCACGCACCCGTGGAAACCCCGCTGAACCGCGCATCCGTGATCACGGCAACGTGCTTGCCGAACGGCAGGTGCTTCAGCGCGGAGGTAATCTGATAGATTTCCTCCATACCCGACCCCATAGGCCCGCGCCCCGCCAGCACCAGTACGTCGCCCGCTTTGATGCGGCCCTCTTTGATGGCTGCAACCGCCGCCGGCTCCGTCGTGAACACGCGCGCCGGCCCCGTCATACGAAACACGCCGCCGGGACCGATAACGCTCGGGTCTATGGCTGTGCTCTTGATCACCGAACCGCCCGGCGCAAGGTTGCCCTTGGGAAACGTTACCGTCGAGGTCAGCCCCCGGCGCCGCGCCGAATCGGGGTCCATGATGATCGTGTCCGGGTCGGCGCCCTCGCGCTCGCGAAGCAGCTTTCGTAACGTCGCGCGCCGCTCCGACTGTTCCCACCAGTCCAGCGTCTCGCCGAGCGTCGCCCCGGAAACCGTCAGCACGTCCAGGCATAGCAGCCCCGCCCGCCGGAGATGCAGCATCACCTCGGGCACGCCGCCGGCCATGAACACCATAGCGGTCGGGTATGGTCCATTCGGCAAAGAGTCCACCAGCCGCGGCACGTGCCGGTTTACCGCGCTCCAGTCGTCCACCGTCGGACGCCGCAGGCCCGCCGCGTGCGCAATCGCCGGCAAGTGAATGACGAGGTTCGTCGATCCTCCGAACGCCGCGTGGACGGCCATCGCGTTCTGAACGGCGGCATCGGAGAGGACGTCGCCTACCGTCAGGCCGCGCTCCTCGAGCGAAACCACCGCGCGCGCCGAACGCTTCGCCATGTCCCGCCAGATCGCGTGCCCCGAGGGCGACAGCGCCGCGTGCGCCAGCGTCAGCCCCAGCGCTTCGCCCACCACCTGTGACGTGGCCGCGGTCCCCAGGAACTGGCACCCTCCGCCGGCCGAGCCGCACGCGCGGCAGCTCATCTCCGCCGCGTAATCGAGCGTCACTGCGCCGTGCGCGTATCGCGCCCCGAGCGACTGCACCGTTCCCAAGTCCTCGCCCCGCTCCGGCATCAGCGTCACGCCGCCCGGCGCCAGCACGCACGGCAGGTGCCGCATCGACGCCAGCGCCATCATCATCGCGGGCAGGCCCTTATCGCAGGTGGCCACGCCCACCACGCCGCGGCCCGTCGGCAGAGAGCGTATCAGCCGCCGGAAAACGTTCGCCGCATCGTTCCTGTAGGGCAGGCTGTCGAACATGCCCGGCGTGCCCTGCGTACGGCCGTCGCAGGGATCGGTGCAGGCCCCGGCAAACGGTACCGCGCCGAGTGACTTCAGTTCGCTTGCCACCGCCTCGACGAGCAGCCCCACTTCCCAATGCCCCGTGTGGTACCCGAGCGCGATGGGCGTTCCGTCCGGCGCGCGCACGCCGCCGTGTGTGCTGAGGATGAGAAACTCCTTCGCACCCATCGCGTCCGGGCTCCAGCCCATGCCGGCGTTCTGAGTCCAGCCGAAAAGATCGCCGGATGGGCGCCGCCTGAGCATATCTTCCGTGACCGGGAGCGAGCCGGCCGGGCCGGGCCCCTTGGCTCGCACATCGAGAACGGCGGGATCTGAGGATTCGAGTATGGATTCCAGGCTGATCGGCATAGAGTTACAGACTACCAACGGCGTACAATCAAAGCGTATCCGCAAGTATAATCCTTGATCCAGGTACCAGCTATTGCCCTCACGACCGATCATTGCCATTTACCCGGGCTCATTCGACCCGCCGACCAACGGCCACGTCGACCTCATCGAGCGCGCCGTGCGCCTGGCCGACCACCTCATCGTCGCCATCCTCCGCAACGAGAACAAACAGCCGCTGTTCAGCGTTGCCGAGCGCGCCGAGATGCTTCGCGAGATCGTGCGCATCTACCCCACCGTCGAAGTGGATTTCTTCGATGGTTTGCTGGTGGATTACGCCCATCAGAAAGGCGCGCGGGCCATCATACGCGGTATCCGCGCCATCTCCGACTACGAGTACGAGCTTCAGATGGCGCTCATGAACCGCCGCCTTGGGCCTGACATAGAGACTGTGTTCCTGATGGCCGGCGAGGCCTATTCGTTTATCAGTTCGAAACTGGTCAAGGAAGTCATCAGGCTGGGTGGTAACATCTCCGGCCTCGTTCCGCAGAATGTCGCCGCACGCCTCGCGGAGCGCGTGACGCGGCGCGTTTGAGATATCAGAGATGCTCCAACCGCCGATAGCCCAGCGAGTCTTGCGGATAACAGATTCAGCCACGATGCGCGTGGCCGCCACCGCCGAGGCGCTCCGCCGCGCCGGTGAGGACATCGTTGATTTCGGCGCCGGCGAACCGGACTTTCCCACCCCGGGTCACATCAAAGAAGCGGGAATCGCGGCCATAGAGGCGAACTTCACCAAGTACACCTCGCCCGCCGGAATGCTCGAACTGCGCGAAGCCATCTGCGCCAGGCACGCCGCCGATTACGGAACTCGATACACCCCGGCCGAGTGTGTAGCCACCGTGGGCGGCAAGCACGCCATTTTCAATGCAACTCAGGTGCTGGTCTCGGATGGCGACGAGGTCATCGTTCCAATTCCCTACTGGGTGACCTACAAGGATGTGGTCGAATATGCCGGCGGGCGCTGTGTTTTCATCCGTACAGACCCTGGCGACGGGTTCACGCTGACAGCCGCCATGGTGCAGCTGGCCATGACCTCGAAGACGCGGGCCATTATCATAAACTCGCCAAATAACCCTTCCGGCTCAATAGTTTCGATAGAAAACTTCGAGAAAATCGTCAAGCTCGCTGTGGACCATGGAGCGTACGTAATCACCGACGAGTGCTACTGCCGGCTGCAATACGAAGGCGTCCCGTTCTCCGCGGCATCGCTGCCCGGAGCCAAGACAAACGTGGTGGTGGCTGGGTCGCTTTCAAAGACGTACGCCATGACTGGGTGGCGCATCGGCTACGCGCTCGCGCCGCAGCCGGTGGCATCGGCAATCGTGAAGGTGCAGAGCCAGTCCGTGTCGCACCCGTCTTCGGTGGCACAGAAGGCGGCTATAGCGGCGCTGCTCGGCCCTCAGGATCCCGTGGACACGATGCTGGCCGAGTACCGCCGGCGGCGCGACTTCGTTATCCCCCGTTTGCGGGAGATTCCTGGCCTCGCCTGCGGCATGCCGCAAGGCGCATTCTACGCCTACCCGGACGTCAGCTCTCTGCTCCGCGAGAGCGGCATGGAGAACACGCTGGAGTTCACCGAGAGGCTGCTAAGGGAACAGAAGGTAGCCGTGGTGCCGAGCGAGGCGTTCGGCGGCTCCGGACACATCCGCATCTCTTTTGCAACCTCAATGGGCGAACTCGAGCGCGGTCTGGACAGAATTCAAGCTTTCGCAGCCGGTCTCAGCCGATGACCCCATTCCGCCTTTTGCCTTCGTACAGAGACAAGATCTGGGGCGCGACCGCCTTAGAGCCATGGTTCAGAAACTCCGCCAAACCTATTGGTGAGGTGTGGTTTACGTTCGAGGATAATGCGACGGATCTTGGTCCTACGCTCGGCGAACTCGTGCGCCGGCACGGGCCCGCTCTGATGGGCGCCGCGTGGGTGCCGCCCGGGTTCCCGATCCTGACGAAGTTCATCTTCACCACCCAACGGCTGTCGATTCAGGTGCATCCGCCCGACGACTACGCACGGCGGCACGAAGCCTCGGCCGGCAAGACCGAGATGTGGTACGTGCTGCGGGCAGAGCCCGGCGCTGCCATCGGCATCGGCTTGAAGCGGGCGATCACGCGGCAACGGATGCGCGAGGCGGTACTATCGGGCGAAATTGAAGAACTTGTGGACTGGCGGCGGACATGCGCCGGGGATGTTATCGTCGTGCCTGCCGGCTCGGTACACGCTATCGGCGCGGGCCTGGCGGTGTTCGAGATCCAGCAGCAATCGGATGTCACCTATCGCCTCTACGATTACGGCCGGCCGCGCGAACTGCACATCGAGAAGGCGATAGATGTGGCCGAGTTGGGCCCGCACAGGCACGCCGCGGCGCCGGCGCCGCTCGGTCCTGGGCATTCGCTGCTGGCGAAGACCCCTTATTTCGCAACGGAGTTGCGCGACGCGACGGCCGCATTCGAGTACACTCCCGACCACCGGGGCGCGCACATTCTGGCCATGATCGAAGGCGGCGGAACTCTCGGCGGGCGCCCTGTCAACGCCGGCGAGGTGTGGATCGTGCCCGCCAATGCCGGGCCATTCGCGATTGCGCCCTCCGGCCGCCTGCGGTTGCTGGATACCTACGTTCCCGCCGGTTGAAGCGGGCTTGCACGTGTCCGGCAGGCCAACGGCTACCGTCTCGGGCTGCGCTGCTAGACTGAGAACAGGAGTAAGTTCCTTCGAGCATGGTCCGTTCGGGAATAACGGCCACGTTGTTGGTTTCTCTCACATTCCTGGTTGGCTGCGGCGATGAGCTGGAACACGACCGCAGCATCGGCCAGGCTTTTGCCGGGCCGAGGAACCTCCCTATCCACAAAGAGATAAGCCCTAAAAGCGAAACTATTGCTGTAGTCAAGCACGGTGACAAGCTGGAGATTATCGGACGGCGAAGGCGCTTTGTGCGGGTGCGCACGCCGCAGGGTGTAATCGGCTGGACGCACATGGGCCAGCTCATGGCAGCCGACCAGATGACAGCGCTCGACGATCTGGCGGAGCGTGCAGCAGAGCTCCCGAGCCACGGCAAGGCGACCGTATACGAGCCGCTGAACGTGCATACGGATCCCAACCGGCAGGCGCCCAGCTTTTACCAGATCCGCGAGGGCGAACAGGTGGACGTGATCTTGTACGAGGTCGCACCGCGTGTTGAGTATCACGCGCCGCCCATTTTCAAACCCAAGCCAAAACCCGAGCCGGTCGTCAGGAAACAGCCGAAGTACCCGCCGCCGCCGGCTCCTCCCCCGCCGCCGCCGCCCGCGAACTGGCTGGAGTTGTCGAAGACGGTGTTGCCGCCGGAATTGCAGCCGCCACCGCCCAAACCGGTCCCGCTTGACGATTGGACGCTGGTGCGGCTGAAGAACGGGCGCGCCGGGTGGGTGCTGACCCGGATGCTGCGAATGAGCATTCCGGACGAGGTGGCGCAATACTCCGAGGGGCAGCGCATCACGTCGTACTTCCCGATGATGGAGGTCCGCGACGGCGACAAAGTCAGGCATCACTGGCTCTGGACCACGCTCTCAACGGAAAAGGTTCCGTATCAGTTCGATAGCTTCCGTTGGTTCATCTGGAACGTTAAGCGTCACCGTTACGAGACAGCCTACGTCGAGCGCAAGACGAAGGGGTATTTCCCGGTGACCGTACACGAGGTGCGCGACGGTTCCAAGGGCGAGAAATTCCCCGGCTTCACGCTCATCATCGAGGAGCCAGACGGGCAGAAGTACAAGAAGACGTACGCCTACGAGTACTACCGCGTGGTGCTGGTGAGCAAGGAGAGATACGAGCCCCCGCCGCCGCCGGAGCCTGAACCGGAACAGCAGCTCGCTCCGGTTCCGAAGCAGGTTAACGGCTGGTTGCTGAAGCTTAAGCGCTTAAAGCAGAAATGGTTGGGGCATTAGCCTCAAGCGTCGCTGCATCTGCCCGGACAGCCGCCGGACCGATCACGTGGCGCACGGCGGCGAGCAGATCCTGTGGGCGAACGGGTTTGGTCAGAAACCCCTGCATGCCCTGCGCGAGGCACTCGTCGCGGTACTCCGCACCGACGTGCGCGGTGAGGGCCAGCACCGGCACCGGATCCCGGCCCGGAAGCATGCGTATGGCGCGCATGGTTTCTATGCCGCCGATGCCGGGCATCTCAATGTCCATCAGGATGAGCGCATACGGGCGGTTGCGCGCAGCCGCGATGGCGCTCGGGCCGTCTGCCGCCGTGTCGATGTCATAGCCGGCGCGGCGAAGGATGTGAGTGGCGATGCGGCGTCCGAGTTCGTCGTCTTCGACTACCAGGATGCAGTTGTCGGACTGGCCGGCGCTGCCGGAAGCAACCGGCGAATCCGGCGCGGGCTTGAGCGGGATTCTGACACGGAACTCGCTCCCTTGCCCAGGACGGCTCTCAACCTCCACCTTGCCGCCCATCAAGTCCACCAGTCGCTGAACCAGCGCCAACCCCAGGCCGAAACCCGCATAGCGGCGGCTGAAACCGCTGTCTATCCTGTGGAAGCTGTCGAAAATGGCCGGAAACTGGTCCGCTGGTATGCCGATGCCGGTGTCGCGAACGGTTGCCAGGAGGCAAAGCGGCGCGCAGCCGTTTGTACATTGCGCCGTCACGGAGACGCTGCCGCGCGGCGTGAACTTCAGCGCGTTATCAACAAGATGTGAAAGGACGTCGCGGACGCGCATCCCATCCGCCACAACCAGCCCTGGGAACTGCCCTTCGAGCGACACGGTGAGCGCGATCCCGCGCGCCTGGGCTCGCGCCTGATGCTGCTCCACCGCCGACCGCACGCACTCGGCGAGGTTGAACTCAGCCTCCTCGAGTTTTAGCTGGCCGACGGCAAGCGCGGAGTATTCAAGGGCGGTATTGAGGCTGCTCAACAGATCCTCGGCGCACATTCGGGCCGAGGAAACGTACTCGCGCTGTTCGAAGCTGAGTTCGGACTCGTCGAGCAGGTCCAACATTCCGAGAATGCCGCTCAACGGCGTGCGAATCTCGTGGTTAAGGCTGGCCAGGAACTCGCTCTTGAGCTTGTGGATCTGCTCGCGGGGGTCGGTTTGGCCGTTCTCGGGGGCGGGCTCCATTGGCTGGTAATCGGCGGAAAGCGTTGCGGGCTTTAGGAAATCGCGCCGGGCCGGCGTGCTATGATCGGAACGCGCGGACGTGGCGGAACTGGCAGACGCGCAGGATTTAGGTTCCTGTACCCGCGAGGGTGTGTGGGTTCGACCCCCACCGTCCGCATGTCACAGAGGGCTTTTCCGTGGCGAGGCGAGCCGTCTCCACAGCCGCAGATCTCGTACCTCCACACCCCACATTTGAGAAGCTGCGTGAGGCCGCGGCGGGGTGCCGGGCGTGCCCGCTCTGGAAACGCGGCACGCAGACGGTCTTCGGCGAAGGCGGCAGACACGCGCGCGTCATGCTCATCGGCGAGCAACCCGGCAACGACGAGGACCTGGCGGGCAAGCCGTTCGTGGGCCCCGCGGGGCGGGAGCTGGACCGCGCGCTCGAAGCCGCAGGTGTAGACAGATCAGACGCTTACGTCACGAACGTGGTGAAACACTTCAAGTGGGAGCCGCGCGGGAAACGGCGGATTCACGCCAAGCCGAACTCTGCTGAAATTGCTGCCTGCCGCCCGTGGCTGGATGCGGAACTTGCGCTGCTGAAGCCACAAGCGCTGGTGTGCCTGGGAGCGACGGCGGCGCAGGCTCTGATTGGCCGGGATTTCAAGGTGACGCAAAGGCGGGGGGAGATTGTCGAGTCGCCGCTGGCGCCGATTGTGACGGCGACTATCCACCCTTCGGCGATTCTGCGTGCTCCGGACGACGAGACGCGGCACGCGGAGCGCGCGCGGTTCATCGAAGACTTACGAAAGGTGGCTAAGGCGATCGCGAAGGCGGCTTGATGAGGGAATTTCTGTACGCACTGGGTTTGGTTGCAGGCGGCCTGCTGGTATTCGCCGCTGGGGTACTGCTGCTGATGTACGCCGTCAGGCTGCCGTTTGCGTGGGCGGAGCGGAGGGGCTGGATAGCGCACACGGGCGAGGGTAGCCGGTGGGGCACGGCGGGCGACGGGCTGCTGGAGGTGCAGGCGATAGTGCAGCCGCAGATGAAGCATGTGCTCGAAGCCAAGCGCGAACAGAGGGAGAAAGTAGAAGAGCAGCATACCGGCGGGCCGGATAAGGCTGGGGATAGCGGCTCGGCGGTGGATTAGGTGATAACGGCGAGGCATTAGCGGAGCCCTGCCCCACACAGGAACCAGCTTTCATTTCCAGCAAAGCTTGTTTCTACAAGGGTCCCGGGATGGGCTAAACTATAGGTTTCACCCCGGAAGTGGCGCACTTTCGCAGTACGGACTCCACCGCATTGATGGTGCGAAGATCCGTGTGCTACGGTGGTGATCTTCATGGGATTTGACCGGAGTAAGAATGGCTGACGAGCGTATGCCCCAGGGGCAGCCGCCGGGTCCAGAAGGCAACCAGGAAAAACAGCAGAAGACGCCTACAGATCCCCAAGCACCCCCCCAACCCCAGGGTTCGAAACCTGCGGAGCCGAAGCCGGTAGAGCTTGCGGCATCCAAGCCTGCTGCACCTTCCGAGCCGAAGGCCGCTGAACCCGCCGCAGCCGCCGATACGCCGGCAGCGAAGGCGGACGCGCCCGCGGACAAACCAGCGGCTAAAACCGCCCCAACTGCTGCCGGGGCATCTCCCGCGCCTGCGGCTGCGAAGCCTACGGCGCCGGCTGCGCCCGGAGCGAAACCTGCGGCCCCCGCTGCCAAGCCCGCCGCTCCGCCCGCGCCCAAGGCGCCGGCGGTGATGGCCGCAACGCCGTGGGAGAGCGAACTCACCGCAGCACTCGCCAAACGCTTCGGCGACGCGATCTCAGCGTTTTCCACCTACCTTGGGCAGAACTTCCTGGTAGCGAGACCCGAGGCGGTTGTCCCCATCATCGAGTACCTCAAGACAGACGAGGGCTTCGACTATCTGGTGGACGTGACCGCGGTGGACTATCCCAAGCGCGCCGAGCGGTTCGACCTGGTTTACATCCTGTACAGCTTCGGCCGCAATGAACGCATCCGGGTGAAGACGGCGATCGCGGACGGCTACAAGCCCCAGAGCGTCACGGGTGTGCACCCTACGGCCGACTGGCTGGAGCGCGAGGTGTTCGACATGTTCGGCATCGAGTTCGCCGGGCATCCGGACCTGAAGCGCATTCTCTTGCCGGACGAGTGGGAGGGGCACCCGCTCCGCAAGGACAAGGCGATCACCGATATGGACACACGCTGGGTGAAGGAGAACCTCTCGATAGAGAGCGCGCAGTGACGGCCTATGGCGGACTCTACATTCCTGGACTCCACTGAGCTGGTCCTCAACATGGGGCCGCAGCACCCGTCAACGCACGGCGTGCTGCGGGTCATCGTGAAGCTGGACGGCGAGAAGGTGCTCGGCACCGAGTGCGTCATCGGCTACCTGCACCGCGGCGTAGAGAAGATCGGCGAGAACCGCACGTACGCGCAGTTCACCCCCTACGTTGACCGGATGGATTACTGCGCGGCGGTTTCGAACGGACTGGGCTACTGCCTGGCCGTGGAAAAGCTGCTGAACGTTGAGGCGCCGGAGCGCGCGCAGGCGATCCGCGTGATCCTCACGGAGCTGAACCGGCTGGGCAGCCACCTGATCTGGCTCGGCACGCACGCCTTGGACGTCGGCGCGATCACGCCGCTGTTCTATTGCATGCGCGAGCGGGAATACACGCTGGACATTCTTGAAAGGTACTGCGGCGCGCGGCTGACAACGCACGCTTTCCGCATCGGCGGGCTCCAGTACGACACCTACGACGGCTTCGAGCAGGACGTGAAGTCTTTCTGCGGCATCATGGAGCCCGCCATCGACAAGTACGAGGCGCTGCTCACGGATAACCGCATCTGGCGCAGCCGGCTGGAAGGGGTCGGCATCCTGAACGCGGAGGACTGCAAGGCGTACGGCGTGACAGGTCCGCTGCTGCGCGCGGCGGGGGTGAAGTGGGATCTCCGAAAGGCGCAGCCTTACTCCGGTTACGACAAATACGATTTCGAGATCCCCACCGGCGAGCACGGCGACACGTTCGACCGCTACATGGTCCGCATTCAGGAGATGCGGCAATCGGTGCGGATAATCCGGCAGGCGGTTGCGGACATACCGGACGGCCCGGTTATGGCGAAGGTGCCGAAGATCATCAAACCGCCGGTGGGCGAGGCATACGTTTCTGTCGAGGCGCCGAAGGGCGAGCTGGGTTACTTCATCGTGAGCGACGGCTCGACGCAGCCGTACAGGGTGCGTGTGCGTCCGCCGTCGTTCGTGAACCTGCAAGCGTTAGACAAGATGGCGCGTGGAGGGCTGGTCGCCGATCTGGTGGCCATCATCGGCACGATCGACATCGTGCTGGGAGAGGTGGACCGCTGATGCGCAAGTTCCTCAGAACCGTTTTCCTGGTGGACCTGATACAGGGACTGGGGGTGACGTTCCGGTATCAGGCGCCCAAGTACATCTGCACGGAGCAGTACCCGGCCCAGCGGCCGAAGGTTGCCGAGAGGTTCCGCGGGGCGCCGCGGCTGAACAAGAATCCGGAGACGGGCGAGACGCTGTGCATTGCGTGCAACCTGTGCGCCACGGCTTGTCCCGAGAAGCTGATAGTGGTCAACTCCGAGCGCAACGAGCAGACGCGCAAGAAGGAACTGACGACGTTCACGTTCGACACGTCGCGGTGCATGTTCTGCGGGCTGTGCGAGGAAGCGTGCCCGACGGACTGCCTGGAGCTGACCCAGGATTTCGAGATTGCCACATACGGCCGCGAGGGGCAGATCTGGGACAGGCAGATGCTCGAGGAAGGGCCGAAGCCCAAGAGGTACAAGTATTGAAGACCGGCAGGATAGCGGAGACGCATCACATCGGGCAGGGCGCCGCGGCCGAAGCGAGCGGGCCGATGGCGCGCGTTCCAGCACTGGACAGCCTTAGCAAGCCGGCGCGGGCTGAAGAGCCCGCCCCACATCAGATGCCGCGTTTCTGTGGCCGACCGGGAGGCCGCTCATGATCGACGCAGTCTTCTTCTATTTCTTCGCTGCGCTGGTGCTGGGCGGCGGCGTGTTGACGATCACGCGCCGCAACGCCGTACACAGCGCCATATCGCTGATCGTTTCGCTCATCGGCGTAGCCGGCATATTCCTGTTGCAGCAGGCGGAGTTCCTGTTCGCCGTGCAGATTGTGCTGTACGTGGGCGGGATTATGGTGCTGTTCCTGTTCGTGATCATGCTGGTGAACCTGGATGAAGCTTCGCGGATGCGCCAGTTCAACCGCCAGTGGCTGGCGGCGCTGGCGGCGGCGGGGCTGGTAGGAGCCGAGATCGGCTACTTCGTTTACAAAGGCGCGAGCGCGTTCAGGCTGCCGCTGCCCGCGGCCGCGGGCGCTGAGCAGGCAGGCAACGTGCAGCGCATCGCGGATGTGTTGTTCTCCGACTACCTGCTGCCGTTCGAACTGGCCTCGGTGCTGCTGCTTGCGGCCGTTATCGGGTCCGTGGTGATGGCCAAGAAGAGGGTCTGAATGTATCCCGTTACAACCGTTCATTACCTCGTGTTGAGCGTGGCGCTGCTGCTGATAGGCACGGTAGGGGTGCTGACACGCCGGAACATCGTGGTGATCCTGATGTCGCTCGAGCTGATCCTGAACGCGGTGAACATCAACCTGATCGCGTTTTCGAACCACTTCAAGCACGTCTCCGGGCAGATCTTCGCGATCTTCGTCATTACTGTGGCGGTGGCGGAGGCGGCCGTCGGGCTCGGCATTCTGATCGCGATGTTCCGCAACAAGCCCACGGTGCAGGCGGACGAGATAGAGCTTCTCAAATGGTAGGACCGGCACGATGGACTTTCTGAACTCAATCTGGCTCATTCCGCTGTTCCCGCTGGCCGGAGCGCTGGTGATGCTGCTGCTCGGGCGGAAGCTCGACCCGCAGCACCGTTCCGACGTCGCCGAAGCGCCGGGCCTGCCACACCTGCCGGACGAGGAGCATCACGCCAATCATCAGGCTCTGCAAGAGCCCGGCACGTTTCACGCCGGCGAACCGCATCCGCACAGCCCGTTCAAGCGCGCGATCATCTCCGTGCTATGCCCGGGCATGGTGCTGGTTTCGTTCCTGCTCTCGCTCGGCGCCGTGATCCAGCTTGCGGCGAGTTCGGAGAAGGTTCACGAGGTAATCAAGTTCACCTGGCTCGCCGGGCTTCCGTTCATCACGCAGCACGGCGCGCTGGCGCGGTTCGCGGCGGATTTCGGATTCCTGCTGGACCCGCTGTCGGCGGTAATGATCCTGGTGGTTACGTTCGTCGGCTTCCTGATTCACGTGTACTCGGTGGGGTACATGGGGCACGAGGGCGGATACTACCGGTTTTTCGGATATCTGAACCTGTTCGTCTTCTTCATGCTGATGCTGGTGCTGGCGAACAACTACGCGCTGATGTTCGTGGGCTGGGAAGGCGTGGGGTTGTGCTCGTACCTGCTGATCGGGTTCTACTTCCACAAGAAATCGGCTGCCGACGCGGGCAAGAAGGCATTCATCGTTAACAGAATCGGCGACGCCGGGTTCATCCTGGGCATGCTGCTGATGTTCGCGGTGGTGGGGTCGGTGCGCTTCCTGGACGTAAACGCGGCGCTGGCGCACATGACGCCGGAGGCGAGCTTCGGCGTGCTGAGCGCGATAGCGCTGCTGCTGTTCATCGGCGCGACGGGCAAGTCCGCGCAGTTCCCGCTGTACGTCTGGCTGCCGGACGCGATGGAAGGCCCGACGCCGGTCTCGGCGCTCATCCACGCGGCGACGATGGTCACCGCGGGCGTTTACATGGTGGCGCGCTCGAACGCGCTGTACCGGCTTGCGCCCGAGAGTTCGACGATTGTGGCCGTGGTGGGCGCGTTCACGGCGATACTGGCCGCATCGATCGCGCTGACGCAGAACGACATCAAGCGCGTTCTCGCGTACTCCACGGTAAGCCAGCTCGGCTACATGTTCATGGCGGCGGGCGTGGGAGCGTACTGGGTGGCGATCTTCCACCTGTACACGCACGCGTTCTTCAAGGCCCTGCTGTTCCTCGGCTCCGGCTCGGTGATTCACGCCATGAGCGGCGAGCAGGATATGCGCCGCATGGGCGGGCTCAGGAAGAAGATACCGGTGACGTACCGGACCATGCTGATAGGCACGCTGGCCATCGCGGGCATTCCGGGACTCGCGGGCTTCTTCTCGAAGGACGAGATCCTCTGGCAGACGTGGTCGAACGGCTTCCCGATCGTATACGTGGTGGGCGTCATCACGGCTTTCATGACCGCTTTCTACATGTGGCGGCTGATGGCGATGACGTTTTTCGGCGAGCCGCGCATGGACGAGCACACGGCAGCTCACATTCACGAATCGCCTAAGACGATGACGGTGCCGCTGATGGTGCTGGCCGCCGGCAGCGCGCTCGGCGGATGGGTGGGAGTTCCGAAGCTGTGGTCCGTATTCCCCGAGGGCTTCCGGGCGCTGGAGCACTGGCTCGGGTACGTGCTGGAACCGGCGCACGCGGCCGAAGCGGCGGCGGAAGGCGCGCACGGCGAGGCTGGCCTGGAGTGGGCGCTGATGGGGCTCTCGATCGCGCTGGCCTTCGCGGGCATCTACGCGGCGTATCTGCTGTATCAGAAACGGCCGTTTGTGAAGGAGCCGCTACAGGCGCTCGGCCCCCTGTACCGGGGATCGCTGACTAAGTGGAAGGTGGATGAGATCTACGATTTCCTGTTCGTCAACGGCCTGGCCAAGGGCGGCGGGACGGTTCTTTCGAAATTCGACGCGCGCGTTGTGGATGGCGGGGTGAACGGCGCGGGATGGCTGACGCGGTCTACGTCGAAGATCAGCATTTGGTGGGACACCTGGATAGTGGACGGCGCGGTGCGCCTGTCATCGTTCCTGGTGAAGGTGTCGTCTTACCCGGTGCGGATACTTCAGACCGGGTCCGTGCAATCCTACGCGCTGGTGTTCGTCATAGGCATCGTCGCGATCTTCGGGTATTACCTGGTGCGGTAGGACAACCATGAACGATCATCTTCTCAGTTGGATTCTTTTCACGCCGCTGATCGGGATGGCGGTCCTGCTGCTGATCCCGTCGTCGAAGAAGAACGCCATCCGCATCTGGGCGAACGTGGCGGCGCTGGCCGGCTTCCTGGTGTCGCTGCCGCTGGTGTTCGAGTTCGACAAGAACGCATCGGGCTACCAGTTCATGGAGCGCGCGAGCTGGATTCCGGCGCTCGGCGTGCAGTACCTCGTCGGAATAGACGGCATCAGCCTGCTGATGGTCATGCTGACGACGGTGATCGGCGTGGTGGCCATCCTGTCGTCGTGGAACGCAATTCAGGAACGCACGAAGGAATACTACGCGATGTTCCTGCTGTTGCAGACCGGCATGCTGGGCGTGTTCATGTCGCTCGACTTCTTCATGTTCTTCGTGTTCTGGGAAGTCGTGCTGGTTCCGATGTACTTCATCATCGGCGTGTGGGGCGGGCCAAGGAAGCTGTACGCGTCCATCAAGTTCTTCATATACACGCTGGCCGGCGGCGCGCTGATGCTGCTCGGCATCCTGGCGCTGTACTTCCAGTACCACCACCAGTTCGGGACCTACACTTTCGAGATCCAGAAGCTGATGGCGCTGCAACTGCCATGGCACATGGAACAGTGGGTGTTCTGGGCGTTCTTCATCGGCTTCGCCATCAAGGTGCCGATGTTCCCGTTCCACACCTGGCTTCCGGACGCGCACGTTGAGGCGCCTACGGCCGGGTCCGTGGTGCTGGCCAGCGTGATGCTGAAGATGGGGACGTACGGGTTCATCCGCTTCTCGCTGCCGCTGCTGCCGAAAGCGTCATATGATGCGACCATCGTCCAGATACTGGCGGTGCTGTCGATCATCGGCATCATGTACGGCGCGCTGGTGAGCCTGATGCAGCAGGACTGGAAGAAGCTGGTGGCGTACTCGTCGGTGAGCCACCTGGGTTTCTGCACGCTGGGCATCTTCGCGCTGAACCCGAACGGGCTTTCGGGCAGCGTGCTGCAACAGCTTAACCACGGAATCTCCACCGGCATGCTGTTCCTTGTGGTGGGTGTGGCGTACGAGCGCCGGCACACTCGCGAGTTGAAGGAGTACGGAGGCCTGGCGCACACCATGCCGCTGTACGCGAAGATTGCGGCGTTCGCGATGCTGAGTTCCGCGGGCCTGCCGCTGCTGAACGGCTTTGTGGGCGAGTTCACCATTTTGCAGGGCGCGTTCGAAGCGAGCCGCATCTGGGCGGCGTTCGCCGTGACGGGCGTGATCTTCGGCGCGGCGTACCTGCTTTGGATGTACCAGCGGACGTTTCTGGGCCAGATAACGAATCCGAAGAACCTGGGGCTGCCCGACATGAGTTTGCGAGAGGTGGCGGTGTTCGCGCCGCTCATAGTTTGGGCTCTATGGATAGGCATCTACCCGAAGCCGTATTTCGACGTGCTGGAGAAACCTGTGGCGCAGATTGTGGAGCGCGTGCGGCCGGGTTATTTCGAGGCCCAGCAGGCGCGGCTCGCGACCGAAGCGCCGGCGCAGGCCGCGGAGGTGGCGCGATGAACCTCGGACAGTACTACACGGCGCAGGATCAGTTCGTGCTGGTGCCGGCGATCATGCTGGCGATGTTCGCGTGCGCGGTGTTCCTGTTCGATTTCCTGCTGTTCCCGAAAGCGAGCCAGCGCAAGTGGCTGCTGGCGTTCGTCGCGTTCGGCGTGGCCATGGCCGGCGGCGGGCTGTACCGGCAATGGGCGTACCTCGCGAAGTACGGCCTGACGGAGATTACAGCGTTCGGCGGCACGCTCACGGTTGACGGCTTCTCGATCTTCTTCAACGCGATGTTCCTGGCGGCGACGCTCGTCGTGGGCATCATGTCGTACAAGTACCTGGAGATCGAGGGCGAGCACCACGGCGAGTATTACGGCCTGATCCTGCTGGCGAACTGCGGCATGTTTTTCCTGGCGGCGGGCAGCGACCTGATTACGCTGTTCATCGGCCTGGAGTTGATGGCGCTGTGCTTCTACATCCTGGTGGGATTCCTGCGCGGCGACAAGCGGTCGAACGAAGCGGCGCTGAAGTATTTGATTCTCGGCGCGTTCTCGAGCGGCTTCCTGGTTTACGGCTTCTCGGTGATGTACGGGCTCGCCGGTTCGACGCGGCTGGCCGACGTCGCGACGGCGATCGCGATGCGCGATGCCTGGGATCCGCTGGTGTTCCTGGCGCTGGGGACGACGGCAGTGGGGCTGCTGTTCAAAGTGGCCGCGGTTCCGTTCCACATGTGGGCGCCTGACGCCTATGAAGGCGCGCCCACGGCCATCACGGGCTACCTTTCGGTGGCTTCGAAGGCGGCGTCGTTCGCATTTCTGGTCAGGCTGCTGATGGGACCGCTGGCGAGCGCGCGCGACGTCTGGGCGCCGCTGCTCAGCGTGGTGGCGATCCTGACAATGACGGTGGGCAACCTGGCCGCCATTACGCAATCGAACATCAAGCGGCTGCTGGCGTACAGCTCGATTTCGCATGCGGGATACATTCTGCTGGGTGTGATAGCGGGCAACAGCACCGGCATACAGGGCGTGCTGGTTTACCTGCTGGTGTACACGTTCATGAATCTGGGCGCGTTCGCGGTGATAACTGCGTTGCGGCGCCGGGACATAGTGGGCGAGGACATCGACGACCTGGCCGGCCTGATGCACAAGAGCCCCGGGTACGCCGTGCTGATGCTGATCTTCATGCTCTCGCTGGCCGGCATACCGCCGACGGCGGGCTTCATCGGCAAGTACTACATTTTCCTGGCGCTGATCGAGACCGGGCACTTCTACCTTGCCGCCATCGGCGCGCTGTACGTCGCGGTTGCCGCTTACTATTACTTCCGCGTCGTGAAAAGCATGTTCACATCCGAGGCTACCGATAAGGAGCCCGTGGCCTCGAGCTTCGGGCTGCGGGTGGCGCTGGGCGTGACCGGCGTCATGACGCTTCTGGTCGGGATCTTTCCCGAACCGTTCCTGCGCCTGGCGCAGACTTCTGTGTTGTTGATCCGGTGACGCCATGCAGTGGACCGATATACAAGCACTCTTAAGCAATCCGCTGGTTATTTCGCTGATCATCACCTGCTGCCTCGTGGTGACGGTCCCGCTGGTGGCGGGGTACATGTCGCTGATCGAGCGCAAGGTGCTGTCGGATTTCCAGGTGCGGCTCGGCCCCATGCGCGTGGGCCCGCATGGACTGCTGCAACCCATCGCGGATACGGTGAAGCTGTTCACGAAGGAAGACCTGGTCCCCGGCGCCGCGGACGGCGGCATCTTCTGGTTCGCGCCCGTGTTGAGTGCGTTCACCGCGCTCACGGCGTTCAGCGTGATACCACTGGCGCCGTGGCTGAAGGTGGCGGACGTGAACGTCGGGCTGCTGGTGATCAGCGCTACCTCGGCGGTCGGAATACTCGGCATCATCCTGGGTGGGTGGTCCTCGAATTCGCACTACGCGCTGCTCGGCTCGCTGCGATCCGGCGCGCAGTTGATCAGTTATGAGATCGCGCTGGCGTTCGCGCTGCTGTGCGGCGTGATGGCGTCCGGCACGCTGAGCATGGTGGGCATCGTGGAGGCGCAGCGCAGCCGGCACATCTGGTTCGCGTTCGCGAACTACGGTTTCATGCTGGTGCCGTTCGTGATGTACGTGATCGCGGCGATTGCCGAGACGAACCGCGCTCCGTTCGACCTCCCCGAAGCGGAGAGCGAGCTGGTGGCCGGCTTCCACACCGAGTACAGCGGCCTTCGCTGGGCGTTCTATTTCCTGGCGGAATACGCGAACGTGCTGATAGTTTCGTCCGTCGCCGTCACGCTGTTCCTGGGCGGCTGGCTGCGGCCCTTCCCGAACGTGAAGTGGCTGGACGTTCCGTTCGACTACGGCGTTCCGGCGGTGCTTTTCGCCGCATCCGGCCTGCTGTGCTTCAGGCTGGCGCGGAAACTGGTGAGCAAGGCGAACGCGATCGGCCTGGTTTTTGTCGGGCTGTTCCTGATCGGATGCGGCCTGGTGTTCCTGATTCCCGCGGCGAACACTTTCATCGCGCCGTTCTTCTGGTTCGTCCTGAAGGTGGCCATGATGGTGTACCTGATGATCTGGGTGCGCGGCACGTTCCCGCGGTTCCGCTACGACCAGTTGATGAACATCGGCTGGAAACGCCTGATTCCGATCGGCATGGGCGCGGTGATGGTGAACGCGCTGATCGGCTTTGTCGGGCGCTGAGACGCTTTCGCTGAAGCGCGGCGCTCCCCGTGGCAATCTGTAAGCAGGGGGGCTTGCGGATGGCCGCTACCGTCTGGAAGGGTTACCTCACCTTCGGCCTGATTTCCGTCCCTGTTCGCCTGTTCGCCGGCGCGAGGCGGGAGCACATCAGCTTCAATATGCTGCACTCGGTGTGCGGCACGCGCATAAAGCAGCAGCTCTACTGCCCCACATGCGAGCGCGTGGTGGAGCGAGATGAGATTGTAAAAGGCTATCCGGAATCGAAGGACACCTACATCGTCGTCGAACCGGACGAGTTGAAGAAGATCGCTCCGCCTTCGGAGCGGAACATGGACATCGTCCAGTTCGTGAAGCTGAGCGAGGTGGACCCGGTCTATTACGACGCCTCCTACTGGGTACTGCCTGACGAGCCGGGGCGCAAGGCTTACGCGCTGCTGGTGCACGCGCTCGAGACTTCCGGCTACGCAGCCATTGCGAAAGTGGCTATGCACAACCGCGAGTACCTGACCATCATCCGGCCGCGCGACCACGGGCTCACGCTGCACACCGCGTACTACAAAGAGGAACTGCACGAGCTGGCCGAGTACGGCGAGCCCGTCCGCGAAGAGCTGCGCCCGCAGGAGCTGGAACTGGCGGAGCGGCTGATAGAGAACCTGGCCGCTCCGTTCCACCCCGAAGAGTTCCACGACGAGTATCGGAAGCGCGTAGTGGATTTGATCGAGGCCAAGCGCGAGGGCAAGCCCGTGAAAGCGCCGGAGGAGAAGAAGGTGGCCCCGGTGGTGGACCTGATGGAGGCGCTGCGGCGGAGCCTGTCCGAAGCGGCAAAGAAGCCGCCTGCCCGCGAAGAGGCAGCGAAACCGGCGAAGAAGCGGGCGGCGAAGAAGCGGCCGGCGGCGTGAGACGGGAAGTCCGCGTCTGCGGTTTAGACGACAGGAGGCGTGTTATGCCTCCGGTTGCTCCGCCGGAAGCCGGTTTCAGGCGGCTGCATCCGATTTCGGGAACAGGCGCGCCGATTTGAGCGTATAATTCAGCCGATATGTCCGAAGCTCAAGCTGTTGCACCGCAACCTGAAAGGCCGCAGATGAGTGAAATCCGGCGGCTGTTTGCAGTCCTTTTCTGGGAGCCCGGCAACGCGTTCGCCGATATCGTGCGGAAGCCGCGGTGGTGGGTGCCGATGCTCCTCATGATGGCATGCGTCGGCGTATGGATGTACTTGATTGGAACGCACATCGGCTGGGAGCAGATTACGCGCGAAGGGATCATGCGTTCCTCCGCAGCACAGAACATGCCGGCGGCGGATATCGACCGCCTCGTCCAGCAGCAGGCAAAATACGCGGCCATCATCAGCCCTATCGCAGCCCTGCTTGCCACTCCCATCGGCGCGCTGTTGACTGCCGGCGTTTTGACGCTGTTTTTCAGCGTGTTCATGGGCGGCAACGCGAAGTTCAAGGAAGTATTCGGCATCACGCCGTACGCGCAACTGCCGGGGATTGTATACATTGCGCTGAGCACGGTGGTTCTGTTTGTGAAGCCGGCGGAGGATTTCGACATTAACAACCCCGTGGGGCTGAACGTGGGATTCTACCTGCCGGAGACGGCGCCGAAGTGGATGATATCGGCGGCGTCGAGCATCGACCTGATCTCGTTCTGGACGATGCTGCTGTTGGTGATCGCGCTTAGGAAAATAGACCGCAAGGCGCCGGCCGGCAAGGTTTGGGGGGCGATCCTGCTGCCCTGGATGATCTACGTGCTCGGAAAATCTGCGCTAGCGGCAGTGTTCTAGCTGGAAGCCGGACTGGCGGCGGAGCGCCTGGCCCGCGGGACGGGCCGTATCATTGCCCGATTATCGGAGGCATTCTCCTCTTCCATCACGAGCCGGCCGCTCCAGTTGACTTCGTTGATTGCCGCCGCCGATCCAGGGAGTGGTGACGTTTCGGCACGGCACTTCATTGCCGGCAAACCGGCTGTGGAGATCGCTGACCAAGACATCTCACCAACATTTCACGGAACCCCTGATTTTGTTGGTCGGGGCGGCCAGATTTGAACTGGCGACCCCCTGCGCCCAAGGCAGGTGCGCTACCAGGCTGCGCTACGCCCCGACACTGGTTGCTGCTCTGATTTTAAACCACTTGCGGGCTCGGTGACGAACCACCCTCGGCTTCAGCTCCCTCAGCAAATCCCCCAGCCAATCCCGCCGGCCGATTCCCTCGATCAGTTCGCATGCATCCGGTGAATCCATGTGCGGCTCAGCCGCGCACCTGGGCGGCGGCCAAACTGTCCAGGTCAACGCTACCGTAGCATGATCGCTTCCAGCCCGATTCCGAGTTCACGCGGGTCTTTGCCCGAGCCGATTTCAACTGGCGACGCCGGGCTATCTATATCGAAGGACAACCTGACGCTGTTCCCGCCAGCCCATACCGAAGCCGGCAGCACAAGCTCCACTTCGCGAGGAGGCCTTGGCGCTCGAAAATCCCAACTCGCGACCAGAGTGCCGTTAGCGGCAACAGTGACGGTTATTGCCGGGTGCTTGGGGGAGACGAAGGACCTCACTTTGGCAATGAACCTGAGCGCCTTAGTGGGCGTAGCAGGCAGCGAAAAAGACATGCTCGAAGTGCGCGCATCGGACCATACACCCCAACGCTCGATTCCGGACCACCCCCAATCCAGGTAAGTCGCCATGTCCGCTTTTGCCCCGAACTCAACCCACTTACCCATCGGAAATTCCGGCGGTCGTACCCTGTGCCAGCTTGCTATTGAACGAACCGGGCCCTGAATAGAGAACCACCGTACGACTGGAATCGTTTCAGTGGACCACATATCGTCCGCCCACGTGTAATCCATATATGTGCGGTTTCGCTCTCCATCGCGATTGAGCGGCACTCCAGGGAACCCGGAGCACGAGTTCGTCTGCTCACAAACGGTTGCCGCAATGTCGGCGAGAGCGACTTGCCGGCGCTCGATTTTCAGCGGCCCGCGCCTTCCCTTCGGCTTCCAGAGCAGGAGAGGATTTGCGCTGCCGGCCATGGATCGCCAGGCAGTCTCAGTTCGGTCAGCAGGGCCAGTCGCCGGCAGCCTAAACCCCGCGCCGTGGTCCCCAATGACGAAGATCGTCGTATTGTCGTAAACCCGAGCCTTTTGCAATTGCGCCAATACCCCTAGCGTCCCCTCGATCGCACAACGGCACTGCGGAATCATCCCGCTTCGCTCAAACGGTTCCGGCTTGGGCAGAGGCCGGCAATCCGGTCCGAGTTCAACGGGAGGATGGGGCGTCTGGATGTGAACCAGCTTCGCGGTTGGAGCATTCGCTGACGCAGTTAGTCCTTCTTCCAGGACCTTGAGCATATGCATTCCCATGCTGGCTCGATTCACAACGTTTGTTCCGGCCCCCCAACCCTCGAACCACCCCGAACCCCTGTTAAACGCAAGCTTCTTTAGCGCACCCGGCGCCACCCTCACGAGAGCTATGTCTACCAGGTGGCCGTACTCACTACGCGCGCCCGCCGACACCTTTACGCCTGCGATGGTGTTTGCTGACACGCAACTTGCGCCTTCCGGACATCCTGTACTCGCGACCGTAGTCGATTCGTAACCGGCCTTCGCGAGCGCGGCGAAAAATGACCCGGCGCGAACGTCTTCTCTGTAGATCTCCGGCATTGACCGTCTTACGTCATAGAGCCTTCCGGAATGGATCGCGGGCAAAGAAAGAAATGTGGTCTTCGCAGGCGCGACAGTGTCCGGGAAAAATACAAACCCGTCCATTCTGCCCTGAAGGTCAGGCTGTTTGTTGAGAATCTCCTCGAACACATCCGACTGGAATGTATCGAGAATGATCACCAGTACGTTGTTCCGGGATGCCGAGAATCGTGTGAGTCGTGCTACGCCTGCGGGTGAGGACCTTACGTGAGTGCCCGGCCTTAGACCCATGCGGCTGACAGTGCCGGCGAAAGCCGCAATGTCTAGGATCAGAACGGGCGCAAGCGCGATGCGCGGTGCTCGAACGGCTACCAGCAATGACAACGCGCCTGCCACGACCAGTACGCCGATCGAAACCAGCGTGAAGCCCCCCGGGATTTTCAGGTCGACTGTGCGGCCGTCCAGCTTTCCCATATCAAGCACCAAAAGATACCCCGATACCCAGACCAGAATCGCGATCACGAACCAGGCCTGCGCCCACCCGCGCACCAGGCGGCGCCACGGAAGAAAAAGCGGAATCGCAAGCAGCACCGGAATGGCCGCGATAACGGCCGCCACCGCCGCCAGGTCCGTGCCGAAGGGGTAGTTGAAGTCCTGCGTGCTTCCTGCGTAGATCTGGGCCGGAAGGTGCAGCAGCGGAACGCCGCACGCAAGCACGATGGAGCAGATGCCCAGCACGCGGTGCCAGGCAAGCCCCTCTGTTTCCTTCTTGTGGTTATCGCTCATACCAGAAAAGGTGGCGGGAGGAGCCGGGCAGTTGCATGCGCTTCACAATGCGCGCCCGTTGCCCCAGCGCCTGTTCGAAATTTGCGAGTGAATAATCGTCGAAAACGTCTTCACGCAGCGCGAGCATCTTCTGAACTGTAGAGTCGTGCTTCTCAACGAACTCGACCACGCCGCAGCGGCCCAGGCCTGTCAGCCAGTCCAGGAAAGATGGAATGGGCACATTTCGCGCAATCGTAAGATGATGCTCGAAAGCGAGCGCGAGCAGCGCGTCGCAGGGGCCGCGCTCCTGAACTCCAGCGCGCTCGGATTGCCTCCAGCCCTGGCGCGGGCTCGGGTTAGCCGCATCGAGCAGCAGCGGAAGAAAGTTCGCGCGCTGCTGGCGGCTGCGCTTGAAGGCTTCGTCCAGGGCGCCGCGATCGAAATCGAAGCCGACTACGTAGCCAGCGCCGGAACGCAGAGCCGCCAGCGAGTACTCGCCGGCGTTGCACCCCAGGTCCCACATCATGGCGGGCTTCGTGGCTTGCACGAACTCGGAAACGAAGCCCATCTTGGCTTGCAGCGCCGGCTCGTCATAAGTCCGGCTCGTCTCGTAGTCGGACCACGTGGACGCTTTCAGGTCGGCGGGGTTGAGCTTGCGAATCCACTTCAACAGCTGCCTTAGCATGGAGACGAGCCCCGCGCGCGGAAACTTGCGGCGCGCCGCCGATCCCAGTTCTTCAACCGGCTTCTGCGACGCCGCCGATTGCAGGCGCGCCTGCATCACGACGTGCGCCAGGACGCGCCAGTTCAGTTTCGACCTCAGCGGCAGGATGCGGGCGAGTTGATCCGCGGGGATGCCTTCCAGGCACCCACGATACCAGTTCTGGAACGGCACGCCCACAATCGCCTCCAGCAGCAGCGGGTTCAGGAATTGTTCGCAGAACTGCCGGTGCCCAAGCCACAGCTCCCCATCCCGGTAGCGCCTCAACGAAGACACGTCGATGAAAACAGGCGATGCGCCGCGGAACTGGATGTTATAGGCCGTGGCATCGGTGAGGTTGGCGCCGCCCTCGAGTGCAGCCAGGTGGAGTTCCAGGTGGTGTATCGCGGCGCACTGAAGCGCGCGAAACGGCCACTCGTAAGGATGGGAAATGAAAGGAATGCGCGGGTGCCGCAGGACCAGCGCGGGGTTCTCTATCCCCTGTTCGAACGAAAACCGGCGCGCATCGAGTTCGGTGCTTTCTATCAGGGCGCCCGATTCCACCAGCGATTCGAGCAGGCCCGAATCCCGCAGCCAGCGAAATTCCTCGGCTGCTGCGGGAGAAAGCGCCCGCAGAATTTCGCCTTTGGCTTCGAAAACCCGGCCCGCGCGGTCTCGAAATGAAGCCGGGTGCGCGGCGGCGGCTGTTGCAACTTCAGGCATCGCCGCGACGTTGGCCGCCTGCGATGCGGGAGATGAACGCGCGAAGCGAACGCCAGTAGCCGGCCACCACTGTCGCTGCGATTGCGACAATGCCCACCACGCCCTGAAACAGAATGCTGCCCGCGCCGGGATCTATGTACGCGGAAGCGGTCGCCGGAAGCAGCAGGAGAAATGCAACAACAAGGAAGCTCAGCTTAAGAAATGTATGCATGGCCCAAGCTCGTTGCGTCGAAATTCGCGATGTTGAAGTTTATCACATTGCGAGTAAAACCGCATGACGGCGGCGGCACCGGGCATTGGTCCGCGCGTTCCTGATCGGCCGTTTGCCATGCGTCAACTATCAGCGCCGCCACGCCGGTCCCAATTCCTGAGCCAAAACACACGATATGGTGCCGACAACTTCCCATTTTGATATGTTAAATTTCCCGCGTAATTTTAGGGCGCTGGCCGGCGACCGGTCGGCGAGCGGAAAAAGCGGGCAACGAGGGGGAGCGCCGGTGTATTCGGTTTCCGTTATCGTTCCGGTATACAACTCAGAAGGCACGCTGAAGCCGCTCGTAGAGCGCCTCGAGGCAGTGCTATGCCACGCGTGCCGGAATTTCGAGGTTGTCCTCGTCAACGATTGCAGCCGCGACGCGAGTTGGGATCGCATCCGCGAACTGGCTTCGGACCGGCCCTGGGTCCGCGGCATCGACTTGATGCGAAATTACGGGCAGCACAATGCGCTGCTCTGCGGCATAAGGGCTGCAAGCCACGAGATCATAGTCACGCTCGATGACGATCTCCAGAACCCGCCCGAAGAGATTCCAAAGCTGCTCGTGTTGCTCGAGGAAGGATTTGACGTCGTGTATGGCACGCCGGCCCACGAGCAGCACGGCATCTGGCGCGATCTGGCTTCGCGCGTGACGAAACTGGCCCTGTCCAGATCGATGGGCGCCCGGACGGCATCGCACGTCAGCGCGTTCCGCGCGTTCCGAACCGAGTTGAGGAAGGCGTTTGCCTCGTATTCAGCGCCGTTCGTGTCTATTGACGTTCTGCTGACCTGGGGAACTTCCAGGTTCACCGCCATCGAGGTTCAACACGAACCCCGCCGGATCGGCGTGTCGAACTACACCTTCACCAAGTTGCTGAAGCACGCGCTAAACATGATGACGGGTTTCAGCGTGTGGCCACTGCAACTGGCCAGTTTGCTGGGATTCGCGTTCACGGTCTTCGGTCTGCTCGTGCTGTGTTTCGTCGTGGGACGTTATCTGATTTCAGGTACGAGCGTGCCAGGGTTTCCGTTCCTGGCCTCGCTGATTGCAGTCTTTTCGGGCGCCCAGATGTTCGCGCTCGGCATCATCGGCGAATATCTTGCACGCATGCACTTTCGCACGATGGAGAGGCCTGCGTACACGATTAGAAACGAGGTGACCGTGAGCGGGCACGAATCCGATGCGCCTGCGGCCGGGTTTTACAGCACCTCCGCGCAGCCGGGAGGCGTCCTGTGAGGATACCGTTTAACCGAGCGTGCCTTGCGGGCCGGGAGTTCGAGTACATGCGGCAGGCGCTGGACGAAATGCATGTGTCCGGTGACGGGCCGTTTACCGCGAAGTGCCATGATCTATTGAAAGAGGTCTTGGGTGTCCGGAAGGCCCTGCTCACGACTTCGTGCACGCATGCGCTCGAGATGTCCGCCCTGCTGCTCGAACTTCAGCCGGGCGATGAGGTCATCCTGCCCGCGTTCACGTTCGTTTCCACCGCGAACGCATTCGTGCTGCGCGGCGCAAGGCCGGTATTCGCCGACATCAGGGGCGACACTCTCAATATCGATGAGAAGCAAGTCGAAGCCCTCATAACCCCCCGGACGCGAGCGATTTGTGTGGTGCACTATGCTGGCGTCGGCTGCGAGATGGAGGCTATCCTCGGCATCGCAGCGCGCCGCGGGCTGCGAGTCGTCGAGGACAACGCGCACGGACTTTTTGGGCGATACAGAGGCAGGTATCTCGGGACTTTCGGCTGCCTCGCGACGCAGAGTTTCCATGAGACAAAGAACCTGACCTGCGGCGAAGGCGGTGCTTTGCTCATTAACGCGCCGGAATACTGTGACAGGGCCGAGATTATTCGCGAGAAGGGGACTAACCGCAGCCGCTTCTTCCGAGGCCAGGTGGACAAGTACACCTGGGTTGACTTGGGCTCCAGCTATCTCCCTTCGGACCTGCTGTCGGCGTTTCTGTATGCCCAGCTTGAGGCGCGGGAGCATATACAGAAGAAGCGCAGGCGAATCTGGGAACACTACGCGCAGCAACTCACAACGTGGGCACAGGAGCACGGCGTAGGCCTGCCATTCGTGCCCGGTTACTGCGAGCAGCCGTACCATATGTTCTACATTCTGCTGCCGTCACTTGAGGTAAGGCAGCAGATGATTGAGTTTTTAAGACAGCGTGGAATCCTCGCGGTCTTTCACTACTTGCCGCTGAACCTGTCGGAATTCGGGATGAAGTTGGGCGGCACGCCTGGCCAGTGCCCCGTCACGGAAGACGTGAGTGCGCGTCTCCTGAGGCTGCCGTTTTACAACGATCTCACGGAGTCCGACCAGGATAAGGTGATAGCGGCAATCGAGTCCTTCCCAATGCCGCACCCGAAGATGTTCGCAGGCGCAGCACCGGGACGGGCGAAGAGGTCTAACGCGTCGGCCACCGGCGCCGGTTCCGGTGAGCCGGCAAACATGATTCACCCAAATCAATAGGGTTGGTTCAGTTGCTCTGAGCGGACGCGCCACCAGTGAAACCACAGTTGGACCGATTCCACACGAAAGCCGCAACGTTCGTACATTCTCAGAGCAGCGACATTGCACCCCTGCGTAACTACGGAGATCCGTTCTGCCCCGTGCCGTGCGGACCAGCGTATCGACTCGGCAACCAGCCGCGTACCCCACCCCATACCGCGCGCCTTTTCATCCACGGCAACCAATCCTATTCGACCTTGTCCGTCTGTTATCGAGCACGTGACATAGCCGGCCGGCTGATTGGACTGCGTTTCGGGAACCAGCACTAATCCGGCGAACTCCCGTTCACGCACGCTTCGTTCGATCCACGTCGCGAACAGATCGTCGCACTTCGCGGACGGAAAATTGCCGTCCGCATAGAAACGGGAGTCCTTGTGTGACTGGGCCGCAATCCGCCGGAGGGCTGGAATGTCCTCCAGCTTCGCAGTGCGAATATGGCTATCATGCTCGCCGTCTCCGACGGCCGGCGCACCGAGCGTGACCCGTATATCCACCATGCGCCACCCGCATCCGGCAGCTGTCCGAATAGCTGCCGCGTCTTCGGCGGCCAACAGCAGGTACATGCAGTCGATCGAAAATTCTCGCGCCCACATAAGAGCTTGTCGGGAAAGCTCAGTGTCGAACCGCACCGGGAGAACCCTGCCGATGCGGAGTCCGAAGTGCGCGGAGTCCCAGTTGAGAAACCGAAAGCAAGGATCGTCGGGGACTTGCATGCTGTCTACCATGTTCCTTACTGTCATACGTCGCGGCATCTGGCTCCCATTGCTGGCGAGAATCAACCCGCCGCCGCGCCGTGCTGGTGATCTTGCGATCGCCTCGCAACGGCTATCAGGGATGTTCCGAGCGGCAGCCGCACGCGCCTCGCCAGCAAACAGTTCTCGGCCTGAAGCAGCCTTCTCATCAGGCCGTTGATCACCGGCACGATTCGCAGTTCCTGAAAAGCAAGATCCTCTGCGCTCCTCGTTTTGTGACGCGAGCGCGCAGCCAGCGGCCGGCCGGCCCAGACCAGCGGGAAAGCCGACATCATGAATTCGGAGAGAAACTCGACCTCGAATCCGGCCTCCGCCAATCTCGAACCCAAATCTGCGCGCGAGTACCGGCGGCAGTGCTTCGCCGCCTCATCGAAGTAACTCCAAAGCGATGGGCCGGCGGGCACGGTCAGAATCAGCAGGCCGTTCGGGCTGAGCATCTCACGAATCGCTTGAAGGGTCTCCACATCGTTCGGGAAATGTTCGAGCACATCGAACATCCCGATTACCTGGAGGCGTGCAGAGAACGGATTCCTGCGCAAATCCGCCTGGATTAGCGGGCAAGCCGTGCGACGGCGAGCATACGCCAAGCCTTCCGCCCAGAGGTCCAGGCCCATCACCATGCCGTGCGTGCAAGCCCGTTCCAGGAAACGCAGGATGTTGCCCGTTCCGCAGCCGACCTCCAACACGCGGTAGCCGGGGGCCAAACTGGACGTGAACCGGCGGGCAATGGCTTCGATCAGCCGATTCCTGGCGGCAAACCAGAAGTGCCGGTCCTCAACTGCGAAGAGGTGTTCGAAGAAGGACGGATCGTAACCACTTTGCGACTCGCGTTGCACGTGACTCATCACTGTACCGCCCCCGCGCCATTGGTGCAGCCCGATATCCGGGATTCAGACGCGAGGAACTGCGAGCGGCTCTCGGCAGCCGGCGCCCGGTTGACAAACCTCCCAATATGCGCACGTGAGGCCGCGGCCCTGGGGCTTCGCTCGTCAAACGCAGTCATTCGAAGATTCTCAGGATATCCGAATTCGGTATCCGTAGCACAAATTACTGCCGTGGTTCTATGGCCGGGCCGTAATCCGTCGTTAGCGGACGACCGCACGCGGAAATCGGCCGGCTGAGGTGCCACGAGCGGTTCGGGTGGACGATCTTCGGGCGGGTGTTAGCCAAATCGATGGATTTCGTGCGGGGCG